>Ga0182024_10009174_pt1 | contig 20556 bp, 14 predicted proteins | sample P32metaG_FD_120480 | JGI IMG/M metagenome (GOLD analysis project Ga0182024, IMG submission 120480) | Permafrost microbial communities from Stordalen Mire, Sweden - P3-2 metaG (Illumina Assembly) | ecosystem: Environmental > Terrestrial > Soil > Wetlands > Permafrost | place: Sweden: Stordalen... | reverse complement strand
GTGACCTGCCTGGAGCGGACTGACTCGGCACGCCGCGGGAAGCCCTGGGCGGTCGCCTGGGCGCTCGAGCGCGTGACGCTCGCGGAGTACGATGGAGTCGTCGTACTCGACGCGGATACGATCGTGGACTCAGGGTTTCTGCGTGCACTCGCGCGCCGCGCGCCACTTGGGTCCAAGGTGGTTCAGGGGTACATCGACGTCAGCAATCCGGAAGAGAGCGCGGTCACGCGGATGGCACGTGTCTGGTCCACTGTCCGGTTCCAGGTGATCAACCGTCTCAAGCTGCACGCGGGGCTCAACGTTCCCCTCGGAGACGGGCTGTGTATCGGCACTGGAGTGCTCGCCCAATACGGATGGTCGGCGTTCTCTCTCTCCGAGACCTGGGAGGTATACGCGAGCATGACGGCCGTGGGAGTCCGGTGCGTGGGAGCGAGCGACGCGCACCTCGGCGCCCAGGAAGCCCGATCACTGAGTCAGAGCGCGAGCCAACGCAAGCGGTGGACGGCAGGGCGCCTTACGGTGCTGGCTCGATATGGCCCAGCGATTCTGGCCAGTCGTCAGATTGGGCTTCGCCAAAAACTCGACAGCCTCGCGGAGTTGACCGCTCTCGGTCCCGCCGCGCATCTCGGAGCTGCGTCCGCGCTTGCGGTGCTGGCGGTCGTGAGCGGCGTTCCGTTCGCGGCGGTCATTGCTGCAGCGCTACTCGCCTCGCTTGCACGGCCGATCACGTACACGGTGATCGCTCTCGCACGCGATCCGGCGCCTGGCCGCGCGGTGGCAGCATTCGCGTTTCTGCCGTTGTACGTCATCTGGCGGCTCGGTATCCAGGTCAGCTCTTTCGCGCGACTCGGCCATAAACCGTGGGTGCGCACCGTACGCCACCAGCCGGCGCCCCAGCCAGATACGCCGCCATCCAGCATCGAGGCGAGGGAACGAAACGGGAAACGATGACCGTGATCGGTGGCGGCTCGTCGAATCCCCCCGCCGGTTCTCCGCCCGCCGGGCCCACCACTGGGCCCAACGGACGGAGCGACGGACGATCTTACTTCGTGGCGATGTAAAGCTGGTTGAAATCCCAGTAGATGCCGGGTGACGAACTCGGGGGGTGGGCGTTGCCTCCGCCGTAGCAGGGGTCGAAGAGCAACTCGTGCCAGCCCGGCGTCTCGCCAGCGGCCAGCCAATTGACGTTGCTCATGTTCGTCACCTGCGTCCCGTCCACCCAGGCCTGGTACGTTCCGTTCCCGGCCCCGGACTTTGATTCAGGACCGTAGAGCAACTCAATCGTGTGCCAGGCGCCCCCAGTGATGACTCCAGCGCCGACATTGGGCATCAGATTGTGATCGGCACCAGGGCCCTGCGTTCCCGTGATGAGCACCGACTGGGAACCGGTCACCCAGGCATCGATGTTGTCGTTCTCATCACCCTCATACAGCGTATGGGGCTCAGCGAGTTTGACGTCCACGTTGCCGTTCGTCGTCCAGTTGGGCGAGAATCGAATCTGCAGTCGGATGTAGAGCCACCCCGTACCCTGATTCGCAAAACCGGGAGTCATGAATCGCACCGGGGAATAGCCACCGGGGAGTGTCGAGGGATACGTGACCCGGAGCCCCCCGCCCGAGACCGGGGACAAATTCGCGGCCTCTCCGTTCTCGTAGGGCGACGTCCAGGTGGACGGCGAGATCATCGTCATCCCGGTCTGTGCGAACGACGTGATCGAGCCCGTATTGATCTGCGCCGACATCCCCGCGGGTTCGTGCATTGTGCCACCCAGAACCGGCGCGGGGGTACTAGGCGCGGGGGGGGTAGTAGGCGCGGGGGGGGTACTAGGCGCGGGGGTACTAGTGGTGGCGCCCGTCCCGACGGTGATGGTCATGCTGCCCACCGTGTTGCTTTCGGTGGTGCCGGTGATGGTTGCCTTGCCGTCTTTGAGCCCAACCAGATTGCCCAGATCAGCCCCACCCCAACCGGTCGTTGTGACCGAGACCACGGCGGGGTCGGAGCTTTTCCACGCCGTGTAGTGACCATACCACGACGTCGATGCGTTCGACAAGCTGGCGCTGATCGTTGCCTTTCCGCCGACAGCGAGCGTCGTCACGATCGGCTTGATCGTGACGATCGGGTACGCGACGGACTGCGCGCTGGCGGTGGCCGACACCGCGGACCGCGCCACGTCCGCCGGCGCGGTCGCTTCGCGTGATTCGGTGCAGCCGGCGAACAGTGTGCCGGCGGCCACCGCGAGGATGACGGACCCGATGGATGCCGGATGTGATAGGATGGACCGGCGGCGGCGCGTAAACGCGCGGCCGCAGTCGTGCGCAGAGCGCATGGCTGTACCCTCAACAACGGAAATGTGGGGTAGCCGGACTGGCGTGGTTCGCGCGAAGATTCAACGCGAACTGTAGCCCCCAGAGCTTTGCGTCACCGCCTTTCGGCGGGTTTGCCTGGATCGCGTGTGCCCCCGAGGTGCAGGGCCGGCGCGACTGTACGATTGTGGGGGGTACAATAACGTGCTACGCCGGATTTGCGCAATCCTTTTTCTGTATTCCCCGGCTTTACAATCGGCAGCAGGCGCGTGACACCACGATTGGCCGTCCGCACTCCGCCGGCCGTGGTTTGCGTCCCACCGCCGGATCTCCGATCCGCCGGGCCCACCACTGGGGCCCGACGGACGGAGCGACGGACGTTCTTACTTCGTGCTGATATAGAGCTGGTCGAAATCCCAGTAGATATTGGGCGACGAGCTTGGGGGGTTCGCGTAGCCCCCTCCGTAACAGGGATCGAAGAGCAACTCGTGCCAGCCCGGCGTCTCGCCAGCGGCCAGCCAATTCACGTTGCTGGTGTTCGTCACCTGCGCCCCGTCCACCCACGCCTGGTACGTCCCGTTGCCCGCCCCGGACGTCGATTCCGGACCGTAGAGCAACTCAATCGTGTGCCACGCGCCCCCGGTGATGACTCCACCGCCGGAGGTGGTGGGCAGCAGATTGCGATCGGTGCTGGGGCCCTGCAACCCAGTGATGAGAACCGATTGGGAATTTGAACCGGTCACCCAGGCATCGATGTTGTCGTTCTCATTGTCCTCATACAACGTGTGGGGCTCCGCGAGTTTGACGTCCACGTTGCCGTTGGTCGTCCAGTTGGGCGAGAATCGAATCTTCATCCGGATATAGAGCCACCCTGTACCCTGATTCGCAAAACCGCTGGTCATGAATCGCACCGGGGAATAGCCACCGGGAAGCGTCGGGGGATACGTGACCCGGAGCCCCGTGCCGTCCGGGACCGTGCCCAGATTCGCGGCCTCTCCGTTCTGGTACGGCGCCGACCAGGTGGCCGGCGAAATCATCGTCATCCCGGTCTGTGCGAACGACGTGATCGCGCCGGTGTTGTACTGCGCCGACATGCCGGAGGGCTCGTTTGCGCTCCCGCTCGTGCCGCCGCCGGCCGACGCCGCGGAAACCGTCACGTTGGCGGTCGCCACGTGACCGCCGCTGGTTGCGCTGATTATGACCGTGCCCGCCGCCAACGCCTGCACCAACCCTGTCCCGGACACTGTCGCCACCCCCGCGCTCGATGACGACCAAGTTATCGCCGCGCCGGTGATAACGCTCCCCGACGCGTCCTTGGCGGCCGCCGTCAGCTGAACCGATTGGCCAACGGTCACACCGGCGGTGGCCGGCGAGACAGTGACCGACGCGACAGCCGGCGGCGCGGCGGCGTTGACCGTCACGGCGGCGGTCGCCGTCACGCTGCCTGACGCAGCCGTGATCGTCGCCGTCCCCTGCTTGACCAGCGTCACGAGCCCCGACGACGAAACCGTCGCCGTAGCCGAACTCGATGAGGACCACGCTACCGTGGCGCCGGAAATAGGATTGCCAGAGGCGTCCTGAGCCGTTGCCGTCAGTTGCGTCGTGTTCCCCGGCACACCCGTGACCGAGGCCGGCGCCAACTTGATCGCGGCCACGGCAGGCGGGTTGACCGTCACGGCTGCGGTCGCCGTCACGCTGCCTGACGCAGCGGTGATCGTTGCCGTCCCCTGCTTGATCAGCGATACCGTGCCACCCGAGACGGTCGCGACCGCCGTGTTCGATGAGCTCCATGTGAGCGAGATGCCGCTCATGGCATTGCCGGACGCGTTTTCGGGAACGCCCGACAATTGCGCCGTGGTCCCCGGAACGCCCGTGACCGTCGTGGGCGAGAGCGCGATCGCCATGACCGGCGCCGCGTTCACCGTCACTGCTACGGTCGCCGAGATGCTTCCGTCGGACGCGGTGATGGTGGTGCTCCCCTGCTTCTGGAGCGTGACGAGGCCGCTGGAACTGACGTTCGCGATGGTCGCGTCGGACGACGCCCACGACACCGTCTTGCCCGTAACCGTATTGCCTGATGCGTCTTTGAGGACCGCCGACACTTGCGCGGTGTTGCCCGGGACGCCGGTGATCGATGTGGGCGAGAGTACGACCGAGGCCACCGGTGCCGCGTTGACCGTCGCGCCAATCGTCGCGGTCACGCCACCCGCCGACGCCTTGATCGTCGCCGTGCCCTGCGTGACCAGAGTCACGAGACCGCCGGACGAAATCGTGGCCACAGCCGTGTTGGACGAGGACCACGAGACCGTGACTCCGGTGACGACGTTGCCGTTGGCATCGGTCAAGGCCGCGGACACCTGCGCGGTGTTGCCCGGGACGCCGGTGATGGCGGCGGGAGAGAGCGCGATCGCTGCGACCGGTCCCACCGGAGGCGCGGTCACTGTCACCCCCACTGCCGATGACACGCCGCTCGCGGATGCGGTGATCGTCGCGCTGCCCTGCTTCACCAGGGTCACGAGGCCCGAGCCTGAGACGCTCGCGATGGAGGAGTTGGACGAGGTCCAGTTGAGCGCCGGCGGCGGCGCCATCGGCGCGCCAGTGGAATCCTCGAGCACGGCAGTGATTTGCGTCGAGCTGCCCGGGATGCCGCTGATCGATGCCGGCGAGAGCTGGATCGTCGCCAGCACCTGGTTCGTGACGGTGGTCGGCACCGAGTCGCCCTGGCCACCGACTCTGATGTGGATCCACGATATGCCTTTGTGCCACAGCCGCACGCGGCCGGTCGCGGACACTGTGGCCACGGATGAATCGGTGGACGACCAGTCGACCGCGGAATCCGTGACGACGGCGCCCGAGGAATCTTTGAGGGTCACCGTGATCTGCGTCGAGTCGCCCGGCCTTCCACTGATCGAGGACGGCGACAGCTTCACCGCCGCGACCTGCGATACCGGGGGACGGAATCCAGTGCCCGGATTGCTCGAGCTAGGATCGGTGAGGGATTGGCCGCTAAAGCAGCCGTACGTACCAAAGGCACCCAGAATTCCCGCTAGCGTAACCGCAAACGCCAGCGTACGCCGCGTATTCGCCGCGCGCATGTGTCCCCCTGCGTCTGTTCGGCGGCCCGACTGGCGTGGTCCGCGCTGATCCTGCTGCGCGCGGACGGTAGCCTCGTGGCTTTGCGTCACCGGCTTTCGCCGGGTTTGCCTTTGTCGCAGCCCTGTGCAGGGCGACGATCACGCCGGTTGGTAAAAGCGTCAGCCCACCCGAATAGCGAGCCGATCCGGTCCTGCATGCCGAGGCGCGGTTGTTTACCGCAGAAGTCCAGGCGACGCTTTATCGCCCGGCCTCGACCTCTGGCAACGTAGGGAAGCAGCCTCTACGACGCCAGACCCAATTTCAGGTCGGTCATACTGCAAGGAAGTCAGTTTGTCCGACTGGCCTGCCTATGTGTAGGACGATCGAATCGCCCCAACAGTCCCATCCCGCCGCGAATCAGCCCATTGCCACTGATGACGCCCATTCGACGATCTGCCTTTCGTCGCCGCGGGTCACGTATTCATGGACCGGCAGCGTGAAGAGCGTGCGGCAGATCTCCCGCGCGCCGGGCGTATCAGGCTCGCCACGGTGGATGATCGGGGCGATTTCCGCCTCCTCGCCAAGCGGGCGCGGATAGCTGCGGACGACCCCCAGCTGCGGGGCCACGCGGCGCCCGGCCTCATCCAACACCGCGAGACGCAGGTACCCCGGGTTGCTGCCCGGGATTGCCGTCACCGGATGGAATGAGGGGACGCGAGCGAGTTGTCCCACGAGCGATTCGGCCACTGCCGCGCGCGCGAGCCGTTCCGCGTCGGTGTGCGGCAGCCCGCGGCGCACGAGCGCCGCAGCGGCCCGCGACAGTGCGGCCGGCTCGCCCGCCGGATGGTAAATGGTCTCCCCCAGGTGCAAGCCTGGGAGCGACGCCGCGATGCCGTACGTGCCCGGCCGGCCCAGCACCCATTGCGCACCGGCGATCACCACGTCGCCCCATCCCGCGGCGGGTGCCGCCATCGCCCGCCCGGCGGCTTCCACCGCGCCGATGGCCGCCGCCCCGGCCCCCACCGTGGCCATCAGCGCCCCGCCTCGCCCTCCGGTAGTCCCCTTGCCGCGACCGAAGCTCATCACGCTCAAGGGTCCAAATGCGCCGAGCCGCGTCCCGGACAACCGGCCGCCCGCGTGCTGGGCCGCATCTTCGATGACTCGCGCACCTGCGGCATCAGCCAGGGCGCGGACGCCCGGCATGTCGGCCGGATAGCCGTAGAAATGCGCGACGACGACCGCGTCCGCCCCGCGCGCCAGCGCGGCCCGCACTGAGTCGAGATCCGGACTCAAGGTCGCTGGATCGACGTCATAGAGGCGCACCCGCACTTTGGCCCGCACCGCGGCGGCAATGAGGTCCACGCACCCGTACGCGGGCAGCGCCACGGTCCCCCGGGGCGCCACGAGCCGCAGCGCAATGACGAGCGCGGAGGTGCCGCTGTCGGTGAGCGCCACGGCGCGAGCGTCGTACCGGGTGCTCAGCGTGGAGCGTACGACTTCGTCCCCGCGATCGACGCGGCCGGCATAGCGCCGGGCCGCGACCCGCGCGGCCGCCACGACGGCGGACGCACTCACGTGCGACACGACCGGCGGCTGCCGGCGCGGCACGATCATCAGGTCGCCGGCCGGATCACGCGTATCGTGAGATGGAGAAGTTCACGGGATGTATTTCACGATACGCGGCCCGAGTGCGGTCGCGAGCGGAAGCGGAAGGCGCTTCCACACCCGCGGCCCCCACGCGTACGCGGCATCGTCTGGCGACGGGGTCTTGGCCGGCGCCCCGCGCCCCGCGCTCGGTGCCAGTTGGTACCACCACAGTTGCTCATCCTCCGCGCCCCACTGCCGCTTGAAGCGATGAGTCCCGCTGTCCGGGGTACACCGGCCGAAGTTGAAATGCGACAATCCGTCGTTCGCCGACCGCTGCATGAAGGCCCAGTACAGGAGCATGTTCGGCGCGAGTTTCTTGTGCTCGACGAGCGCCGAGGCCCACGTCATCTCGAACTCCGACCGCCAGCGGAAGCCGCACCCCGCCGCGACCGGCTGATCGCCAATGTACGCGCAGCCGAACCACACGTCTTCTGGAAAGGCCGCGGCGATCTCGTCGAACAGGCGGCGCGGCTGTGCCGGAGTGCCCAGATCGCGCATGTGATGCGCGAACACCGCGTAGAACGAGGCCACCTGGTCGGCGCCGAACTTGACCGTGACTCCCTCCTTCTGGGGCCGCCGCACCTGGCTGCGCAGTTTCCCGTCGAGGGCCTTCCAGAGCGCCGGCTCGCCGCCCGGCGGGATGGGCAACACGACGGTGATCTTGCGCGTCGACACCGTCCAGTCGCCCCCGGGTGCCTGTGCCAGCGCCGCCCGGCTCCGCAGCTCCGCCAACGAGACGCGATCGTGCCGTGCCCGATCACCCACGGCGCTCACGAGCGCCGCGACCGCCCGATCGCTGCCGACCGGCCCCCCGTAATTGAGAAACGGCATGGATACGAGGAAATGGCCGAACAGCGGGCTCTTGACCCGGACCAGCGGCAGGACGCCATCCAGCGCGCCCTCGCGCGTCCGCGCGGCCAGATACAGGCACTCGTGCCCGAAGACGCGCTCCATGACACCGCGCCAGCCATATCGGTGGCAGTGCGTCGCGCCGGGGGCGCGGTCCACAAAGGCATCCCACTCGGCCGGCGTCCCCGAGAAGAGCGCTATGCGGTACCCATCGTCTCCCGGTGCTGCACCCGGACCAAGCCTGGCGTCGTTCGCGCCGGCGGCTCGTGCGGCGACGCTCACCTCACGATGCCCCGCGCCGCGGCCAACCAGGCGGCACGCCCATCAGCCACCCCGCTCCACCATACGCGTCTGCGCGTCGCTCGGGTCACCTCGCGACCACCGAATCCGCCGCGGCGTCCGTATGGCCGACGGCCGAGGGCGCGAGACCTTGAGAGATCGACGTGAATCGGAATTCGCCCAGCAGACGGTCCACGCGATCGGCGGTGCCACGCAACCCCCGGTAGTGCCGCACCCGGGTCAGCAGCGGCACGGCGAGTCGCGGCTGCTCGGGATCCAGTTCCCACGGGTGAATGTAGAACACCGCCGGCAGTTTCGCCTCGTCGTGCTCGCGAAATGCGCGCTGTACGATGTTGTACGGGAAGTGGCGGAGATATCCGCCACCGGCCGCGGGAATCCGGACACCGTTCCACGCCAGCGTCGCCAGCGGAAACTCATACAGCCGCCCACTCGGCCGGTCGATCACGTGCGCGATCGGCGTCGCACCGGGATACCCGTAGCCCGCGCGCCGGATCGGAAAAATGCTCGAGTCGTAGACGTGCCCCTCTTCGATGAGCACGTCGAACGCCCACTCCAGTCCGGGTATGATCGAAAAACTCGGTGCGCGATACCCGAGCACCCGGCGCCCTGTGATGTCCTCGAGCACGTCCTTGGCGCGCCGCACATCCTCGCGGAACTGCGGCTCGCTCAGACTCGTGACTTTCTGGTGCCACCATCCGTGCGAGGCCACTTCATGCCCTGCTGCCGCGATGCGCTTGATCACGGCGGGATGCCGCTTGGCCACCCACCCCAGCGTGAAGAAGGTGCCGTGCACGCCGCGGCGCGCGAGCAGATCGAGGACGATGCCGACACTTTCCGAGACTCGGCTCGGCATCTCCGGCCACGTCTCGCGCGACACCACGTCGTCGAACGCGCTGACCTGGAAGTACTCTTCCACGTCAACGGTGAAGAAGTGCCGGATTTGACTATTGCCTGGCGCTATCATGCGTGGAGGCTATTCCGCACCTTGAGGCAGACCGTGATCGATGTCGTACCCGGCGGGGCCCACGGCTGCCATTCCGCCTTCCGTTCCAAGACGACCAAGCCGCCTCTTCGCGGCCAGAACCGCACGCCCAATGCCCGAAGGAACTGACTGGTTACGACCCCGTCCGGGCACTCCAGGGCCCAAAGGGGGACTTAACCACCCGCTGGGGCGGCTCTTGAATGTGGCGCTGGCGCAACAGAAGGCTCTGGGGATTGCCGCGACCATCCTCAGTGTCGCGGTCATCGCCGTTCTGACCCTGACATCGCAGGCCGGCGGCCCGGCCGACCACTTCGACTTGTGCATCACCTGCGGGACCTATTGGGCGTCGGACTTCGGGCTCAACATCCTGCTGTTCATTCCTCTCGGTTTCGGACTCCGGCTCGCCGGAGTCCGCCGGCGTACGGCATGGCTGCTGGTCGCCGGCGCCACCGTCACGATCGAGGCGCTCCAGTATTCGGTCATCGCCGGCCGCGACTCGGATCTGAGCGACATCCTCTCCAATACGCTCGGCGGCAGTCTCGGGATCTTGGCGGCGGATGCCCGCCGGCGGCTCATCATGCCGTCCTTGGCGGCGGCGATCCGGTTGTCCGTTGGCGGCGCACTCGTGTGGTGCGCGGCAACTGCCTGCATTCAGTGGGCGCTCTCCATCTCGCTCCCGCACAGCATCTACTACGAGCAGGTCGCGCCACAGCTCGGCCAGTTCTCGACGTTCAGCGGAAAGGTGATCACCGCCGCCTTCAACGGAGCGCCCTTTCCGGGCGGCCGGTTGTCGGCCCAGGCCAGCGCCGCGATGCGCGACGACCTCGTCGCCGGCAACACGCACCTCTCGGCGGTCATGACGACCGGCAGCCCGCCGCGGCGCCTCGCTCCCGTGCTCAGTGTCTTCGATGACCAGCATCGTGAGATCTTCGTGCTCGGCCAGCGGCACCGTGACTTGATCTTTCAGATGAGGCGCCACACCGACGATTGGGGATTGCGTTCGCCATCGATGGTGCTCGCAGGCGCGTTGCCGTCGCAGCCCCGCACGAGCGACACGCTGCGCATCTCGGCAACCGTTGATGCCGATGCGGACGCCGATGCGCCCCGCATTGCCGTCGAGTCATCGGCCGGTCGTGCCGAACGCCGCATCGGAACAGGCATCTGGCAGGCGTGGAGCCTGCTCCTGCCCGACGAGGGGCGCTATGGCCGATTCGCGACGCCGGTCACGTTGCTCGTCGTCGCGGTCATGTTCGCACCGCTCGGATACTGGGGCGGGCGTGTGTCACTACATGCGAGCACGGGCCGGGCGGCAGGCCCTGCGATCCTGACGTGGCTCGCCACGCTCGCTATCATCCCGTGGATCGCGCGATCACTGGCCGCGCCATGGCCTGTGTGGGCCGCTGGCGCCGCCGCGATCGCATTCGCGTGGATTGCGGCTCGCTGGATGTCACCGTTCCTGGATGATGGCCTGTGAATGATCTCGTGACCACGTTCGACGTCGTAGACCTCGTCGCCCGCCGCGCGGTGCTGGCGCTGGCCGTGCTGTCCGGGATCGTCTTCGGCGCTGACTGGCTCGTGCGCACACGCCGCATCAATCCGTTCAATCCGGTCGCCCGATTCTTCCGCGGCAGCGTCGATCCGCTGCTCGCACCGGTGGAGCGGCGCGTGATTCGCGCCGGCGGCAACCCCGCCAGCGCACCCTGGTGGACGCTGGTCGTGGTGGTCATTGGCGGGATCCTCTTCCTCGCGGCACTCGATTACGTGCGCCAAACCGTGTTCGAGCTGATGGCAGCGTCGCATAGCGGTGTGATGCCGCTCGTCCGGCTGTTCATCCACTGGGTGTTCCTCTTCCTCCAGATCGCGCTCATCGTCCGCGTGGTCTCATCCTGGCTCGGCCTGGGCGCCTTCTCGCCGTGGGTGCGCTGGGCCTATCCGGTGACGGAGTGGTTTCTCCGGCCGCTCCGCCGCGTCATCCCCCCAATGGGCATGTTCGATGTGTCACCGATCGTGGCCTGGCTTGGGCTGAGCCTGCTCGAATGGCTCGTCATGAACGCGCTGAGCTTGCTCACCGGCGGATTGTAGCAGAGGTTCTCTCCCCTGGTGCTGGGCCTCCCGCCAGCACAGGGTCTCCACGGGACGCGATCGCACGAGCGAGGATTTGGATGGCGTTGATTCTGTTCGTCGGTTCCGATCTGGCGTTGCTCGAAGGCCTCGCGCAAACATTGGCTGCGGTTGGGGAGCGTGTGCAGCTGGCACAGTCGCTGCACGACGCTGATCTGGTCGCAGCGGACGATCCACCACTGGTGGTGGTCGTCGAGCGTGCGCTCGCGTTCGAGGCGGCGGGAAGCGGTGCGGGGATGCCCAATCTCACGCTGGCCCACGGCGGGACGGTGGTCCTATATCACGGCGTGGATGACGCTGCGCTCGCATTGCCCGCGGCGCTCATGCGGACCACACTCGCCGATCTCACACTCCCGCTCGAGCGGCAGCGTCTCGTCGCCCTGATCCGCACCGTCGCCGATCGCGCCCGCGCGCGCGGGCGCGAGTTCCTGCCGTCACAGCCTGAGAGCCGCACGCCCTGAGGGCGGTGGGGCGTTCACGCGGGTTGCGTTACCTGCAGCCGCTGTTACGTTACGACCAGGACAACTGAGTTCGTGGCGATTTACGGCAACTTGCGGCCACGTAAAACATTCCGCTAAACCGCCCAGCCCGGCGGCGCTCAACGTCCGGGCATTTTCGTTTTCCGAAGGGGATTCCCCCACTGCATGACTGACAACGACACGGTCGCCGCACTCGCGTCACCCCGTCCCACGGACCGTCCATCGCTCACGATCGCCTCGCCGTACCTCGACGCGCTCGCCCGGCGCGTCCTCATCTACGACGGCGCGATGGGTACCAACATTCAGCGCCACAAACTCTCGGCCGCGGATTTCGGCGGACCGTCGCTCGAGGGCTGCAACGACTATCTCGTGCTCAAACGGCCGGACGTCATTCGCGGCATCCACGAGTCGTTTCTCGCTGTCGGCTGCGATGTCGTCGAGACCTGCACCTTCCAGGCGACGCCGCGCCGGCTCGCCGAGTGGGGCATCGGTGAGCACACCCACGAGTTGAATGTCTCGGCGGCACGGCTGGCGCGCGCCGCCTGCGATGTGTACGCCACGCCCGATCACCCGCGGTTCGTCGCCGGCTCGATCGGACCGACCGGCATGCTGCCGTCGAGCGACGACCCCGTGCTGGGAGCGATCACCTTCGATGAGCTCTCGGAGAATTACTACGCCCAGGCCAAAGCCCTGGTCGAAGGCGGCGTCGACGTCCTCCTCGTCGAGACGGCGCAGGACATCCTCGAGGTCAAGGCAGCGGTTTCCGCCTTTGAACGGCTGTTCGCCGAGATCGGACGGCGTGTTCCCATCCAGACGCAAATCACGCTCGATACCAGCGGCCGCATGCTCCTCGGCACCGATGTCGCGGCGGCGCTCACGACGCTCGAGGCACTGCACGTCGATGTCATCGGCCTGAACTGCTCGACGGGGCCCGAGCACATGCGCGAGCCCGTCCGGTATCTGTCGGAGCACGCCACCCGGCCGATCTCCGTCATTCCCAACGCGGGACTGCCGCTCAACACGGGTACCGGTGATGCGGTCTATCCGCTGGAGCCAGTGCCGCTGGCGACTGCGCTGTCGGCGTTCGTCCGCGATTTCGGCGTGCGCATCGTCGGCGGCTGCTGTGGCACGACGCCCGAGCATCTGCAGGCCGTCGTCGAAGCGGTCCGCCCCTTGTCCCGAGCCAGTACCGGCAGCGGTGCGTTCCGGCGGCCCACGACGGTGCCTCGCGTCTCGAGCGCGATGCGCGCCATCACGCTGCACCAGGACCCGCCGCCGCTCCTGGTCGGCGAGCGCGTCAACTCCCAGGGCTCCCGCGCGGTCAAACGGATGCTGCTCGCGGACGACTACGACGGCATCGTGCGTGTCGCGCGCGACCAGGCGGAGTCGGGCGCGCATGTGCTCGACGTGTGTGTGGCACTGACGGAGCGCGCCGACGAAGCCGAGCAGATGTCGCGGGTGGTGAAGCTGCTGTCGATGAGCGTCGAAGCACCGCTCATGATCGACTCGACCGAGCCCGCCGTGCTCGCCGCCGCCCTCGCCCACCTGCCCGGGCGCGGCATCGTGAACTCCATCAACATGGAGAATGGACGCCAACGCATCGATGCCGTCCTGCCGCTCGTCCGCCAGCACGGCGCCGCGGTCGTCGCGCTGACGATCGATGAGCAGGGCATGGCCAAGACCCGCGAGCGGAAGCTCGAGATCGCCCGGCGCATCCACGACATCGCGACCACCGAGTTCGGGCTGGCGCCGGCCGATCTCCTGTTCGATGCGCTGACGTTCACCCTGGCCACCGGTGAGGCGGAGTGGATCGACTCGGCCACCGAGACGATCGAAGGCATCCGCCTCATCAAGCGCGAGCTACCGGGCGTGCTCACCAGCCTCGGCGTCTCCAATGTCAGCTTCGGGCTGTCCCCCGAGGCGCGCGCGGTCCTCAATTCGGTGTTCCTGCACCACTGTGTCGCCGCCGGCCTCGATGCCGCGATCGTCAATCCCGCGCACATTCGGCCCTACGCCGAGGTGGATGCGGCGGAGCGCGCGCTCGCCGACGACCTGGTGTTCAATCGGCGCCCCGACGCACTCCAGCAGTTCATCGAGCATTTCTCCGGGACCGGCGCCTCGGGCTCGCGTGCAGCCGCCGGGCCAGCCGTGGATCCCACCACCGGGATGACCGCCGACCAGCGCATCCACTGGATGGTCGTGCACCGCAAGAAGGAAGGGATCGAAGAACAGCTCGACGCCGCAGGAGTGCGCGAGCAGCCCGTGCGCGTGCTCAACGAGGTGCTGCTCCCCGCCATGAAAGAGGTCGGCGACAAGTTCGGCGCCGGTGAGCTGATCCTGCCGTTCGTGCTGCAGAGCGCCGAGGTGATGAAGCGCGCGGTCAAGCACCTCGAGCAGTTCCTGGAGAAGAAAGAAGGCTACACCAAGGGCAAGGTGGTGTTGGCCACCGTGTACGGCGACGTCCACGACATCGGCAAGTCGCTTGTCAACACGATTCTCAGCAACAACGGCTACACGGTGTACGACCTCGGTAAGCAGGTCCCGGTCAACACCATCATCGCCAAGGCCGATGAGGTCAAAGCCGACGCCATCGGGCTCTCGGCGCTCCTCGTCTCGACGTCGAAGCAAATGCCGCTCTGCGTGCAGGAGCTCGACCGGCGTGGTCTGGCGTATCCCGTGCTGATCGGCGGCGCCGCCATCAACCGGCGGTTCGGCCGCCGTACGCTCTTCGTCGAAGGCGAGCGACCCTATTCCGCCGGTGTCTACTACTGCAAGGACGCGTTCGAAGGGCTCGCCATGATGGACGAGCTGATGGACACCGACCGCCGTACCCAAGCGGTCGCCCGGACGCTCGATGAGGCGCGCACGGATGTGTTTCTGCATACCACCGTCGGCAAGGACATCGCCGCCGGCTCCACCAGCACGGAGCGGAGCGCGGTACGCGCCGACGGCCCGCTCCCGGCGGTGCCGTTCTACGGCGCACGCGTGCTTCGCGACATCCCGTTGGCGGAGGTCTTTCCGCTCCTGGACCTCGACGAGCTGTTCCGGCTGCAATGGGGCGGGCGAGGGTCGGGGCCGGCGTTCGAGCGCACGGTGCGCGAGGAGTTCCAGCCGGCGCTCGAGCGCCTCACTGCACAGGCCCGCCGCGAGAAATGGCTCGTTCCCCAGGCGGTCTACGGCTATTTCCCGGTCCAGTCGCGCGGCAATGACCTGATCGTGTACGACCCCGCTGCCTATGAGAGCGACGGCGGCGCGCTGCGCGAGTCGGCGCGCTTCACGTTCCCGCGCCAGGTGGGCCGTGACCGCCTCTGCATCGCGGATTATTTCCGGTCGGTGGACTCGGGAGACGTCGACGTCGTCGCGCTGCAGATCGTGACGGTCGGCGACGCCGCCACGCAGCGGTTCGATGCGTTGCAGCAAGCCGGCGAATACACCGAGGCGTTCTACACCCACGGCCTGGGCGTGGAGACGGCGGAAGCGCTCGCCGAATGGATGCATCGCCGGATCCGCTCCGAGCTGGGCCTGCCGCCGGGCCAGGGCAAACGCTACTCGTGGGGCTACGGCGCGTGCCCCGATCTCGACGATCACACCACGGTCTTCCGGCTGCTGCCAGCCAGCGCGATCGGCATGCAGCTCACGTCCGCGTTCCAGTTGATGCCGGAGCAGTCCACGGCCGCGATCATCGTGCACCACCCGGAAGCCAAGTACTACGCCGTCCGCGGTGAGGGTCCCGCCGACGGCAGCCCGCCCGCACCCAAGGCCGTGGCCCGCGCAGGCGATACCAGGGGCGCAGCCGCGTGACGAAGAGCGAGAGCAAGCCCGCGGGCGCCCACGCGGGCGATCACCCAGTACCCGGCGACGGCGATCGCAAGACTGCGAGCGCAGGCACTGCGACCAGCCATCGCCCACGGCCGCGCTGGGAGTTGCTGAAGCGCCTTGAAGATCCGGCCGCCATCGTCGTATTCGACGGCGCGATGGGCACGATGCTCTACGCCAAGGGCGTCTTCATCAATCAGTGCTACGATGAGCTGAACATCCGCTCGCCCGCCCTCGTCCGGGGTGTGCACGACGAATACGTCCAGGCAGGCGCGGAGGTGCTGGAGACGAACAGCTTCGGCGCCAATCGCGCGAAGCTCGCACAGTATGGCCTGGAGTCACAGGTGGCCGAGCTGAATCGGCGGGCGGCCCAGTTGGCGCGCGAGGCCGCTGGTGAGGACCGCCTCGTCGCCGGCGCCGTCGGCCCGCTCGGCGTCCGTATCGAGCCGTACGGCCCTACGAGCCGCGACGAAGCGCGCGCGATGTTTCGCGAGCAGATGACGGCGCTCGCCGAAGGTGGCGCGGACTGCTTCATCATCGAGACGTTCTCGGACCTCGGTGAGATGGAGCAGGCCATCCTCGCGGCACGCGATGTGGACCCCGTCATGCCGGTGGTCGCGCAGATGACGATCGGTGTCGATGGGCTGAGCCCCTACGGCGTCCCGCCCGAGGAAATCGCGCGCAGTCTCGACGGGTTCGGCGCCAATGTCATCGGTCTCAACTGCTCGGTGGGACCGCAGACGATCCTCGAGGCGATCGAGCGCATGACGCCCGTCACCGGGCGCAAGCTCGCCGCCCAGCCGAACGCCGGAATGCCCCGCGAGGTCGGCGGCCGCAGCATGTATATGGCCAGCCCTGAGTACATGGCGACGTATGGGCGCCATCTGATCCAGGCCGGCGCAAAGGTCGTCGGCGGGTGCTGCGGCACGACACCCGCCCATATCCGCGCCCTCGCGGACTCGGTGCGCTCGCTCGCGCCGCGGCAACCTCGCGAAGGATCGGGCGTCGGCGGCACGCTCGGCGTGACACCGGCCCACGTCACGGTGCTGTCGTCGGCCGGCGGCGGGCGCCTGTCTCGAGTCCAGTCGATTCCGGGTGGTACGAGCGACGCCGCTGCATCATCCCCCGGCGGTCACCCGCGAACCGGCGGCGTGCTCGGCGGTGCCGGCGTAGCCGCTGCGCCTTTTGCCGAACGCTCGCGCTGGGCGGCCAAGCTCGCCGCCCGCCAGTTCGTGACGTCTGTCGAGATCGTGCCGCCCCGCGGCGTGGATGCGACTCGCACGCTGTCCGATGTGGGAGCGCTCCGCCGCGCAGGAGTGGACGCGGTGAATGTGCCGGACGGGCCGCGCGCGCAGAGCCGGATGAGCGCGGTGCTGATCAGCATCCTGATCCAGCAGCAGGTCGGCATCGAGGCGGTCACCCACTACTGCTGCCGCGACCGCAATCTCCTCGGCATGCTGAGCGACCTGCTGGGCGCCTCGGCCATGGGACTCCGCAATCTCTTGCTGATCACGGGCGACCCTCCGAAGATGGGTCCCTACCCCGATGCCACCGCGGTCTTCGACATCGATGCCATCGGCCTCACCAATCTCGCTTCGCGCCTGAACCACGGCCTCGATCCGGGCGGCAACGATATCGGCGAACCCACACGGTTCGTGCTCGGTGTCGGTGTCAACCCCGCCGCGGTCGATCCCGAGCACGAGCTACGGCGCTTCAAGTGGAAGGTCGAAGCCGGCGCCGAATACGCCATCACGCAGCCCGTATTCGATGTCGCGCAGCTCACGCGATTCCTCGGCACCGTACGCCACCTGGACATCCCCGTCATCGCGGGGATCTGGCCGCTCGTCTCGGTGCGCAACGCGGAGTTCCTCGCCAACGAGGTCCCGGGCGTCACGGTCCCCGAGGCGGTGATCCAGCGGATGCGGCGCGCGAGCGAGAAATCCAAGGAGCACGCGGTCGCCGAGGGGATCGCGATCGCCCGCGAGATGCTCGAGCAGGTGCGAGGGCAGGTACAGGGCGCTCAGGTCTCGGCCCCGTTCGGCAAGGTGGATCTCGCGCTCAAGGTCTTCGAGGGGGCGGCTGGCGCGTAGCGGCGCCTCGGGCGGGCGGCGCTAACCAGGTGCGGCGCCGCCCACGGGCCGGCTCGCTCGCGAATGGCTACCCGCCATGTACTTTGACAGAACCCATTCGCCAACCGATACCCCGATGAAATCCATCCTGCTCATCGATCACGGGTCACGCCGCGACGAAGCCAATTACATGATGGTGTGCATGGCCAATCTCGTGCAGCATCTCGTGGGCGAGACGGCAGCCGTGCGGTTCGCGCACATGGAGATCTGCGAGCCGACGATCGAGCAGGGGTTCGCAGCCTGTGTGGAAGCGGGCGCTGACGAGGTGATCGCGTTCCCGTACATGCTGTCGCCCGGCCGCCATTCCACGAGCGACATCCCGAGCATGGTCGGCAAGGCCGCTGCCCGGTTTCCCGGCGTCAGCTACCGAGTCGTTCCGGCTTTTGGCGTCCACGAGCACCTCGCCGACGTCGTCCTCTCCCGCGCCGGGATCGCCCGCGCCCGCCAGCTCCCGGACGACCCAACCGGCTGCTGCTGGGACCCCGAGCACTCGAACGGCGCCTGCGGCGACGCCTGCCCCGCCAAGGCGCTCGTCCCTACCCGGTAGCCGCTCGCGTTATTTCCGCTCAGGCCCCTCGTCTACCTGACAGGTGTAGGCTGGAGTTGGATCCCGGAATCAGGGACTCGCGAGACCTCAGCATGGCTTCACGCAGACGCAGCGCAGTATCGAGCGCAATATCAAGCGTACTTGGCAGGCTGGTGACCGCGGGGATGTTGGCGGGGACCGGCCTGCTTGTTGGCGTCTCTGCGCCCCGCTGCGCGTTCGGGCAGGCCGCACACCGCAGCCCGCCGCAGGCGGCCCCTGCCCCGGCCCCAGCGACCCCGCCCGTCATCACGCTCGAGCGCACCGGGTGCCACGGCCAATGTGCTGAGTACAAGCTGTCGTTCTACGACGATGGCGAGGTCGTGTATGAAGGGAAGGCCAACGTCAGCAAGGCCGGACGGTGGCACGCCACGGTGACGAAGGACATCCTGTCGGACCTGCTCACGGAGTTCCAGCGAACCAGTTACGGGGCGCTGAGCGACAAGTACCCCGCCGGCCTGACCGAGACGTCGATCGCGACGACCTCGCTCCGGACTGGAGACAAGGTCAAGACCGTGACGCACGAGGTTGGCTCCCCCTTTCCGCCAGCCTCCCTGATCGCCCTCGAAGACCGGATCGACGCCAGCGTGCAATCGGTGGATTGGACGCGGTAACACCAGACGGCGTGCCGGCGGCGAGGGGAAGGGGGCCGGTTGCGACGCACCGCAGCCGGCCCTCGAAACGTCCGCCCCGGCCGTGCAGGCTCGCTCGCAGTCCCTCTCTCGGATCTCGATTAACTTCTAGCCCATGGCCACGGAAACCGCCCCCAATCGCCCCGCCGCGCTGACATCGCTCACGGACGAAGAGGTCATGTTCCGCTCGGCCGTCGCCGAGTTTGCGGAGCTCGAGGTGCGGCCGCGCGTCCAGGCGATGGAACGGGCCGGCCGCCTGGATCCCGCGCTCATTCCGCAGCTCTTTGCGCTCGGCCTCATGGGCATCGAAGTGCCAGAGGAGTACGGCGGCGCCGCCGGGTCCCTCATGATGGTCACGCTCGCGGTCGAAGCCATCAGCCGCGTGGACGCAGCCGCGGCGATCATGGTCGACGTGCAGAACACGCTCGTGAACTACCCGATCACCCGGTACGGGAGCGACGACATTAAGTCGCGGTACTTGCCGCGTCTCACGAGTGGCACGGTCGGCGCGTACGCCCTGTCGGAGCCCGGCTCAGGCTCTGACGCCTTCGGCCTCCAGACGTCGGCGACCCGGTCGGGCAGCCATTTCGTCCTCAATGGACGAAAGATGTGGATCACCAACGGTGCCGAGGCCGAGATCTACGTCGTGTTCGCCAACGCCGATCGTGCGGCGGGCTACAAGGGCATCACCGCGTTCATTGTCGAACGCGATTTCCCCGGCTTCCGCGTCGGCAAAAAAGAGGACAAGCTCGGCATCCGTGCGTCGAGCACCGTCGAGCTGATGCTCGATGGATGCGAGGTCCCCGCCGCCAACGTCCTCGGTCCAGTGGGCCAGGGCTACAAGATCGCGATCGAGACCCTCAACGAGGGCCGGATCGGGATCGGCGCCCAGATGATCGGTGTCGCGGACGGCGCCCTGTCGGCCGCCACCGCGTACATCAAGGAGCGCAAGCAATTCGGCAAGCCGCTCTCCGATTTTCAGGCCATCCAGTTTCAGGTCGCCCAGGCTGCGACGGAGCTCGAAGCCGCACGCCTCATGGTGTACAACGCGGCGCGCCTCAAGGACGCCGGTCACGACATCGCACGTGAAGGCGCCATGGCCAAGCTCTTCGCCTCGCAGGTCTGCGAGCGCGTGACGTCGCGGTGCGTCGAGCTGTTCGGCGGATACGGCTATACGACCGACTATCCCGTCGAGAAGTTCTACCGCGATGCGAAGATCGGGACGATCTACGAAGGCACGTCCAACATGCAGTTGCAGACGATCGCCAAAGCGGTGCTCCGGTGACCACGAGCGGCGGCACGACCGTCGAATTCGTCATCCGGCAGGCGCAGGCTCGATGGATCCGTACGCGCGGAATGGGGCGCACTGCGTTCGTTTGGCGGTACGGTGTCGTGGGATGGGGGCTGCCGTGCGGTGGCCTATCGGCGGCCTACCATGTCATCCGCGCCCGCGCCCTCGATCCGGCACTTCCCTGGTCGGCGGCCGCCATCCGCCCGCTGCTCGGCAGTATCGTCGGGCTAATGGTCGTGGTCGGCGTAGTTGCCTACCTGTTCGGTGCGTGGCTCTGGGATTTCTGCGAGGCGCGGTTCGCCCAGTAGTTCCCGGCGTTGTGCCGGCGTTGTGCCGGCGTTGTGCCGGC
>Ga0182024_10009173_pt1 | contig 20557 bp, 19 predicted proteins | sample P32metaG_FD_120480 | JGI IMG/M metagenome (GOLD analysis project Ga0182024, IMG submission 120480) | Permafrost microbial communities from Stordalen Mire, Sweden - P3-2 metaG (Illumina Assembly) | ecosystem: Environmental > Terrestrial > Soil > Wetlands > Permafrost | place: Sweden: Stordalen... | reverse complement strand
TACTTGAACTGGTCATCGCCGCTGGCATTCTGCTCATTCTTTCGACGGCGGCGCTCCCGGTTTACCGCTTTACCGTCATCCGTTCCCGAGAATACGAGCTGCATCGAGACCTCCGGGAGATGCGAAAAGCGGTCGACTTGTTCAAGGATGACGCGGATCGCAATCTGGTGCGCGTCGAAGTGGGCAGCGAAGGCTATCCCCCCGATCTCGAGACCTTGGTCAAAGGCCTCAATTACGGCAGCGGCACCCAGCGGAAGCGTTATCTGCGCCGTATCCCCGTCGATCCCCTGACGGGCAGGGCCGAATGGGGCCTACGCTCGGTGCAAGACGATCCCGATTCGACGAGCTGGGGCGGCAGCAACGTCTATGACGTATATTCCAAATCGACGGGCACGGCGCTTGACGGAACAAAGTACTCAGACTGGTAATCTCGCGCTAGTCGTGACTCTGCTGATTGTCGGCCCTCGCCTCGGAATGCGCCTCGACTGATTTCTTAAACACCGCTAGGATTTGCTCGGGCACCACGGTCAATTGGTTGCGCGCCACTTGCCGCCAGGAAACGTCGGAATCCTGCGGAAATAAGTGCGCTGCAAACTGATAAATCAGGCCGCTATTCCAAAAAATCAGAAGCTTATAGTTCGCCCAGGGTTTAGGCGGGACCCACCTTGGGCATCTCTTTGGCGTAAATGAGACGCAGCGTCACCGTCTTTGTCTGCCCCGGGCGCACCGTGATGTTCTTCTCCCATTCAGAAAAGATGCCTTTGCTCGAAGCCCGCACGTCATAATTGTCGGCGCGCAATTTCGCAATCAAAAAGCGTCCATGGACGTCCGTGCGTACGACATGCGGCGCGTTTCCGCCTCCGGATTCATAGGTCACACTGGCGTTCGCCACCGGCTTATCATCGGGACCAAGCACCACCCCGGCGAGTGTCGCGCTATGGGATTGCGGCATCGCCCGGACGCCGTTCGCCGCAAAAAGCAGCGCCGCTGCTATGGTCCAGGCGGCAGCCGGGAAGATTAGTTTGTGTCTCATGTCTTTGCCTCCGCTAGTCCTCGCTTCGTTGGCCTTTGGTTCTCGCTCGCTTCGAGTTTAGTCGCACGCCCCCGCCCAATTTTAGGCTTAGCCCGTTTTGTGTCCGTAGGGAACCTGCCTGCGAGTACAGGAGGAGATCTCCGCGAAAGGCCCGAAGGCGAGATTTTTTCGCGTCCGACCCGCGCGTTTTGCAGTTGCCTCCGGCCTTGGTAGACTGCCCTTGCTGCTCCTCTTCGGAATGCTACGCGGTCAGCCCGAGGAAGGATTGCCGATGCCACGTTACCTCACGCAACACACGCTGGCCTGCCTGACGCGCCAAGGCGCGGAAAACCTCGCGCAGCGCATGCAGGAAGGCGGACCGGCCCGCGCCGAGCGCGTGCTCGTCAATATGCTGGAAGGCAAAATGTTCGCCGAATTTCGCGCCGAATCGCGCGAAGCTCTCGAAGCCTGGCTCGAAAGCCAGGGTATGCACTTCGACTGGCTGGTACGCATCGAATGGGAGAGCAAGGACGGAAAGCTCGAAATTTCGACGTGAACCCATGTCCGGTTTTGGCCTGTAAATCGCTAAAAATACGAGAGTAAGAGGAAGGCGAAACGGAAAACCAAACCTCGCCAGAATCCCGATAAAAAAGAGGGTGATTTACCGCGCAACCTGCGCTACTCTTTTCGCTCCACCGAGAAGGAAGGAAAAACACCATGTCTGATTACGCGCACCCAGAAGTTCTTGTCACCACCGAATGGACTGCCGCGCACGCCAAAGATCCCGGCCTGCGGCTGGTTGAAGTTGACGTCGACACTACTTCCTACGATCAGGGGCACATCGACGGCGCCATTTCCTGGAACTGGCAAACGGAATTGCAAGACGCCATTCGCCGCGATCTTGCGGATCCCCAAGCGTTTGAGGACTTGCTTGGCAAAGCGGGAATTTCTCCCGACACCACCATTGTGCTTTACGGCGACAACAACAATTGGTTTGCTGCCTGGGCCTTCTGGCAACTGAAATACTACGGGCACGAAAAAGTTTTGATCGTGAACGGCGGCCGAAAAAAATGGCTGGAGGAAAAACGCCCGTTGACGACCGCGAAACCGAACGTCGCCGCGACCAGCTACAAAGTGAAGGCGGCGAACGCCGCGATTCGCGCGAAACGCGACGATGTTTTGGCGGCGGTCGAAAAGCGTTCGCCGGCGCAGCTCGTCGATGTGCGCTCCGCGGACGAATTCAGCGGAAAAATTATTGCGCCTCCAGGCATGACGGAAACCGCGCAGCGCGGCGGACACATTCCCGGCGCGGCCAGTATTCCCTGGGCGCAAGCGGTGAACGAAGACGGCACATTCAAATCCCTGGACGCGCTGAAGCAGCTGTACGGCGGAAAAGGCGTGAATGGCGAGCAGCAGGTAATCGCCTATTGCCGCATCGGCGAACGCAGTTCGCACACCTGGTTCGTCTTGAAATATTTGCTGGGCTACAAAGACGTTCGCAATTACGACGGCTCCTGGACCGAGTGGGGCAACCTGATCGGCGCGCCCATCGAAAAAGAAGTTTCCGCCGCCGCCGCAAAATAATTCCCGCGAGCGGTGTATAGTTGCGCGATGACTTTTTGGCGAAAAACGCGGCGCAATTTCCTTTCGGACTCTGCGGTTATTTTCGGTGGCGCGTTACTTTCGCCGGCTGGTAGTTTAGCTCGTGGTGGTGCGGCTAGCGGCATGGCCAGCCTTGACCGCGACGCCGCGGAGATTCCGAGCGCCGCGCCCGCGGGAGTTGACACGGGTCCGCACATCGCATTTCCAGGGGCGCCGCGGGAACGCATCGCGGTCGCGTCGTATCCGTTTCGCAACTTTATCACGCCGGGCGAGGCGCAAGAAAAATCCGCGGCGGCGCCGGCCGCGCAAGCCGCAAGAATGCAGTTGAAAGACTTTGCGGCGCACCTCGTGGAAAAATTTAACATCCACCGCATGGAACTTTGGAGCGTGCATTTTGTTTCGCAGGACGCGCGCTACCTTGCGGAGATGCGCGCGGCATTCGAGAAGGCGCAGGTCTCCGTAGTGAATATCGCCGTCGATGGCGAGCACAGCATTTACGCGGCGGATGCCGCGGAGCGCGAACGCGCCATCGCGGAAAGTAAAAGCTGGATCGACGTAGCGGTGGCGATTGGTTCGCCAAGCGTGCGCACGCACGTGGCGGAAGCGAAAGATTCCGGGCCGGATTTGGCGCGGGCGGCGGAAAGTTTGCGGCGCGTGGCGGACTACGGCGCGCAGAAAAATATTGTGGTGAATCTGGAGAACGACAACCCCGTCACGGAGGATGCCTTTTTTATCGCGAAATTAGCGGCTACCGTGCATTCGCCGTGGCTGCATGCGCTGCCGGACTTTGCAAATAGCCTGGTGGCCATGCCCGCGCGGCAGGCGTACGACGCGATAGAGGCGATGTTTTCGCAGGCTTACAATATTTGCCACGTAAAAGCCATGGAAGTGAATAACAACGGCGAAAAATTCAGCGTGGACATGAAGAGAACGTTTGCGATTCTGAAGCAGCACAATTACAAAGGATTTTGCTCGATGGAATTTGACAGCCCGGGCGATCCGCATGCGGGGACGGCGGATCTGATCAAGCAGACTTTGCAAAATTTGTCGTAATCGCGAACTGCAGCGGTAATTTTCCGGTCACAGAAATAGCAAATCAGAAATTTCGTAAATAAAAATCCGAGGCTGATCGATCAGGACTTGGTGATTAGAAAATCGCCGAGGACCAGCGCGTCCATTTGCGTGCGCTCGAAACAGTCGAGAGCTTCTTCGGGACGGCAGACGATGGGTTCGTTGTCGTTGAAGGAAGTGTTGAGCACCACGGGCACGCCGGTCAGCTCTTCAAAGGCTTTGATTAATTTCCAATAACGTGGATTCGCGTCGCGCGTGACGGTTTGCAGGCGTCCGGTGCCGTCGACGTGCGTGGGTGCGGGAATTTTGTCGCGTTTGTCGGGAAGCACGGAATAGGCCAGGGTCATGAACGGCGAGGGATAGGATTTTTCAAACCATTCGCCGGTGCGCTCCGCGAGAATGGATGGCGCGAAGGGCCGAAAAATTTCGCGATGTTTGATGCGGCGATTCAGAATTTCCTTCATTTCCGGGCGGCGCGGATCGGCGACGATGCTGCGATTGCCCAGCGCGCGCGGACCCCACTCGGCGCGGCCTTGGAACCAACCAAGAATTCTTCCGTCAGCGATGACCGCCGCGGTGCGCTTCATTAATTCTTCTTCCGGCAGTTCGGCGATGGCATAGCCGTCTTGCGCGAGCGTGCTCGCGGCGATCGCGGAGCGCACAGCATCGCGCGTGTAGCCCGGTCCCCAATAAGCGTGGTCCATCACAAAGGAGCGCGGCTTGCCGAGAATTTGATGCCAAACGTAGAAGGCGGCGCCAACCGCGAGACCAGCGTCCCCGGCGGCGGGATGCACATAGACTTCTTCGAACGGCGTCGCATCGAAGATTTTTCCGTTGGCCACGCAATTGAAGGCCACGCCGCCGGCGAGGCAAACGGATTTGCTGTGCGTTTGTGCGGCGAGTTTGCTGAGCATACCGAGATAAACTTCTTCGAGCCGCGCTTGCAGCGCGGAAGCCAGATCGCAATGGCGCTGTTCGAGCGGAGCGTCGGGCGCGCGCGCGGGGCCGCCGAGTTTTTTGCCCATTTCTTCTGAAAACATTTTGCCGAGGGTGGGGGTTTTGTCCGCTTCGGCCCAGGACATTTCCGGGCCAGAACGATGGTGCGTGAAATATTCGAGGGCCAGCTCGAAGCCGTTGGCTCGGGAGCGCGGGTCGAAGGTGACAATATCGCGCATGGCGTCGAGCTCCTGCGGCGCGCCGTACGCGGCGAGACCCATAATTTTGTACTCGTCGCCGAATTTCAGGAAACCAAGATATTGCGTGACGGCGCTGTAAAAAAGTCCGAGCGAATGCGGAAATGCGACAGCGCCATCGATATGCATGCGATTGCCAGAGCCGCTACCCCACATGGTGCTGGCGAAATCGCCGAGGCCATCCGCGGAAAGCAGCGCGGCATTTTCAAAGGGCGAGACGAAATAGCTGCTGGCGAGATGCGCCTGATGGTGCTCGATGCGGTGAAATTTGGCGGAGAGTTTTGCGGGATCGAGATCGCAGGCGGCGGCCAAGGCCTCGGGAATGCCGGTGAATTTCACGAGGACTTTGGCGCGCTCACGAGCGAAGCCGGGCATGCGCAGGGCGTACCAAAGCTTGGTGGCCAGACGCGCGTAAGGATTGCGCGGAACGGCGACGTGATGAATTTCCGCGGGAGTCAGCCCGGCTTCCTCGAGGCAATAGCGAATGGCGGCGGCGGGAAACCCAGCAGCGTATTTCACGCGATTGAAGCGTTCTTCTTCGACGGCGGCGACGAGTTTCCCGTCGCAGACGATAGCCGCAGAAGCATTGCCGTGATAGGCGTTGATGCCAAGAATGTTCATAAGATGAGCAGTTAGTTTACATGAAGGTGGATGAGGCGCTGCATTCACGCAGAACGCCGGCGGAAAGATGGTCTCCTGCGGGTTCTCGCGGGTTACGAGGTGCAGCGTACGAAGCAAACAGCGAGAGAGAGAGAGGCCGTAGGCTATTCGTAGCGCAAAGCGACCATCGGTTCTACTTTTGCCGCGCGGCGCGCTGGAATGTAGCACGCGAGGATTGCGGCGGCAACGAGAAGTAGAATTACAGCGCTAAAGGTGAGCGGATCGGTGGCCGTAACGCCGAAGAGCAGAGATTGCATGGTGCGCGTCAAAGCGAGAGAACCGGCAATTCCCATCGCGACGCCGATGAAAATCGTGCGTAATCCTTGACGCAAAATCATCCCCAGAATATCGCCGGAGCGCGCCCCGAGGGCCACGCGCACGCCAATTTCTCGCGTGCGACGGCTGACCGAGTAAGCCATGACGCCGAAGACGCCGGCGATCGCGAGCAGGAGAGCGGTGACGCCAAAGAATCCGATGAGCAGAACATTGAACTTTCGCGAGGCCAGCGAGGCGGAAAAGACTTGCGAAAACGTGCCAAACTTTGCGGGAGTTTCGGGGTCCAGTTCGTGGAGAAATCCACGCGCCGTCGAAGTTACCAAGTTCGTGTCGGACTCCGCGAGCAAGGTCAAGGTAATCGCGGAGCGTGGCCGCTGAAACAGATTCACGTAGACCGTGGGATGGGGCGGCACATCGAGGCCGTACTCGTGCGTGTCGCCCACAATGCCGACGATGGTTAGCAAATGCAGGTCGCCGTCCATATTTCCAAACTCAATGGTATGACCAAGGGGATCCTCACCCGGCCAGCGGTCGCGCGCCAGGGATTCGCTGATGACCGCAACGTGCGGAGCATTTGCGCCGTCGTGTTCATCGAAGATCCGCCCACGAAGCAACGGAATGCCGAGAACCTGGAAATAACCGTCGGTGGCGACGCAGAAATCCGCAACGCCAACGCGTTCCTTTTGTTGAAACAGCGGGGCGAAGGCGTCGACGGACTTGGGCATTTCATTTTGCGTCAGGACCAGAAACATTCCGTCGGGGAGGCCGCCATCGACCATGGGGAGGCCACTGGCAGCGCCCACGCCGCGCACACCCGGGATTTGCCGAAGGCGAGCGATCAGGTTCGAAAAGAAAAATGCCTGCGCAGCCTTGGCCTGAGGCTCTTCGGCCGAAGGCAGGGAGACGTCCATGGTGATGATTTTATCCACGCGAAAACCTGGATTTACGTCGAGAACTTTGAGCAGGCTGCGCCCGAGCAATCCGGCACCCACGACGAGCACCAAGGTGATGGCGATTTGTGCAGAAACGAGGGCGCGGCCAACGCGTTGGCTGGTTTGCGAATCCGTTTGTTTGCGCCCACCTTCGCCGAGGGATTTGGCAAGGTCGCCGGAAGTTGCGCGTGCCGCGGTGAACACTCCGAGGCCCGCGGCGACAGCGGTTGCGAGGAGTAAAGCGAACACGAGAACTGGAATATTGATGGAGACCGTGTCTAACCGCGGCAGATTAGCCGGCGCCAGCGCCCGTAATCCGGATACGCCAGAAAACGCTCCGAGCACGCCAAGACCGCCGCCAGCCAGGGAGAGCAAGAGGGCCTCGATCAGGAATTGGCGGATCAAACGTGCGCGTGCCGCACCGAGCGCGCTGCGAATGGATACCTCGCGCTCCCTGGCCACTGCTTGTGCGAGCAGTAGATTCGCTACGCTAGCGCAGGCTACGAGGAGAAGAAACCCGACAGCGCCGAGGAGCATGAGCAGCGCGGGACGAGCTTTACCGGTGATGGATTCCTGAAGCGGGACAACGGCGCCATCCTTGAGCAGATACTCGTCTTGCTCGCCGGCAGTATCGTGAATGCGGTGGGCTATCGCGCTGATATCGCGGTTGGCTTGCGCAACGCCAACCCCAGCGCGGAGGCGAGCGACAGCCTGATCGTTGTGCGACGTCCTACTGAGGTTTTCGCCTGCCAAATCTGCGGGAAGCCACAAATCGACGTCCGGCGGGAAAGCGAAATCGGCTGGAAGTACGCCGATCACGGAGTACACCGCTGTATCGATTTTCAGGTGTGCACGCGCGAGGTCGCGAGACGACGAGAGGTATTGTTTCCAGTAGCGATGGCTGACGAGGACGGTCGGGGCGGCGCCCTTTTTCGCGTCGTCGGCACTGAAATCCCGACCGAGGATCGGCTGAACCTGAAAGACCTTGAGAAAGTCGGGAGAAACGCTGGCGACGGTAGTGCGCGTTGCTTGCGTAGTCCCTGAAACGGATGCGATGTCGTAATTGTATTTGGCAATGGCTGCGAAGCTGCGATTTTGATCGCGGAAGTCGTCGAAATTCGGGTCGGCAAGTCGTGACCAACGGCCCGCAGAGTTCACTTCGAAAATGGCCATGATGCGGCCGGGATCGCTAAATGGCAAGGGACGGAGCAATACGCCGTAGATAACGCTGAAAATAGCCGTGGCGGCGCCGATGGCCAGGGCGAGGGTAAGAACCATGACGGCGGTGGCACCGGAGTTTTTCTGCAACTGGCGGAGACCGTAACGGCAATCGGAAGGTAAGGAGCGGAGCCAATTGCCAAGACGAGCTTCGCGAACCTGTTCCTTTACCTGCTCAATTCCCCCCAACTCCATTCGTGCAGCGCGCTCGGCTTCCTCGGGAGGCATGCCGGCGCGAATGTTTTCCTCCGCGAGCATCTCGAGGTGCGTTTGAACTTCCTCGTGGAGATCCGCCTCGTTGCGCCTCGACAGGAAAAGATTTCTGAGAAAACTGCGGGCTTTCACAAGTCGCGGCATGGAAACACCTCGCTACGACGCTTCGAGAGCCTGGGCGATGGCCCAAGTTATGCGTGCCCATCGCTTGGTTTCGACGTCGAGTTGCTTCGCGCCGGGCTTGGTCAATCGATAGTATTTCGCGCGGCGATTGTTTTCGGACTCTCCCCAAACGGAGGAAATCCACCCTTCCTCCTCCATGCGGTGCAAGGCGGGGAAGAGCGACCCTGGCTTAACGACAAAAGTGCCGGCGGTGAGCTGCTCGATCCTGCGTGAGATTCCCAATCCGTGCATTTCGCCGGCGAGCAGCGATTTCAAGATGAGCAGGTCCAAGGTGCCCTGCAGAAGACTCGTGGGTGGCGGACTCAGAGTCGCTCCTATCGGCTTTCTATAGGAAAATACCGAGCTATGTATAGAATGTCAATAGGAACCCGCCGAGCAAGTGGTCGAGAGATGGACCTTTTGGAAAGCCAGCAGCGCGGAGGTCGGGTCGTTCGCCGGTAGACTGGCAACTATCGAAGGAAATAGGTTTCACCGCGAAGCAGCGTCGAAACCGCGAGCACCAGATTGTCATTCGCGTCGGTCTTGACCAAGAGACCTTGCGCGCCGCAGGCGACGGCGGCGAGCGCGTAATGGGAAGATCCGTCGATGGTGAGAATCAGTATGAGCATGCGAGGAAATCTGAGAAATATTTGCCGAGCCGCTTCGAAACCATTTAGCTTAGGCATATGAAGATCAAGGATGATCAGCGTTGGTTCGAGGGCGCTACATTGACTTATGGCATCCTGGCCGTCGACCGCCTCGCCGCAAACCTCCCAGCCCGCTTCGGCTTCAAGCAAGGTACGAATCATGCCTCGGATGTGCTGATAATTATCGACGATTAGAATGCGAATCATATGGGCCTCCGGAGAGGGCCCTCACTTCCAGGGTGGGAGTTGAGTGAAACAGGTGGGCAGGCAACAAGCAATGCCCAATTCTGTGTATTCGCGAGGGTTACAATCTCGCCGATCGAGCACTGGCGGATAACAGCAGGGTGGCTTGGATCGATGCGCCCTGGTCGCTCGAATGAACCTCAAAGGTTCCTCCCATCGCTCTTATCCGCTCGCGCATGCCAGCCATGCCGACGCCGAGAAGCCGCGAGCCGGAGTGGAAACCGACCAGCACTTCCGGCGATATGCCCTGTCCTTCATCGCGGATTTCCACACGCACGGCATCGGCGTCCAGGCTGATGCGAATGAAGCCTGCCAAACTTCCGGAGTGCCGGTGAATATTGGCCAGACTTTGTTGCACCACGCGGAACAGTGCGGTTTCAATCTCAACCGGCAGTCTTCCTAAAGTTTCCGGAACATCGACGTCCACGCGTATCCCGCTGCGCTCGGCGAAGCCCTCGACATACCAGGTGATTGCCGATTTGAGTCCTGTTTCATCGAGCAGCGGGGGGTGTAGCAGGTAGGACATCGTTCGGATCTCGGACGTGCAGAGTTTGGCGATCTCCATGGAGTCGGAAAGTCGCGCGTGCGCCTCGTCCGAAAAACCGGAATTTGGCCGCAGCAAAGCGCTCAGATTCATCTGAATAGCTGCCAGGTATTGTCCGGCGCTATCGTGCAATTCGCGCGCCAGGCGCCGGCGTTCCTCGTCCTGCAGATTGAGGAGTCTTGCGGAGAGCTGTTCGAGCTGTGCGGCGCGTGCGGCGATGTCTACTTCCATGCGGGCTTGTGTTTTCCGCAGGGCTGTTTCCGTGCGCCGATTCGCGGCAATCTCCTTGTCGCCCTCGATACCAGCCTCGCGGAGCTTCGCGGAAAGACGCGTGAGCCGGAGCGCGCAACTGGCGAATTCGGCCAGCCCGATCATGATGCGGGCATCTTCGGAATCGAATTTCACCTCCTCGTCGTGCGAGACAACCCAGATCGTGCCGAGTATTTCGCCTCCGAGATCTACGGGGATCACAAGCGCTTCGACCACCGGAAGCTCTAGGCCGTTGAAGTATTGAAACCGGCGCCCTGGGTATGCAAATAGCTGGGGAGCGTTGGCGTCCAGGGTCGTACCGCAAGGACTAAACTTCCTGGGTGTAGTCCGACCGACGTGCCGGTCAAGCGCCCCTGCCAGATTCGTCCAACGAAAAATCTGCTCACCCTCTGAAGACGTTTCCATGAGACTCAAACCCGCCGTGCCGGCGCTGCACAGCTCGAGAGAGGCCCGCAGCAGCGTGTCGACTAATTCGTGTGGCGCTGTGGCCATCACGCGCGCAAGGGCGCGCAGCGCAGCGTTCTCGGCATGAGCATTTGGCTTGCGACGGCGGCGCGACTGCAATTTCTGCGTGATCAGGATGTCTTCAAGCCGTGCTGGTTCGCTGGCTATGGCCGCCGTCTGGCGGTGCGAGGCAGGTAGCCGTGAAACCCGGCGTCGCGAGCTGCGGTGAGAGGATCCTCGGGAGTCTGTAGGCATGTCAGATGACAAGTAAAGACGCTACCACCTTCAATCGTACAGCAGTAAAATATTGGATGCACTCCGGGTCCCGCGAAAAACCATCCTAACTGTTAGGCCAATTCTTCCCGATCAAGGAGGGTTTATGAAAAGCCGTCCGCCGCCAAAACTCATCGGACGATTCGACCGAAAACGTCCCCGCACTTTTGCCGACATCCGGCGAAACGCCGAAAAGAGACTAAAGCTTGGGCTGAAACTAGATTTCGAACAGATCATGGCCGATATCGCGGCGATTCGCGCGGGGCACTGAATCCCGCACGCGAAATCATCTGCCGCTCGCGGAAGCTGCAACGGATGCTCGCGAGGACCGGCGAGATGGAACGCAGGACGGAAGCAACGGTTAGGGTTGTGTTTCGTCTGGCCCACGGATACCCGATTCTTCTGGCCGCAAAAAAGTGGGGAGGCTCGGCTCGGTTTGGCTCCCCACCAGCTAATCCGGAGACTATTGGCTTAACGGTTGCGACGCGTCGCGGGACAGCAGGGCTGAAATGGTTTGGTGGCGGAAGTCGCAAGCTAAATTTCGCGCGAGTAGCGGATCGGAATTTGCGCCGGCGAGGGCTTTCTGGACGTGAGCGGCGCGGTCTTGCGGCGCGACCGTGAGGGTGATTAGCGCGGCGGCGAATTCCATTTCCGGGTCGGACCCGCGGAGCTGAATGGCTTTGGTTACCCAAGCGTACCCGTCGAGGCCACGCGCGGGGTTTGCTTCGTCCTTGCCGAACCATTGTTTGTAGGCTTCGGCGAGATAGCCGGCGTCGAACCATGCGAGGGCAGCGTTCGGCGCTTCGGAATTTACGGCGCGAGCGTCTAAGCGAGTGAGCAACTCTTTCGCCGTTTGCGGAGCCTGTCGAGCGTAGAGCGTGGCGCGGCGCAAGGTTTCCATGTGAACCAAGATAGTAGCGTCTGAATCGAGTGCGGCGATGGTGTCGCGGGTGAGATTTTGCAGATTGTAGTCGGTGCTGGCTCGGTGATAGTTCAGATCGACCCACGGTAGAGATTTAGCCTGGCCGATTTCGATGGCATGACAGATGAGCGGCGGCCCAGCATGGGCGAAGGACGCAAAGATTAACGAGATGGTGGCGAGGTAGAGCGCTGCGCGTGAAAATCGGCGTGAGTTCATTGTAAGCCTCCGTGTTCGCTGATTTGAACTACGTTTGAAAAGACGGGATAAGCGAGTGCAGTGTTAACAAGTGCGCGAAAGATTCTGCGATGAAATATTCAGGGAAAAATCGCGAGAGAGATAGAACAGCGAAATTCTTTCCGAGCTTACTTCGGGAGAGATGGGGCGTGGTCTCCCGCCCAGGAACGCTCCCACTGACGCCAAACGGAAATGTTGTCGAAGCCTAGGGCGTTCCACCACTGGTCGAGCATGGGTTGCTCGAGGCGCAAAATTCCTTTTTTCGTAACGCCTGCGGGCGGCGGCGCGATCCTGCGCAAGCGATCGTAGACCATGAGTCGTTGCGGTTCGTCGACGCGGGAAAGCAGGTGCCATAAGGTTAGTGCATCGCGCTTGCGGGCCTGCGCGAGAATAATGTTCAAATCTTCGACGCGTTGTTCGGGCGTGCCGTCTACAAAATCAAATCTTGCGAGGGCGGAGCGAAACTCGGGGGTTACGTCCTCGAAGTAGGGGGTGCCTGGGCCGACGTGCGGTTTTGTGGCGCAAGCGGCGCCTGCGGGAATGAAGGACTCGCGGCCGTTTAACGCGAATCCGACCCAGCCGAGGGCGGTGCGCACGAGGCCCGTGCCGGACGCGTCGACTTGCAAAGTGTAGGAGCAGCCGAGATCAACGGCGAGCGCCGAGGGCGTGTCGACGACGAATTGGCCAGGGGGCGCCCAGATGAAGGCGTGGATGGTGCCGTGGTCGAGTGCGATGCGTTTTAAACCTGTGCCCATCGAGAGCAGGCGAAGACTTGTGCTTGCGTCTATTTCAATCTGGCCGATGCCTTCGGCTTGCAGGCTGGCACGCGAATGATCATCGGTCTCGAGGACTTGGCCTACGGCGAGACGTGTTGCGGCTACTTGGCCGGTGATGATCTTGCGACCGATGCGCGGCGATCCCGCGACTCGCGAAACGTCCCAACCGGTTTCTGCGATGGCAGGGGGTTTTCTGGTGTGCGCGAAATAAAAGAATGTGGCGATGGCCGCGATGGCGGCTGCTGTGGCGGACAGGACGGGGATGAATCGCAGGCACCAGGCAAAAAAGATCCGTGGGCGGTCCGGAGCTATCTCTGGCAATACGGGAACCGGGCTGACGTGCCGAAATTCTGAGAGCGCCACTTCCAGCTTCAGGATTTCCGGATCGGGCTCGCCAGATTTATCCCAGAGATAGTCGTGCTTGCTGCTAAGCGATTCGTGTTCGGGGCTGTTGTGTGGCGTGTCCATCATTACGGAAACTCCCGCGTGACGCTTGGCCGCGCGCTAGACTTCACAGGCAACCTCGCATTTAACTTCGCGCGAAGTTGTTCCATGCCGCGATGCAGGTTAACGCGCACGGAACCATGCGTCATTCCCATGCGTGCGGCGATCTCCGGACCGGTCATGCCCTCGACCAGGCGGAGGATTAAAGTCTCCTTGTAGGCGTCAGGGAGACTCGTAAGTGCGTCGAGTATCGCGCTCGCAGGGAGGTCCGGCTGCGGTGAGACGCTGCCGCGTTTCATTTCGTCGTCCGGCGTCCCGCGAGTGAGCTGCTGTATGGGCGACGAACGCCGGTGATAATCATTGGCCAAATTGCGAGCTATGGCGGCCAGCCATGCCGGGAAGCTTGCGGCTTCCCGCAGCGTTGAAAGGCGGCGAAGCGCCTTGATGAAGACGTCTTGAACGAGGTCATCCACTTCGCCCCTGGGAACTTTTGCCAGCAAGACTCCGTGAACCATGCGGGCATAGCGCTCGTAGAGGCGTCCGAAAGCCGTGCGATCGCCGGTGCGGGCTGCGGCTGCCAAAAGCGCGTCCAGAGAGGACCCAGAACCGCATGGCTCCGTCATGGGCCGATGTTCCTGGCCACCTGCGAGAAGGTCAACGCTATCTCCTGACGTGGAGAGCATGCGCGCGAAACTCCACGTGATCATAGACGTTCCCATGAGAAGAAGTGTTAACAAATGGGGTTGTGCGAGCGCAGCTCGGGCGGTAGTGACTTTCCCTGCTAGCAATACAGGTTATCAGGCATTGCTCCTCGGCCCGGAACCTCCGATAATCGGGCCATCGTGAGCCTGGATAATCCCCGTCAGTCCAGGGAAGGACGGCAACATGGACTTATTGCTGATCTTGCAAATCATCGGGATGATGCTGCGGACATTCGTGAATGTTCTTTTCGGTATGACGCTGGCCATGACGGCGGGGGCTGGGCTTTATTTGCTTTGGCAATGGTGGTTTGAAAAGGGCCATCTTTTGGGACGCCGGCATTTGCCCAGGAGGGCTTAGCGGTCTTCACATCTTCAGGCAGTTTCCGAGTTGCTTCAAGAATCTGCGCCAAACCATCACCTTTGGTTGTTCTTTATAACGCGACCGACCGTATTGTTGGTTATCCGACACGCAACCTTATTGGCAGGTCCGAGCGATGCACGCGCCAGTAACTGTTGCTGCACGTACCCGCGCGCGTGGGCGATGCGTCCGAGGAACTAGGTCTGCAATCGAGTAGAACGATTGATTCGCCGGAGCGGGCTGGAAACAATGAAGCAAAACCGATTTTCGAGCACGAGCGCGGTGGTGTGTGCGACAGCGGCCTTGCTGCTCACGCTTGACGGATGCACCGCGGTAAAGGTCAAGCTAGGAATGCGAGTTTACCTCGCCAAGACGCTCGTTACGTCTATGCAGGTAAGCTTGCCGAAAGGTCCGGCGATTGCGCCCGGCGAGAAGCTCGGTCTGGTGGTGCAATTTACCCAGCCGGATGGCAAGGTGCTCTTGACCGAGGGGCAAGGCAAAGGAAAAGTGTTGTGGAGCGATATTACGGTGACGTCCGCGGTGGTGACGGCAGACCAGAAAGGAAATGTGACGCTACCTCGCGATCCGCGAGTGAGCGACGGGAAGGTGGGGCACGTAACGATCACCGTGGCGAGTCATCCGGACTTGCGGCAGGAACTCGATATTCCGATCACGTACGACTACAGCTTCGTCTCCAATTTTTCCGGCAGCAAAGGCACCGACGGAATGAACGGCGGCGATGGAATGGCTGGTGCCAGCGGAAGCATGGGTTCCATGGACCCGAATAGTCCCTCGCCCGGGGGAAATGGTTCAAACGGAACAGATGGCTCGAACGGTCAAGATGGAGGAAATGGCGGAGACGCGCCGCCGGTCGAAGTGCGCGTAGCGTTGCGAACTGGAGCGCACCCACTGCTGCAAGTGAGTGTGGCGGCAGCGGGAAAATCGAGGCTCTACCTGGTGGATCCGCAGGGAGGCGCGCTAACGGTGCGGGCGGATGGGGGCGCAGGCGGATCTGGCGGGCGCGGCGGGCGCGGAGGCAGCGGAGGCTCCGGTGGCATGGGCACACCGAGCGGAAGCAGTGGCAGCAACGGATCCGATGGGCGAAATGGATTTGACGGTTCGGCGGGCAGAGGCGGCAGCATTGCGGTGACGTACGATCCGCTAGCCAAGCCATTTTTAAATGCAATCCATCTGTCGAATATCGGCGGCCCTGCTCCGGTATTCAAGGAAGAAGCGCTGGCTGCGCTGTGGTGAGTCGCGGCCTCTGAAATTAGCAATCACTTGGATTATTGCGGTTGCTTTTACGGGCGTGATTTTCGGGGAGCGTACCTGCCCGTTCCTCGGAAATTACCTATCCTGTTCGAAGAGGATTCCTCTTCTCCGAACGCCGCCAACGAGGTGCATGATGCGCGCAGCGGCGGGAACCGTTCTCGAATGGGTCGAAAACGTTCTGGTCGTTAGAGCGACCGTAAAAAGTCAATGACTTCCTGCTGCTCTTGCGTAGTCAGCTTATTGAAATGTTCGATGACCTTATTTGCCTCGCTGCCAAGACTCTGGTGAGACTGGATGGCGTTCACTAGGTTGGTTGTCCGTCCATCATGGAGGAAGAAGACGCGTTGACCGACGCCCCAGAGAGGAGCGGTTCGGAACTCGTCGGGGCCAGCGGCGCCTTGGGTGATTCCGTCGGCAAGGCCTTTGCCCATGTGGTGGACGATAAGGTCAGAGTAAAGATTTGCCGTCTGATTAGAAAGCGCGACGCTCGGGCTGGTCGCGGAGCCACTAGCGATCTTTGCCCCCGTGGTCAACGAGGGCGTATGACAATGCACACAACCTGTCTTTTGAAACGTAGCGCGTCCTTTCTCGCTGGAGGGCATGGCGGGCGCGGGAGTGGGCGGAGCCAGCATGCGCATGAAGTCGGCAAAGGCTTCGATGTCTGAGAGGACCGCGGTGTGCGAATTCCCGGTGGTCGAGGCAGGAGGCGTGAAGTTGACCGTGTCCTCAGGGGTGGCGTTAAAGAGGCAGCCAGGCGTTTCGTCACGCTCCTGCGGGAAAAGCTGGTTCGTGACTCCCATCTCGACGTTGTAGGCCTCGCTGGCGAACGTGAGCAAGGACTTGTTCTGCGCTTTCCACCCGAAACGCGTAATGGTCCCATCGTTTGCACTGCGATTCACATTTCCGCCCAGGACAGCGTTCGCGTGCCCGGAAATGCCCAATGTCGACTTCTCCGATGCGTTCGCGTGCATATTCGCGAGGATGGCAGAGTCTGGAATCGCTTCTATGAGCCCCGCTCCAAACAGCGGAGTCGGGATTCGGAAAATAATGTTTGGATTCCCACCTTGGCCGGTAAGCGGAGTTCCCGCGGGCAGGAAGTCGAATTGCGCGATGTTGCAACCAGGAGCGTCAGTTCGCCCGGTGATCACGAACAGGTCGTGCACGGAGCCGTCGCTGACTCCGTTGCTCTCCTTAAACCGTGCTTCGCGGACCGGACCATTTAGCGTGATGAACCATGGCACGGTGTTCTTCGCCCCATTCAAGGAGGCAACTGCAATCAGGGGGTTTTGTTTCGGGCTCGTTCCGCCTTCGTCCGGCTGCGAGTGGCAAGAGAAACACTGGTTGGAGTTGAAGCGCGGACCGAGGCCATTGTTCGCGCCGCCGGTCACGGTCTCGATATCCGCGAATCTCGCTTGGCCGTCCTCGAAGAACGCAATTTCGTCCGCAGTAAGACCCTTCAGCGGAGCGCCGCCACCCGCCGGGCCACCACGTACGCCCGGGTCTATAGGAGCTGATCTGCTTTGACCGTAAGCGCAGACGCTGGTGGTCAAGGCCAGAAGCAAGGTGCTGCCAAGACTCTTGAACGCAGATTCCCACGGGGTCATCACGGTCGCCCTCCGTGAGCTGGGGATGCTGGCATTGTACACCCGACCTAGCTGCCGGCGCGGCCTTTGAAAAGAGTGACGGGCGAGCCAAGTCCATCTAGTTAATTGCGATGTGCATTTCCGGACGTTGCGATTTATCTCATGCAGGTTCGCGGAGCCGAAGCACCGGCAAGCGGGCATGAGTTTCAAGATTTAATTAAGTCATACGAAGAAGTGAGTTGGATGGCTTTGTGCAAAGTGCGGTAGAGCGGGCAGTTCATGGCGTACATGCTATGCACGCGGTCGATCGTGTTGCGGTGCTCGGTGGCGGCGGCCAAGTGCATCGCAACGTGGATGCGGCGGATGACCAGGACGCCGTCTTCGGTTTCGACTTCTCCGGTAACGTCGGCGGTGAGTTTGCCGTGATTTGCATCGATGTGTCGCGCTTCCAGCGCGCCGCCAAAAGTGCCTAGCATTCAACCGGCGGTTGCGGCGATCACGTAGTCGATGGTGGCGGCGTGGGATTCAACAATTTTTGCAGGGTCCACTTTGTAGTGTCTGGCGATTTCATCATGCACGCTGAACATTACCGGTTGTGATTCGCCCGGTAGGTGAGCGACACGCAGTGGCCCATTTTTTCGTTCGAGCTTTATTTTGGAAACGTAAACTACGTCAGACATCGCCGGCCTCCGAAGTTCATTTCCCGTCGCGTAGATTTACAGACGGTCCGAGGAAAATGTGCGTTCGCGTGTCGCCAAAAATTCTTGCACAGGCATGCACAGATTTCCACATGATTGCTGCGAAATAACGCTTGCACGCATTTCGTCTTGCACTTAGGATGCGCAGCAGATTGATCGGGAAGAAAAACTTCGCGAGTCAATTCAAAGACGACAGCAAGGGTAAAACCGAGCTTGTCAGATGTGAGTTGAAAGAAGAAGTACTAACTTCGCAGTGCGGCGAACAGAACGGGCCAGGGTAAAACCGAACCGGAACTGGGAAGCGCATTACGAGCTTTGCAGCTGAGTCGACGCGCGATGCGGGTAAAACCGGGTTGTGGGTGGGCAGAGGCGGAAGCAAGAGACTTGGCGGTGCAGATCTAAAGAAGCGAAGCGGGTAATACCGAGTCGTAATCGAGAACTGAACCAAGAAGTAGCTTCACGAATCAATTTACGAGGGGCGGCGCGGGTAAAACCGCGCCGCCTACTCCTAAGTCAGAGCGGGAAGCAAGGACTTCGCGAGTCAATCGAAAAGAGGGCGACGCGGTTACACCGCGCCGTCCTCTTTTTTTATTTTTGCGCCGCTCGTCGTACTGAGAATTCCAATCCCCCTTCGTAGATTTCGGCGCGGCATCAAAACCCTCGCGCTCGGAGTTGAGATTCCATGAGTTGATTTTCTATGGTGAACCTTGCGCTCCTGGTTGACTGCGCGCTCCTGGCAGCCGTGTAGCGGCTGATGAGCTGCAGGCAAAGAACGGAAAAACTAAGTGAAACGCGGTATCGCGGGACGGCCACCACTAGCGTTAAATGGTTTCGGATGAGGATTTTCCGATGCCCAGCAGACGGACGAAACTGCCGCAATTTCGACGAGTGAGTCACGGAGGAAGGCTTCCCGGAATAGCGTTTTTCGTGTGCGCGGTAGTGCTCTCGACTTGCGCGGACCGCTTACCGGTTTACGCACGGGACGGCCAAAGCGCTGGGCAAGCCCCGGACACCGAAAACTGGGGCCAAGTGGTGCGGGAAACGATGAATCATGAAATTGCCGCCGAGGCGAAGGACCAGTCGCTGTGGTGCTACCGAAAATTGCAGGAGAAAGACGGCAAACAGGAAACCTATGCAGTGTGCCAGGCCAAGGGAGCGGAGCTCGATCGCCTGGTGGCGGTGAATGGCAAAGAGCTCGATGAAAAGCAGCGCGAGGCAGAAAACCAGCGCATCGAAAATCTGGTGAAGAACAAGCGGGAGCTGGCAAGACAAGCGCGGCGACAACGCGAGGACGCTAAGCACGCAGAGGATTTGATGAAGTTAATCTCGAACGCCTTCCTGATTCGATTGGAAAGCAGAAACAACGACCAGGTCATCTTGAAATTTACGCCGAATCCGCAATTTCGTCCGTCAGGACACGAGACGGAAGTTTACCATCACATGGAAGGCACGCTGACGCTGGACGTCCAACAAAAGCGGCTCGCGGAGATTGGCGGACGGCTGGTGAGCACGGTGAAATTTGGCGGTGGCTTGCTGGGACACTTGGATAAGGGTGGGACGTTCCTGGTTAAACAGGAAGCAGTGGCGCCGGGATGTTGGCAGATGACCACGCTCGATGTGCGAATGAACGGCAAAGCGTTGTTTTTTAAGACCATTGCAGTGCGCCAGAAGGAAATTAATTCGCAGTTCCGGCCGGTGCCAGCGCCTACCACCATCGAGCAACTTGCGGAGATGACCAAAGAGAAGAGCACGCAGGCGCAGGCGCGGAATTAGCGGCTGCAATGACGATCTAGTTCACTCGATCGTATGTTTTCCTAGCAGCCATTTTGCATGCGGCAATTTCGCGATTCAGGGCGTGAAGCAGCAGCCGCAGCCGATCCGCGAGATTCAATAGCTTGCGAACATCAGGTCTTCGAGCGCCATGCGGCGTACCTGCCAATATTCGCGTTCCTTTTGGTTTACGCGGAGGCGGCATTGGCCGTCGTCGCTGTACGCCAGGTGAATTTCGAATTTTGTTTCGCCTTTATCGTCGCGCACCAGGATGGTGTGTTCCGCGAGCTTGAACACTACGGATTTCTTTACCTCTTTGGCCTGCAACGTCACCGTGAAAGCGCCGTCAGAGTCTGCTATGGAAAATTCGTAAGGGGCGTTGGCCGGACGGAGCCCGTTGCGCGTTTTCACGTCTTCTTCAACTTCCAAACGAAGCTCTTTGAAGACGGCAGCCAGCGAGCAATGGAAGCGCCCGGTCACCCAGTTGAACTTCGACTTATCGTTCTGCGCCTTGCCATTTTCCTCTGAGGCGTTCGCGGGCTTCCCTTGGGTCGCGTATTTATCTGCGTCGTTCACGCTGTAAGCTCCCGGTGCGATTTAGTGACGGCGCGGCCGTAGCCAGCGCGAAGTACGCGTCCGCCAAGTTCATTAGACTGCGCGCAGGGTGCAGTCGGGTGCAGGAACCGGAACAGGCGGCTGTCCAATCGCGTTAGATTATCGAACTGATGCAACGATCATGGCAAGGTGCAGGATTGGCTGGCCCGTCACGCGCGAGACGGCTGGGCCACCTGTCCACTCACGGAGCTAGGCTTTGTGCGCATCCTCTCGAATCCGAGCTTTTCCCCGCACGCGCTAACGCCGCGGGACGCCATGGCGCTGTTGCGCGCCAACCTCGCTCACCCGGCACACCAATTTTGGCCTGACGAGCTTGACCTGGCGGGCGCGCTAGAACCTTCGGCGGCGCGAATTACCGGTCATCAACAACTTGCGGACGCCTATCTGTTGGGGTTGGCGATCATCAGGAAGGGCAAACTCGTTA
>Ga0182024_10009172_pt1 | contig 20560 bp, 19 predicted proteins | sample P32metaG_FD_120480 | JGI IMG/M metagenome (GOLD analysis project Ga0182024, IMG submission 120480) | Permafrost microbial communities from Stordalen Mire, Sweden - P3-2 metaG (Illumina Assembly) | ecosystem: Environmental > Terrestrial > Soil > Wetlands > Permafrost | place: Sweden: Stordalen... | reverse complement strand
CGGCGAGGGTGAACCGCGAGCTCTGAAACGATCCGATCGGCTGGCCGAACGCCTGGCGCTCGCGCACGTAGTCGAGCGTCCAGCCGAGCGCCGCTTCGGCGGCGGCCACGGCGGAGGCGGCGATCGACAGGCGCTCCTGGGGGAGGTTGGAGACGAGGTAGCGAAACCCCTCGCCCTCCTCGCCCAGCAGGTTCTCGACCGGAACATGCACGTCCGCGAAGGACAGCTCGGCGGTGTCCTGGGAGTGCTGGCCGATCTTCTCCAGGTTACGCCCGCGCTCGAATCCCTCCATGCCGCGCTCGATGACGAGCAGCGAGATGCCGCGGTGACGCTCGGACGGATCAGTCTTGACGGCGACGATCACCAGGTCGGCGTTGATCCCGTTCGTGATGAACGTCTTCGTCCCGTCGAGGATGTAGTGGTCGCCGTCGCGCCGCGCGCGCGTGGACATGTTCGCGAGATCGGAGCCGATCCCGGGCTCGGTCATCGCCAGCGCGGTGATCATCTCGCCCGAGGCGATCCCGCCCAGCCAGCGCTCGCGTTGCTGCTCGTTGCAGTAGGTGAGGAAGTACGGCAGGCAGATGTCGTTGTGCAGCGTGACTCCCAGGCCGAAGCCGCCGACGCCGGCGCGCTGGGTCTCCTCGCCGATCACGAGGTTGAAGCGGAAGTCCTCCGCGCCGGCGCCGCCGTAGCGCTCGGGCACCGACATGCCGAGAAACCCGCCGCGGCCCGCCAGCGCGAACACCTCGCGCGGCACGATCCCGTCGCGCTCCCACTCGCCGTAGCGGCCCTCCTCGCCGAGCACCTCGCGTTCCAAAAACGTGCGGAAGCTCGCGCGGAAGTCCTCGTGTACGTCTTCGAACAGGGTGCGCTTCATGTCAGGGACCCTACCTCCCGGGTCGATCCCTCCCGGGCACGCGCTCGGACTGCGATCGACGCCAGGGAGGAGTGCGGGGCGCCGGCGTCGAACAACAGCGCCGATGAAGCGTGTCGCCACTCCCACCCAGGATCGCCCGCCGGCCAACGGCACGAGCGAGCACCAGAGCCTGTCGAAGTACATCCAGGCGCGCTTCGAGCAGTGCTCGCGCTCGCAGAAGGACGTCGCGCAGTACATTGTCGACCACCTCGACGAGGCGGCCTTCCAGACGGCGGAGGAGCTGGCGCGCCGCGCGAACACGTCGAGCTCGACGGTCGTGCGCTTCTCGCAGGCGCTGGGGTTCGAGGGCTTCCCCGAGCTGCAGGCCGCCGCGCGCGAGGAATACCGCCGCGTGCACACGAAGAACGAGCCGAAGACCGGATCTCAGGCGAGCTCGACGCCGCTGTTCTCGCTCGACCAGAACGAGTTCGAGACTGCCCTCACGGCCGATCACCTGAACGTCGAGGAGACCGCGCGCAAGGTCTCGCGCAGCTCGGTCGAGGCGTTGATCGAGGCGATCGTGTCAGCCGAGAAGGTGCTCGTCGCGGGGACCGACCAGATGGCGTTCTTCGCGAGCTACCTGAGACATCTGCTGATGCTGCTCGACCTGCGCGTCGACGTCGTCGCGAGCCCCTCACAGGAGGCGCTCAGCCGGCTCGGGCGGATCGACGGAAACACGCTCGTGATCGGCCTCTCGGCCGGGCGCCCGCACCCGCTGGTCGTGCGCGCGATGAAGCTCGCGCGTCACCGCAAGGCGCGCACCGCGGCGGTCACCGACGCAACCCTTTCCGAGGTCGCCAAGCTCGCGCAGATCAAGCTCTACTACTCGTCCAACAGTCCCGCCTACGTGCGCTCGCACACGGCGCTGCTGAGCCTGATCCAGGCGCTGGCCTATGGCGTCTACGCGCAGGATTCGGCGCAGTACGACGACCGCATCAAGGCGTTCCGGCTGAAGTAGTTGATCGGGGAAGACCTTGCCGCATGCGGCAAGGTCAGCAGGGCCACATGTGGCCCTGCTACGGACCTGCACATGTGCAGGTCCGCCTGGCGGCGCATGCGCCGCCAGGAACAAAGAGATAGACCGGGATAGACTGCAACCCATGCGCGACGAGGCGACATTTCGAGTCAAGGCTGGCCTGGCGGAGATGCTCAAGGGCGGGGTGATAATGGACGTCGTGACCCCCGAGCAGGCCACGGTCGCCGAGGACGCGGGGGCCTGTGCGGTGATGGCGTTGGAGCGCGTGCCCGCCGACATCCGCCGCGACGGCGGCGTGGCGCGGATGTCCGACCCGGAGATGATCGCTCAGATTCAGGAGGCGGTGTCGATCCCGGTGATGGCGAAGGCGAGGATCGGGCATTTCCTGGAGGCGCAGGTGCTGCAGGCGCTGGAGGTCGACTACGTTGACGAGTCGGAGGTGCTGACGCCCGCCGACGAGGCCAACCACATCGACAAGTGGGCGTTCAAGGTCCCGTTCGTGTGCGGCGCGACGAACCTCGGCGAGGCGTTGCGGCGGATCGGCGAGGGCGCGGCGATGATCCGCTCCAAGGGCGAGGCCGGCACGGGTGACATCGTCGAGGCGGTCAGGCACATGCGCCGCATCAACGGCGAGATCCGCCGGTTGGGGACGCTCGGGGACGGCGAGATCGCGACCGCCGCGAAGGAGCTGGCCGCGCCGCTCGAGCTGGTCAAGGAAGTTGCTCGTGACGGGCGTTTGCCGGTCGTGCTGTTCTGCGCCGGAGGCATCGCCACGCCGGCCGACGCGGCGCTGATGATGGCCCTCGGCGCCGAGGGCGTGTTCGTCGGCTCGGGGATCTTCAAGTCTGAGGACCCGCCCGCGCGGGCGCGGGCGATCGTGGAGGCGACGACACACTGGCAGGACCCCGAGCGCGTGGCGGAGGCCTCGCGCGGGCTCGGCCCGGCGATGGTCAGCCTCGAGAGCTCTAAGTTGGACGGCGAGCAGTTGTTGGCTCAACGCGGCTGGTAGCGGTGCCGCCGGCACCGACGGCAAAGCCGTTGGTGGGGGTGCTCGCCCTGCAGGGCGGGTTCGAGGCGCACGGGCGGGTGTTGCGCGGGCTGGGCGCGCGCGTGCGCGAGGTACGGGTGCCGGGGGACCTGGACGGCCTCGAAGGGCTCGTGATCCCGGGGGGAGAGTCGACCACGATGACGTTGGGGATCGCGCGCGAGGGGTTGGCCGAGCCGCTGCGGGAGTTGATCGGGATCTCGCCTGCCCCGCACACCCGAGGCGGAGTGGGGGGGATTCCGGTGCTGGGCTCGTGCGCGGGGCTGATTATGCTCGACCGCGAGCACCTCGGTTTGATGGACATGCGCGCGGAGCGCAACGCGTTCGGGCGCCAGTTGCAGAGCTTCGAGGCCGACATCGAGCTGCGCGGCATCGACATGGATCCCACCACCCACACGGCTTCCAGCCGCCCGCTGCGTGCGGTGTTCATCCGCGCGCCCTGGATCGCCGAGCACGGCCCGGGGGTCGAGGTGCTGGCGGAAGTCGACGGTCACCCGGTGGCGGCGCGCCAGGAGAACATGCTCGCGGTCGCGTTTCACGCCGAGCTGACCGACGACGACCGCGTGCACCGGCTGTTCCTGTCAACGGTGTGACGACCGAAGTCAGGACCTGCTTGGCTGATTCGATCTGTCACGAGCGGATCAGCTCGAGCACCTCGTCGCGGCGGCGCGCCATGTCCTCGGGCGAGACGAGCGACTCGAGGCACAGGCGCAGAAGAGGCTCGGTGTTGGAGGAGCGCACGTTGAAGTGCCAGTCGGGGTAGTCGATCGAGATACCGTCGAGACGTTTCTGCTCGGCGTCTGGAAAGCGCGCGGCGAGCTCCTCCATCTTCCCGGCTGGGTCTGCGACCTCGGAGTTGATCTCTCCGGAGATGAAGTAGCGCGAGCGGTAGGGCTCGAGCAGCTCGGACATGCGCTTGCCGGTGCGCGAAAGCAGCTCCAGTACCAAGAGCGCCGGGATCGTGCCGGAGTCCGCGCAGAAGAAGTCGCGGAAGTAGTAGTGGCCGGAGACCTCGCCGCCGAACAGCGAGCCCTCGGCGCGCATGCGGGTCTTGAAGAAGGCGTGGCCGACACGGTTGATGTGAGGGGTGCCGCCCGCCCGTGTAACCGTGTCGGGGACGGCGCGCGAGGCGCGCACGTCGTAGAGGATCGCCTCGGGGTGGGTGGGATCCGATCTCTTCGACAGCAAGGACTCGGCGAGCAGCGCCGTGAGGAAGTCGCCGTCGACGAAAGACCCGGTGTCGTCGATGAAGAAGCAGCGGTCGGCGTCGCCGTCCCAGGCGATCCCGAGGTCGGCGCCGGTGGCGCGCACCTTGTCGATGATGAAGGCGCGGTTCTCGGGGAGCAGGGGGTTGGGCTCGTGCTCGGGGAAGTGGCCGTCGGGCGTCCAGCAGGTCTCGATCAACTCGAGGCCGAGGCCCTCCAGCAGCGGGCCGACGACGGGGCCGGCCATCCCGTTGCCGCCGTCGACGACGACCTTCAGGGGCTTGACGGCGGTGGGGTCGATGAAGCGCAGCGCGGCGGCCTGGAACTCCGCGTACAGGTCCACCTGCTCGACAGCCGCCTCGGCCTCTGCGTGTTGGACTACTTTTTTGGTTCCGACGCGTGCGCGCACGTGTACGCGTGCGTCGGAGCCCAAATTGGAAGCGCTCACACCGCCGTCGTCTCGATCGAGACCCGCTTCGATCAGCCGGCGGATGTCCTGGATGCCGGTGTCGCCGGACAGCGCGAGCGCCCCCTCGCGCACGAGCTTGGCGCCGGTGTAGGCGGCGGGGTTGTGCGAGGCGGTGCACATCAGGCCGCCGTCCAGCTCGCGCGAGCCGACGAGGTAGTAGAGCATCTCGGTTCCCACCTGGCCCGCGTCGAGCACGTGGACGCCCTCGGCGAGCAGGCCGGCGCGGTAGCGGTCGGAGAGCTCGGGGGCGGTGAGGCGCATGTCGCGGCCGAGGCCGACGCGCAGCTCCGAGACGGGCTTGCCGGAGAGCCCGGAGAGCACGCGCGCGAAGGCGCGGCCGATCTGCTCCGCCGCGTCGCCGTCGATCTGCTCGCCATACAGCCCGCGGATGTCATACGCCTTGAAGATGTCGGGGTCGAGGGACGTCATGCGGCTCCGCATCCTAGACTCCGTGCCATGTCGGGGCACTCGAAGTGGGCGAGCATCAAGCACAAGAAGGCGATCGTCGACTCGCGCCGCGGTGCGCAGTTCACGAAGCTGGCGCGCTCGATCACGGTCGCGGCGCGCGACGGCGGCGGCGATCCCGTCGGCAACCCAGCGCTCGACCTGGCGATCCGCAAGGCCAAGGAATCCTCGATGCCGAAGGAGAACATCGAACGAGCGATCGCGAAGGGGACGGGGGAGGGCGGCGAGGCGGAGGCGATCGAAGCGGTCCTCTACGAGGGCTACGGGCCGGGCGGGGTGGCGGTGCTCGTGGAGGCGCTGACCGACAATCGCAACCGCACGGGCGCGGATGTGAGGCACGCGTTCTCCAAGCACGGCGGCAACCTGGGCGAGCCGGGCTCGGTGGCGTATTTGTTCGAGAAGAAGGGCACGATCGTGATCGACTCCGAGCGCTATGCCGAAGACGATCTGATGGTCGCGGTCGAGGCGGGCGCGGAGGACGTGGCCACGGATGAGGGCGTGTTCGAGGTGGTGGTGGAGCCTGCCAGCTTTTCAAAGGTGCTGAAGGCGCTGGAGGAGGGGGGCGTGGAGACGGAGAGCGCCGAGATGGCATACCGACCGTCGAGCCTCGTGCCGATCGACGAGGGACAGGCGCGCAAGCTGATGAATCTCACCGACGCGCTGGAAGAGCTCGACGACGTGGACGACGTGCACGCCAACTTCGATTTGCCGACGGACGTGCTGGAGCGGGTCGCGGGCTAGCGTGAGCAGACCCCCGGTAGTGATCTTGTGCGGCGGGCGCGGCACGAGGTTGCAGGAGCACACGCAGGAGATCCCGAAGCCGCTCGTGGAGATCGGCGGGAAGCCGATCGTGTGGCACGTGATCCAGCTGTACGCGGTGCAGGGCTTCCGGAAGTTCGTGCTGGCGACGGGTTACAAGGGCGAGCTGATCGAGCGCTTCGCGGCCGAGCAAGAGTGGCCGCAGGGCGTAAGCGTCGAGTGCGAGGACACGGGCTTGGAGACGCCGACGGGCGGCAGGATCAAGCTGCTGGAGGAGAGGCTCGCGGGCGAGGAGCGCTTTTGTGCGACGTACGCCGATGGCGTGGCAGATATCGACCTGGGCGCGCTGCTGGAGTTCCACGCACAGCATGGCGCGCTGGCGAGCATGACGGTCGTGCGTCCGGAGTTGCAGTTCGGGGTGACGGAGCTCGACGGGGAGGACGGCCGCGTGACGGGCTTCCGCGAGAAGCCGCGCTCGGAGCACTGGATCAACGGCGGCTTCTTCTGCATGCAACGCGACGCACTCCATTACCTGGAGTCAGACAGCGTGCTGGAGCGCAAGCCGCTGGAGCGGTTGGCCGCGGAGAACGAGCTGCGCGCGTACCGGCACGAAGGGTTCTGGGAGTGCATGGACACCTATAAGGACGCGGTCGCGTTGAACGACCTGTGGGCGTCGGGCGAGGCCCCTTGGCGGTTGTGGAAGTAGATCCCGCAGCGGGATCCCGAAGGCCTCCCGGCTTTTTTTACGTGGTTCCCATCGACTGAATACGGTCCCCGTCGGGGATCGATGTCCGCTCGACCGGACTGGGCGCTGCAGTGGGCTCGGACGCGGTCGTGGGCGCGACCGGCCGATCGTACGTCGCCGCCCGCCGGGGGCCTGCTTTGCCGGGTGTATTGGGCTGATTGGGTGAGCCCTCGGTGGTTTGCGGGCCGATTACTCGACGCATGTTCGACTGGATCGAACGTGCTATACCCGCTAAAACTTTGCAAATTACGGGTTTGCTGCAAGATATCGAGCTTTTCTACGATCGGGGATTGACAGTGACATGTCGCCCCTGTATGTTCGTCCCGACTTCGGGTTCGGTTGGGATCGGTCATTCAATTGGGCGGGAGGCTCGTATGCGGGGCTTGGTTCGCTCGATCGAAAGCCCGCAGCAGCTGTCGTTCAAGGTCGGGCTGCCTGAAGGGGCGAGCCTGGTCCCGGCGAAGGACGGGTCGGGGAATATCGAAGTCGTGGATGAAGGCGCGGTGATCGCGACCGTGCTCGCGCCGAACGCGCACGATGCCTCGGGGACCGCGGTGCCGGTGTCGATGACGGTCTCGGGGGACATGCTGGTGTTGCTCACCCTCGATGCCGCCGGGAGGGTGTTGCTCAAAGCGGATCATGGGCGACTGAGCACCAATCTGACGATCCTTGGGTCTTCCCAGACGCACACGGAGATCGTCCGGCTTGTACGGGAGAAGGCTCATGAAAAGACGAAGAGATAGTCTCCCATTGGGTATGCCTGTAACGATTCGCAAGCCGGTTTCGGTTGCCGTGGTGTCGTTGTGCGCGCTGGTCTCCGCGCTGCTCGTCTTCAGCGCCCCGGCGCTGGCCACGGGCGAAACGCCGCCTTCAGAGCCCAAGCCTGCCAGCACCTCCGCGCCCAGCTTGATGGGCACGCCGGTGGTGGGGCAGATGCTCTCCTGCTCGACAGGTGGCTGGGCGAACAACCCGACCGGCTACAGCTACACGTGGCTGCGCGACGGCAGCCCGATCGCGGGCCAGACGGGTAGCACCTATGTCGTGCAGAGCGCCGACGAGGGACACTCGATCTCATGTCTCCTGACCGCCAGCAACTCCGGTGGCGAATATACGATCGTAGGCCTTTCGAGCGGCTCCTATAACGTTGAATTCCGCGAGGACTCTGAAGGCGGCAATTACCAGCCACAGTCCAGCAACGGTGTGTCCGTGCTCCCGCCGAACACGACCTCGGGGATCGACGCCGCGATGTCCGCTGGCGGTCAGATCACTGGGAAGGCGACCAGCGCCTCCGATGGATTCGCGTTTGCCAATGTCGAGGTCTGCGCCAACGGTGTGAGCTCGGGCGGCTGCGCCAGCACGAACGCTAGCGGCGAATACACGATCTTGGGCCTGTCCACCGGCTCCTACACGGTTGAATTCGATCCCCTCTTCGAAGGTCCTTTCTACGGACTTCGCAACTATCTGCGCCAGTTCGACAGGGGCATATCGGTAACCGCCGGAAGCACGACCACCGGGATCGGCGCCGCGTTGCCTACCGGCGGCCAGGTCACCGGGAGGGTGACCAAGTCGGGAGGAACAGGACTCGCGAACATCAAGGTGTGCGCCTTCAGCGGTGAAGGAGAATGCGGGACCACTAATGCCAACGGCGAATACACGATCTCGGCCCTACCGAGTGGCTCCTACAAGGTCGAATTCTACCCGGGCGATGAAGGCGGTAACTACCTGCCCCAGTACTACAACGGCAAGTCCTCGTCATTCGAAGCCGAAGCGGTGTCGGTGATCGCGGGGGGCTCGCCGACCTCGGGGGTCAACGCTGAAATGCACCCCGGCGGGCAGATAACCGGGAAGGTGACCGCCGCCTCCGGCGGAGCCGCGCTAGCCAACGTCGAGGTCTGCATCGGAGAACCGCTGTTCGTCGAAAGATTGGGCTGCCCGATCACTAACGCGAACGGCGAATACACGATCTTGGGCCTGTCCAGCGGCTCCTACAACGTGCACTTCTATCCTCACGAAGGTGGCAACTACCTGCCCCAGTCTGACAACGGCGTGTCGGTGACGGCGGGAAGCACGACCTCGGGAATCAACGCCGCGATGCCCCCCGGCGGGCAGATAACCGGGAGGGTCAGTGCCGCCTCCGGCGGAGATGGGGTCGCCAACATCGAAGTCTGCGCAGCGAGTATGAGCGGTGGCAGGTACAGTTGCGCGACCACGAACGGCGGTGGCGGCTCGGCCAGCGCAACCAGCAACGCGCTTGTGGTGCCCACGCCGGACAGCAGCTTCTCGATGCCCAAGGCGCCGGTGTTCGACGCGAAGACCGGCGACCTCGAGTTCTTCTTCAAGATTGCCACCCCCGGCACGTTCCGGTGGAATCTGTCCTTCAAGAACGCTGACGTCGGCTTCGCCGACTCGCTGGGCCTGTCTCTCAACGACTCCGCGTTCGTCGCCGAAGCGGCGAAGAAGAAGAGCAAGACGTGCAAGGCGAGCTACGTCAAGCACAAGGGCAAGTGTGTCCGCACGCTGGTGCCGTTCTCGAGCGGCTCAAAGAGCGTCCCAGCCGGCACGGTCGAGATCAAGGTGCACGCCGGCGCCAAGGCCCTTAAAGCGCTGAAAGCAGGCCACACGCTGCACGTGAGCGGGCCGTTCACGTTCCAGTCCGCGCTGGGCGGCGCCCCGGTCACCCACATCGTGTCAACCGTGATGCACTGGCCCAAGAACAAGAAGCACGGCAAGAAGCGGCGCTAGTGGGTCGTCTCGCTCACGCCGGCAAGCGCCACTCGATCGCGGCCAAGCTCACGCTGGCCGTGCAGGGCGGGCATACGACGACCAAGTCGGTCCTGGCGAGCTGAAGGTGGGGGAGGCGCTGACGGTGGGCGAGACGACGAGAAGATCGCGTCCCATGCGCGCGATTCGTCTCGCACTTGTCTCGTGCGCTGTCCTGGTCGGCGTGCTCGTGTTGTCGAGTGCGCGGGCGTCAGGAGATGCTCCGTGGCGGCTGTGGGAGGAATAAAGACCCGGCGTCTGTACCGTTTGGCGAGCGGTGTCGGATGAGGGGGTATGGACCTTTACGGAGCGCCTCGGCAGACTGCGCCCTGTTCGGTGGGCGGGATGCCCGCGGTCGGAGGGGAGCCGTGGTATGATTCTGGTATGACCAAGGTGGCGAAGACGAGGGTGGCGGCGAAGCCCAGGGTGGAGAAGGCCGAGGTGAAGACCGAAGCGAAGCCCACGAAGACCAGGGTGGCGAAGATCACGATCTCCCTGCCGCGGGAGCAGGTCGAGCAGGCGCGGGAGGCCGTCGCCAGAGGCGAGGCGTCGAGCGTGTCGGGGTACATCTCCGCGGCGCTGGTCGCGGTGCGCCCACTCCTTGTAACCGACGAGCAGGACACGCTCACGGCGTTCGCGGCAGACCTGATCGCTGAGGACGGGGTGCCCAGCGCGGAGGCGTACGCACGGGCGGACCGGTTCTTGGCCATGTCGGAGCGCGATTGAGAGGGTTCACGCTCGACACGGGCTCACTGATCGCACTCGAACGGGGCGACGAGGTTGTCGATGTGCTGATCCAACGGGTCGGCGATATGCCCGATGCGATTATCCACATTCCCGCCGGGGTCGCGGCGCAGGCGTTCCGTGATGGCCGTCGGCAGGTGCGCCTGATGAGACTGTTCAAGCATCCTCAGACGCGTGTCGTTCCCCTGGATGAGCGGACGGCGTTGGTGGTGGGGTTGCTCCTCGGACGGCGCGGTTGCAGCGATGTGGTCGACGCGAGCGTCGTCGTTTGCGCTCGCACGCACGACCAAGGCGTGATCACGAGCGACCCAGACGATCTGCGCCGGCTCGACCCCGGGCTCCTGTTGGAGGTCGTGTAGGGCCACGCCGGTTCGGCGACAGTGCACCGGTACGGCGGCGGCAGGCAGGCGTCCGACCCCACGCGCAGAATCACAACCGATGATCGTTCTGGGAATCGACCCCGGCCTGGCAAACACGGGCTACGGCGTGGTTGACGGCGGCCATGCGATTCTCACCGTTGGTGGTCGTTGAATCTCCCCACTGGCGGCCATCTCATTCCTCTCCAGGACCTGTAGGCTCCGGTGACGGCAGATAGGTAGCTTGACGGCACTAGCTGGATGAGCTACCGTACTTAGTAAGCGCCTAGTAAGCGCCGCTGACGACGAAGGTCTTGATCACGTTATGGGTATAGCCGCCGCACCCAAGTTCACACTCAGGTTTCATAACACCGACAATCACGAGATTCTCGGCCTGCTGGCCGAGCGCTTCGGGATATCGAAGAATCAGCTGGCGGAAGAGATGCTCGAACGTGAGCTGCAGGCAGCCGCGCTGCTCTTGGAGCGCGATCTCACTGGCACGCTCGAGCTGCTGCGCGGCTATCGCAAGAACGAGCAGCTGCAGGGCGCGATCGCCGAGGTAGCTCGCGCGGAGGCACACGAGGACGATCCGCTTTCGACGCAGATGCTCACCTCCGCCGCGCACACGCGGGATGTCTACGGCGTCGCGGACGCCTTCGCGTAAACAGCCTGTGCCCACCGCATGGGTGGAGCCGCCGGGTTCGGGACGGCTGATCGAAGCCAACGTCCAGCGCGTCCTCACGGAGATCGCGATCCTCTCCTCCGAGCGCCGGACACCAACCGTCGCGCAGGCGCAGCAGTGGCACCGGGAGCTCTATGACGGCGTCTGGAGGCCGTTTGACTACTACGCGGGTGAGGTCCGCGACAGCGACCGGCGTTTCCCTGAGCTGATCGGCTACGAGGTCCACGTCGCCGGCAATCCCGGGGCGCCCTCCGCGATCGTTCCAGCCGAGCTCGACCGCTTCGAGCTGGGCGCACAACGAGCCTGCGCGCTGCTGGACGCCGAGATCGCGCCCGACACCGATCCCTGGATGCTCACACCACGCCAGCTGCACGGTGTGCTGACCCTGTGCGCGGCACTGCACGGCGAGTGGGTGCGGATCCATCCCTTCGCCAACGGCAACGGCCGCACCGCGCGGCTGTGGGCCAACTGGGCGGCACTGCGCTTCCAGCTGCCGCCATTCGTGACGATCAAGCCCCGTCCCGGTCAGCCCTACGCGGCCGCCGCACTGGCCTCGATGCGGGCAGACCACCAGATGATGACGGCCGTATTCGACCAGATGCTGCGCACCAGCCTGGGTACGCTGGACTGACGCGCACCGCGGAGTGGGCAGCAGCTGCTGGGATACATCTTGGGCTTTGGCTTGGCAGCGGGCGCAGTAGGCGCGATCGGAGCCATTGTGTCTGTGATCGTGAGCCGTGTTCGTGGGCGACGGTTCCGGCAGTGAGATCAACCACGGCGAAGCCAATTGCACTGTGATCGCCCCTGCGGGGACTGTACGATCGCTGTGCGCCCGACCCTGTCCCCGGCCCCCCGCAACGGTCACGAACAGCACCAACGAACGGGCGTCGAGCGTGTCGGAGTACATCTCAGCGGCGCTGGCCGCGGTGAACCCACTCCTTGCAGCCGACGAGCAGGACACACTCACTCACGGCGTTCGCGGCAGACCTGATCGCCGAAGATGGAGAGCCGAGCGCCGAGGCATACGCACGGGCTGATCGGCTCTTGGCCATGTCGGAGTCCGCTTGAGAGGCATCGATTGCCGGCTCGATCCCGAGCTCCCGCTGGAAGTCGTGTAGGACCCGGGATCGGCGACCGCGGGCCGGGCGGGCGGCGCAAGGCAGGCGTCCGGTGCGACCCGCAGAATCAAAGGGGATGATCGTCCTCGGCATCGACCCCGGCCTGGCAAACACGGGCTACGGCGTGGTGGAGAGCACGGCCGGCCGGCTCGTGGCGCTCGACGGCGGCGTGATCGAGACGCGCGCCAGAACGCCGGTGGAGCACAGACTGGCCGACATCCACGCGGCGATCGACGCGCTGCTGGCCGAGCACGAGCCCCAGGGGATGGCGCTCGAGGAGCTGTACTTCGGCCAGAACGTGAAAACGGCGTTCGCGGTCGGGCAGGCGCGGGGCGTCGCGATGCTCGCCGCGGGACAGCGGGGGGTGCCGTGCGCGAGCTATACGCCGCAGAAGGTCAAGGGGGCCGTCTGCGGCAACGGCCGGGCGGACAAGGAGCAGGTCGCGCGGATGGTGCAGGCGCTGCTGGGGCTGCAGGCGCCGCCGACCCCAGACCACGCGGCCGACGCGCTGGCGGTGGCGATCTGCCACGCCAACTGCGCGCCGCTGTCGCGGGCGCTCGCGGGAGCCGTCGGATGATCGGGATGCTGAAGGGCGAGGTGGCGGTCCGGAGGACCGATCACGTGGTGATTCTGTGCGGTGGCGTCGGCTACCGCGCCGCGGTGTCAGCGGAGACGCTGCGGCACGTCCCCGCGGCGGGCGAGGAGACGACGCTGCACGCGCATCTGATCGTGCGCGACGACGCGCTGTCGCTGTTTGGGTTCCACTCCGAGGATGAGCGCGACCTGTTTCTGATGCTGCTGTCGGTGCAGGCGGTCGGTCCGAAGGTGGCCCTGGCAGTGCTCTCGGGTGGGACGGCGCGCGAGCTGATGGCGGCGATCGCGGGGCAGGACGCCGCTCGTTTTCAGGCGGTGCCGGGGATCGGCAAGCGCACCGCGGAGCGGATCATCGTCGAGCTGCGCGAGAAGGTCGCAGACAACGCGGCGAGTGCTCCGATCGTGGCGCGGCGGGGCGAAGGGCCGAGGGCGTTGGCCCGCGACGGGCTGATCGAGCTGGGGTACGCGCCCGGTGAGGCCGAGGAGCTGCTGCGGGGCGCGGACGGAGACAGCGCCGAGGAGCTGCTGGCGCAGGCACTGCGAACGGCGCGCGCACAATGACCGCCGAGACCGCCCGCATCCAGACGCCTTACCTGGTCGAGGAGGACGAGCTCGACCGCTCGCTGCGCCCGAAGCGCCTGCGGGACTTCGTCGGGCAGCGGACGCTGCTGGAGCAGCTGGGGGTGGCGATCGAGGCGGCGAGCGCGCGCGGGGAGGCGCTCGATCACCTGCTGCTGGCCGGTCCGCCCGGCCTCGGCAAGACCTCGCTGGCGCAGATCGTGGCGGCGGAGCTGGAAGTGCCGTTCGTGCAGACCGCCGGCCCGGCGCTCGAGCGCAAGGGCGACATCGCGGCGTTTCTGACGGCGCTGGAGCCGCGGAGCGTGTTCTTCGTCGACGAGATCCATCGTCTGTCGCGCACGCTGGAGGAGACGTTCTACCCGGCGATGGAGGACCACCGGCTGCCGATCACGGTCGGGCAGGGTGCGGGCGCGCGCGTGGTGACGCTCGAGCTGCCGCCGTTCACGCTCGTGGGAGCGACGACGCGCACGGGGCTGCTCACGACGCCACTGCGCGATCGCTTCGGCATTCAGGCGCGGTTGGAGCCCTACGCGGTGGATGAGCTCGCGCGGATCGTGAGGCGCTCGGCGGGGATCCTGGAGATCGGGCTGGAGGACGACGGCGCGGTCGCGATCGCGGCGCGCAGCCGGGGGACGCCGCGCGTGGCCAACAGGCTGCTGAAGCGGGTGAGGGATTTCGCGGAGGTGCGCATGGAGGGAGTCGTGACGGCGGCGGCGGCGGCGGCGGCGCTGGAGCTGCTGGAGGTCGACGAGCGCGGCCTGGACCGCCTCGACCGGGAGATACTGCGCGCGATCTGCGCGAAGTTCGACGGTGGGCCGGTGGGGCTGTCCACGCTGGCGGTGGCGGTCGGGGAGGAGCAGGACACGATCGAGGACGTCTATGAGCCGTATCTGCTGATGCAGGGGCTGATCAAGCGCACCCCGCGGGGGCGCGCGGCGACGCCGGCCGCGTTCGCACACCTTGGACTCGAGCCCCCCGCGGTGACCGGACCCGCGCTGTTCTGAGCGCCGCTCCCCTACTCTGTCGATCAATGGCCCATCCGTTCATCTGCCCAAACTGCGGTCACCGCACCTCAGAGCTCGACCGCAACCTCGGCTTCACCCGCCAGCGCAAGGGCTGCGTGAAGTGCGGGTTCGCGTTCCTGTTCGAACTGCTCGATGACTATTACCCGGCGCCGGACGCCGCGTTCTTCGTGTGCGACGGCGAGGGCCGCGTGATCGGCTGCGGGAAGAACTCGTTCGCGTTCACGGGTCTGGAGGAGGAAGACGTGATCGGCCAGCGGGTGGAGCAGGTGCTCGGGTTGAGCTTCTCAAACGGCGATGACCCGGTGGCGACGGTGCTCGAGTGGGGGGTGCGGGCGCTGGAGGTGCCCGTGCAGGTGAGCGGCGACCGCGACGTGGCGGCGAGCGCGAAGGCGGACATGTTCCCGGCGTACGACGAGGACGGCGGGCTGTTGCTAGTGCTGACGCCTGAGAAGTAGGCTGCATTACGCGATGACCGACCGCCGCCGTAACGCCTTCGTACTGCTGATCGTCGCTGCGCTGATCGTGCTGTCGCTGCTCGTGACGGTCGGCATCCCCGGCGCGGTCAAGCCGCAGAAGACGCGTCTGGGTCTGGAACTGAAGGGCGGCGTCGAGCTGACCTACCAGGGCCGCCCGACCGCCCAGTCGAAGGTGACCAAGGAATCGCTCGAACGCGCGATCGACATCATGCGCCAGCGCGTCGACGCGCTGGGTGTCTCCCAACCGGAAATCCAGCGCTCGGGATCGGACGAAATCGACGTGGCGCTCCCGAACGTGCGCAACTCCCAGCGCGCGGAGGCGCAGGTGGGCCAGACGGCGCAGCTGTACTTCTATGACTGGGAGCCGAACGTGATCGGCCCCGACGGCAAGCCGGCGCCGACCGAAGCCAGCGTGACCGGCGGGGAGAGCGCCGCCTCCTCGACCAGCGGCCTGCTCGAGTACCAGGCGGTGCTGCGCGCCGCCAAACGGCCGCCGATCCTGCACAGCGCCGACACGACGCTGAGCCCGGGCTGCACGGCCCAGCAGAAGGAAGGCTGCATCTACGGCAGCTGGTACCTGCTCGACACCGCTCACGAAACGATGCTGTGCGCCGGCGTGTCGACCCTGAAACCGACCTGCGCGCCGGAGGAAACCGAACAGAACCTGCACGCGGACGGCTACAAAGCGCCGGCGGGCTCGAAGCCGAAGGTGGTGCACGTCAACCCCGGCACCGTGGTCGTGCAGGCGCGCCCGGTCGAAGGGGCCAGCGGCAAGATCACGAAGGCCTCCCCGAACAGCTGGTATGTGCTCAACGACGACCCGGTGCTGAACGGGTCGGATATCAAGAACCCGGCGGAGAGCTCCGAAGGCGAATCGGGCACGCCGAACGTCACGTTCGGCTTCACCTCGCATGGGGCCACGGTGTTCGAACGGGTCACCAAGGAAATCGCCCACCGCGGCTTGGAAGCGCAGCTGCCCGGCGTCACCAAGGAAGCGGCCCTGCAGCACTTCGCGATCGCGCTCGACGGCCAGGTGATCACGGCGCCGTCGATCGACTTCACGAAGTACCCGGAAGGGATCAACGCCTCCACCGGCTCGCAGATCTCGGGCGGCTTCACGATCACCTCCGCGCAGAACCTGGCGGACGAGCTGCAGTCCGGGGCGCTGCCGATCAAACTGAACCTGATCTCCCAGTCGCAGGTGTCGGCGACGCTCGGCAAACAGGCGCTCAGCCAGGGCCTGTTGGCGCTCCTGCTGGGCTTTGCCGTGGTATGTGCGTTCCTGCTGCTGTTCTACCGCGTGCTCGGCGCGATCGCGATCGGCGGCCTGGCGATCTACGGGATGTACTTCTTCACGCTGATCAAGCTGATCCCGGTCACGCTGACGCTGCCGGGGATCGCCGGGCTGATCCTGACGATCGGGATCGCGGCGGACGCGAACATCGTGATCTTCGAGCGTGTCAAGGAGGAGATCCGCGGGGGGCGCTCGATCGTCTCGGGCATCGCGACCGGCTACAGGCGTGGCTTCGCGGCGATCGTCGATGCCAACGTGGTGACGTTCATGACCGCGTTCATCCTGTTCGCCCTTGCCACGGCGGAAGTCAAGGGCTTCGCGTTTACGCTGGGGATCGGCACGCTGCTGTCGCTGTTCACGGCCGTGCTCGCTACGCAGGCGGCGCTCGGCACGATGGGCCGCTCGCGCCTGGTCTCTCACCCCGCGGCGCTCGGCGCCGTGCGGCGCGGGCGCGGCTGGACGTTTGACTTCATGGGCGCCTCGAAGTGGTTCTTCTCGCTGTCCGGCACGATCCTGCTGGTCGGGGCGCTGGCGATCGGCGGGAAGGGCTTGAACTTCGGGATCGACTTCAAGTCGGGGACGCGCATCCAGACGGCGTTCATCAAGTCGGTCAGCGAGAACCAGATCCTCGCAGTGATGAAGAAGGAGGGATATCCAACCGCGGAGATCCAGAAGTTCAACAGCAAGAGCGTCGGCGGCACGGGCTATCAGATCTCGACCGAGACGCTGCGACCAGACAAGGTGGGGAAGATCGAAAGCGCCCTCGACACGCGCTACCCCATCCGCCACGGTGCGAATGGCGCGAACGACTTCTCCTCGACCTCGATCGGGCCGACGTTCGGCAAAACGATCGCCAACAGCGCGGTGATCGCGATCATCGCCTCGCTGCTCGTGATCTCGGCATATATCGCGCTGCGGTTCGAGTGGAAGTACGCGATCCCCGTGCTGATCGCGCTGATGCACGACCTGCTGATCACGGCGGGCGTGTATTCGCTGACGGGCCGGGAAGTGACGACGGCGACGGTCGCGGCGCTGCTTACGATCCTCGGGTATTCGCTGTACGACACGATCATCGTGTTCGATCGCGTGCGCGAGAACGTGCCGCGGATGCCACGCGCGGCGTTCTCGCAGATCGTCAACCGCTCGATGTCGGAGGTGCTCACAAGATCGTTGGCGACGAGCTTCTGCACGCTGTTGCCGGTCGCCGCGCTGCTCATTTTCGGTGGCGAAACGCTGAAGGGCTTCGCGTTCGCGCTGCTGGTCGGCGTCGCCTCCGGGGCGTACTCGTCGATCTTCATCGCCTCTCCGGTGCTGACCCACTGGAAGGAACGCGAGGGCGCCTATCACAACCGCCGCACGCGGATCGTGCGCGAACTGGGCGAGGTGCCGGCCTACGCGACGGCGGTGGGGGGCGCGCCCGTGGACGTGGAGCCGGAGCAGGCGCGCAGGCGCTCGCGGCGCGGCAGCATCATCGCGGCGGAGGAGCCGGGCGAGCAGCTTTCGAGAGCCGAGTTCCAGGAGCTGGTGCGCGACCTGGACGTCGACTCAGAGCCAAAGCAGGGCCGTGCCGCGCTCGCGCGGCGTGGCTCGGTAGAAGAGCCCGAGCCGGAGCCGGCCCCGGCTCGCGCACAGGACCCGACTGCGGATCTGACGCCCGAGGATCTGGTGCTGAAGGAACAGCCGAAGAAACGCGAGCGGACGAAACGACCGCGCAACCGCCGTCACGGGAGGTCGCGCTGATGAGTCGCTTTAGCGCTAGGACGAACGGACGGTGTGGCTGATGGGAATGCTCGGCTGGGTGATGATGGGCCTTGCGATCTGGCACTTCACGATCTTCCTGCCCGACCGCTTCTGGGGCGGGATCGTGGGCGCGTTCGTGGGTGCGCTGGTGGGCGCGGTCGTGGTGGGCCTGATCATCTACGGCGTGAAGGTCTCGGCCTTCAGGATCCCGGGCGAGAAGGCGACGGACATCACCATCGTGCTGTACGCGATCCCCGGCGCGCTGCTCGGCATCGCGGCCGTGTATTTCGAGGGAGTTCGTCGCGAACGCAATGCTCGCTGAGTGAGCTCGGTCGTTCCGTCTTGCTCGGGCCGTAGCCTGGCAGGGTGGAGAGTCTGTGCTTTGAGATTCCCGATTGTCCGTCGGGCGAGGTAGAGAGACTGGAGCGCGAGCTTCGAGTGAGCGGGCCGCTCGCGCAGGTGCTCGTGCGCCGCGGACTGGGCGAGCCGGTGCGGGCACGCGCATTCCTGGCCGCCGAGGAGGAGCATCCGCCGACGGCCTTTACGGGCATCGAGAAGGCGATCGAGCCGATCCTGCGATACGCGAACAGCGGCGAGCGGATCACGATCCACGGCGACTACGACGTCGACGGGGTGTGCTCGACGGCGGTGCTCGTGCGCGCATTGAGACGGCTGGGGGCGAACGTCGATTGGTATCTGCCCGACCGCGCGAGCGACGGGTACGGGCTGAGCCTGAAGACGGTTGAGCGCCTCGCGGCCGCCGGCACGCGCTTGCTGGTGACGGTGGACTGCGCGATCACCGCCGTCGCGGAGGTGGCTCGGGCGGTGGCGCTGGGGATGGAGGTCGTGGTCACCGACCACCATACGCCGCTGGCGGACGGCGCGCTGCCGGATGCCCCGATCCTGCATCCCGCGATCTGCGGATACCCGTGCCCGGATCTGTGCGCGACGGCGGTCGCCTACAAGTTGGCCCAGGCGCTTCAGAGCGCCGCTGCCCTGCGGGGCTGCGTGTGCGATGGGCGCGCGCTGGAGGAGGATCTCGACCTCGTGGCGTTGGCGACGGTCGCCGACGTGGTGAGGCTGGTGGGGGAGAATCGCACGCTCGTCCGGCGCGGTTTGCGCGCGCTGGCGGGCACCGCGAAGCCCGGGTTGCGCGCGTTGATGGAGGTGGCCCGGGTGGACCCGAGCAAGCTGAACGAGCGGTCGGTGGGCTTCGCGCTGGCGCCGCGGTTGAACGCCGCCGGGCGCATGCACCGGGCCGACGCGGGGCTGGAGCTGATCTTGACCGAGGACCCGAGGCGCGCGGCGCAGGTCGCGCGGGAGCTCGATCGCTCAAACCACGAGCGCAGGCAGGTGGAGATGCGCATCCGCTACGAAGCCGAAGCGCAGATCGCGGCCCTCGGAGAACGGGCCGCATACGTGCTGGCGGGAGAGGGATGGCACGCGGGGGTGATCGGCATCGTCGCCTCACGGCTGGCCGAGCGTAACCGCCGCCCGGTCGTGCTGATCGCTTTGGATGGGGATCTCGGGAAGGGGTCGGGGCGGAGCATCGAGGCGTTCGACCTGCTCGCGGGGCTGACCGCGTGCGGCGGGCACCTGCGTCGCTATGGCGGGCACCGCGCCGCGGCGGGCCTGGAGATCGAGCGCGGCCGCGTCGAGGAGTTCGCCGAGGCGTTCTCCGCCCACGCCGAACGCGTGCTTATGCCTGCGGACATGGTTGCAGTGGAGCGAGTTGACGCCGTGGTGGGATGTGGGGAGCTGGGGATGGAGCTCGCGGAGGAGCTGCAAGCCCTGGCGCCGTTCGGGCGCGGCAACCCTGGCGTGTCGCTGCTCGTCGCCGACGCCACGTTCCGCGACGTGCGTCCGATGGGGGAAGGCAAGCACGCGCGCTTTACGCTTGAGTCCGGTGGAGCGCGCGCGCGTGGCGTCGCGTTCGGGATGGGCAGTCGGCTGCCGGTGGATGAAGGGGAGCCGGCCGAGGCGACGTTCACGCTGGAGGTGAACGAGTGGCAGGGCGTCTCCGAGCCCCGCCTGGTGCTTCGCCGGGCACGGCCGACCGTGCAGGCGAGCACGGCGTCGCCGGCTGGGAAGGACGAGGAGCTCGTGCTGTTCGCGTGAGCTGAGAACGTGTTCTGAGGTGATCGCTTCAATCCGGGCGGTCTGTCCCCTACCCTTAGAACATGGCGATCGCAAAGGATTCCAAGAGCCCGTCTGTCGCTCAGCTCGACGAGCGTCCCACCACGCTCGAGGGTCCTGTTGGGCCTGGTGCCGCCGAGCGCCTGGATCTGAATGAGCTGGAGCGGCGGCTGCTCGGCGACCTGTTCGCGATCGTCTCCGAGCACGCGGAGGACTCCGCGGTCGAGATCGACCACGCGCGCGTGCGGGATGCGTTCGTGTTCGCCTGCGAGCACCACGCCGCGCAGCGGCGCAAGTCAGGCGAGGACTTCATCGTGCACCCCGTCGGCGTGGCGCGCATCTGCGCGGGCATGCGGTTGGATACCGAGACGCTGTGCGCGGCGCTGCTGCACGACACCGTCGAGGACACCTCGGCCTCGATCGAGGAGGTGCGCGCGCGCTTCGGCGAGGAGATCGCGCAGATCGTCGACGGCGTG
>Ga0182024_10009171_pt1 | contig 20560 bp, 20 predicted proteins | sample P32metaG_FD_120480 | JGI IMG/M metagenome (GOLD analysis project Ga0182024, IMG submission 120480) | Permafrost microbial communities from Stordalen Mire, Sweden - P3-2 metaG (Illumina Assembly) | ecosystem: Environmental > Terrestrial > Soil > Wetlands > Permafrost | place: Sweden: Stordalen... | reverse complement strand
TTCACCCTCTACAAGGGCTTCAGCGTAACGCTACGTACGATGTTTCGCAAAACTACCACCGAAAGTTTTCCGGACGCGCCGCCCACCGTGGAACCACGCTATCGCGGCATCCATGTTTTGCAGCGCGACGAGCACGGCTACGAAAAGTGCGTAGGCTGTTTTCTGTGCGCCGCGGCCTGTCCTGCGAACTGTATCTACATTGAAGCCGCCGAAAATACCGCCGCCAATCGTATTTCTGCGGGCGAGCGCTATGCGAAGGTCTACAATATTGATTACTCGCGCTGCATTTTCTGCGGCTACTGCGTAGAAGCTTGCCCCACCGACGCGATCACTCACGGCCACAGTATCGAACTAGCCCCCTACAACATCAACGCCCTGATTTTTCGCAAAGAGCAGCTCCTCGAACCCTGGCCCCCGCGCACGAAACAGTCTTAGTTTTCAAGCTTTTGCGGTGTGCCGCTGCTGCGCTGAGCCATCACGCCTGCGGGCAAATCGCAACGCCGTAACTCGCCCACACATTCCATGTTGACGAGCGCGTTCCCGCCGCATTCACCTCCGTTCGCTGGTATCGCTAGTCGTTTCGAGCGGTTCGACTTGCATTCGCCATAGGCGCTCGTAAAGCTTGCTGTTTCGGGCTGTGTCGATCGTCAAATAGCGTTGCCCATAACCGTCCCGTCCCAAACTTCCGCGCATAGCTGACAGATATCTCGTCCTATCTCGCGGATTCGCATGCCCGCGACCGCCCTCCCGTCGAGTACGCATGCGCTCCGGGCAATTGGAGCGGCCCATGCATCGCATCCCGCGATCATTGTGTCCAGACGCGTACAACCCGCCCCCGCGCGCAAGACATACCCCGAAGCTCCGATGCAAACTCGGCCCAGTTTCACCGACTCTCCGGCGCACCACACACCGGGAACAGCCGTGGCGTAAGTCATCACGCCTTCCTTCCGGGAATGGGTACGGTATGGTGGGGCGAGCACGATGTTGATCGGGCGGTGTGGAGCGATGGGAGGTTTGGCGAGGAGCAAAACTCCCGGGGGCACTGCGGCTGGGATGGATGAATTTCAATCGACACTGCGGAGATTGATCCGTGCAAATGGGTCTGACGCGATACTTGAAAAAGAAAAATGCGAGTTCAGCCAATTATTTTGCGCGAGAAGTGGAGTGGGGGACGGACCGGAAACTGGGTGCATGGCGCGAAGGGCGAAGCTGAGTGGCGCGACGACTCAACAGGGTGGCCTAGAACAAATGCGAGAACGTGCAACACCGACGAAGTGGACGTTACTCGAACGTTGCGCGGGCTCGAGGATTACCAAAAAAATAGAGAGCGCCGACCTGGATGGTCGACGAACTAAGGGTGCCGCCAAAGTGTGGAGAGGCTGCCGAGTCGGCTTGGACCGGAATGCACTGAATAACGGCGATAGCGCTGTGAGCGGGAAGCGGAGAACGCGATATGCGTAGAGAGGTTGGCGAGACAAGTCGCGTGGCCAGTCTGAAGCTCGAACCGCGGACGAAGAAACACATAACGCGCTGCGACGAAGTCGTCGAGATCGGAATATGTCAACGGTTCTAAGCGTATTCAGCTGCGCTTTTCTCATCAGGAAGTTGAGTCGGGGCTGGTGAACCGGTCGGGCGTACCATATTGCGTCACATAACACGAAGAATCTGCGACAGCAGCGCACGCCGCAACACTTGGGCTCGGGGAGTTGAGCAATGGTCTTAGCAAGGCGGGACACGACTAGAGAGGGCGGCCATGAAAGTCGAAAGACTGGAACTAATGGCAACGTCACTGTTGCGCGGATGAACTTCCGGACTGCTTCGCAGTCTACCATCGAGCCTCTCCTAGAAATTATGTCGAGCGCGATGAGGGCAGTTGCGAACTTTGAACGTCGATTCCGCTGGTCAGCAAGAGAAACGAGAGTGCGACAGCAGCGGTCCGTAAAATTCCTCAGTTCCGCAAGAGTACGGCTGTGCGACGCAGTGAAGACTGTCGCGGTGAAACGCGAACTGGCGGCAGCCGGGGGAGATGATTTCGGCTGGAGCCCACGACAAACGACCATCGGCCGACAGAGGTTGCTAAGCGGCGGCGCAGTCGTGGGATCAAATGCAATTCGGGCCGCGCGAGCAGCATGGCCCGAGCATTCATCGGAACCGTTGACACCTGCCGAACAGTGTAGTGCTCGGATCCACTCGTACTGGATAGCGCGTGGCTTATCGGCGAAGAAACGCTTCGTGAGTTTTGCAACGCGTCAAGCTCTGAGAACGGCAGCAACGGGCAACGCGGAAGTAAACCAGGCGCACGGGAATTCAGAAGATCGATCGAGTGGTCACCAATGGAACGTGCTTTGCAACGCGCGAAATGCTCCAGCGAGCGAAGGGCGGCGGAAGCATCCTGCGAAACTGGCACACGGCGAAAAGGCATTCGCAATTCGAGAGTCACGTCATCGCGAAGTTCGAGCATCGAGTCAAACGGAAATTCCGACGCAAGTAGGTCGTCACCCGGCGTACCGAGCTGGCCAGGGCCATGCGCAAGACCGCGGAGGGCGAATTCCGGTGGAACGAATTCAGCTGGCGGCGTCTGATTCGCAAGGGAGTCGGCTCCACTCGCCTGCCGACCTTCGAGAATCCAGCGCGCGAGTCGGGCGTCGATTTCAAATTGGATCAACTCCTCGAAAATCTCGTGGAATTCTTTGTGGAGGTTGGAGATGAGATTTAGACGAGAGTGTTCAAAGCCCTCAAGGCAATTCTGGGAAAACGTCATCAGAGACTCAAGCGGCGGGTGCGTGCTGCCCATGGGTCGGCCCTCCAAGGATTGTAGTCTCCCCAGCGCGGGAGACAAGGATGCGACCGTAACATATAATCCACGTACTGCAATAGTACCGCAGTCGCAGTACTTGAGGAAAAGCGCAGCGAGCCATGACAGCAGCCCGCGACATGCGCCAGCGCGCTCAACGTGCATCGCGGCAGGCACGCCATTGAACACTGGCGCGCTAATCGATAGACACACAAACGCCATGTCGGGGAGGCGACCGTGCTCGACGAGCGAACACAAACATTGGTGAATGACGGGAGTTGCCGTCGCGAGAATGCTGACTCGGAAATAACGCGACGGAGAAATAGTAATCGTGAATACATGCGTCGCCGGCGCGCGGACCCCACGCGAAACGCGCAAGAGCGGGATAGACGCAAAAATAGACAACACTCGACGAGCGCACGTTCCGCGTCCATCTCGGCGGGCGTGCCCCAGCCCATGGGGCGTGTTTGCGCCATTTGCCACCTGCGGGCGGCAGTCGAAGAGATCACCAGGCTCGAACCCTCTGAATTGACGCGCGGAGGATACGTACAAGTAAAGTTGCCGTACTGCGGCCGTTGTTGACGTCTGCAGTTGGAATTGCGTGAAGCGCAGGTCCGCCCAGCCGAAGTTCAGTCGCAGGGGAAGTGACGGGTCGGCGTCACTGGTCGCCGCATCGCGTATGCGTGAGAAAAATTACAACACGGGACTCCGAGGCGTGCTGTTCGAAGAGCGTCACTACGCTCGAATGGGTTCGGCAATCTGGCTGTACGGATGGTTGGTGCTGCGCCAGACGCATCAGACCGGCACAACAGGTTGGGTGCTCGGAGGAGCGCCGATCACTTATCGAGAGATCGAATGCGAGACCGGATTCAACCGGCGAACGCTGGAGCGCTGGATGAGCGTGTTGCGACGGAACGCGTACATCGCCACCCAAGCAGCGCCGGGCGGCGTAATCGTGCGGATTATGAAGGCGAAGAAACACCTGCAGGGCGCGCGCGTAGGGAATCAGGTGGACGCGCAAAGGGCCCGCAAAGTTGCGGAGACGGTACGCAGAGTCGCGGGAGGAGGTCCGCAACGTTGCGTAGCGAATCGCGATGAAAGCCATGGGGATGAACAGTTTGCGGATCGGATAGGTAGTTCATCTGTAGGAAGAATAAAAGAAAAAGCGCAGCGCGAAATTCACAGCGCTGTGGAAATTGGCGTAAGTCTTCAACCGGGCAGGCCACGCGAAGACCGAACGATCCATCAAAACCATGCTACAGAAGAAATCCAGCACTGTGAACGACTCGAATTCCAGCAGCAGTTCCGCAACGCACTGCAAAAACATGACCTGGAAAGCTCCTATTCAGAGCAAACCAATACCGCAAGGCAAACACCCAATCGCGACCAGCACGGGAATCAACAGCAAGCGTTAAATTCAATCGAAAAGCAAAATCAAAGGCCCGCCGAAAGTTATCCGACGCGGCCACCCACGCAGCAAAGTTTTCCCTGGCAGTTACGTGAACGCATGCGCTTGCTTCGCGCGGAACGCGACGATGCGGTGCGGCGCGAACTCGCCGTTGGAACGGGCCCGGAGGTGCGACGCCCATGATGAATCGTATGAAGTTTCGCAAGGAAGTAAGCCACGGAGGTGTGATTCCGCGTGGATGGCAGATGGCCTGGTATGAGCCGCGCCGGCGTGTCGGTGTGTACTATCCGGCGCCGTTGCACTGGTTGCTGCGCGGGATCAGAGAACTAGTCCACCGCGTGCGTGCGGCCGTGCGCGCGCCCGGCATCGAACGGGCGGAAGTGTTCCAGATGCAGCGCGCGCACCGCGAGCGGGAGCAGCTTGCGGAAGAGTACGCGCGCGGTTACATGGCTGGGTGGCGCGAATGTTTTCAGACGTGCCTTTCGGCGGTGGAAGAGGAAATCGCGCGGGTGGACGATGCTTGGGAGGTCGGATCATTTCTCCCCGCGGCGCCAAAGCCCCCCGGCACGGAGAACTGAGAGCGGGACCGCAGGAGCTGACGGCGACGAGGCATCGCTAAATCCGACGGCGGTGGGCGTAGTGTCTGGCAGGGGCACGGGCTGGAGAACCAGCGGCCGATCAACCAACACAGGGCGCGCGGAGGAAATATGAAAGCCACGGAAATTTTCGATGCCTGTTACGGGCGTTACCGCAGCTTGCATGATTGGCTGGAAGACACCACAGGCAAAGTGCGCGCGATTGATCTCGAATCGCCATCATCGGGCTATTCCTGGCGTCCAGCACGCGGGCGCGCCTGTGAGTATCTGGCGGACTTCGAGCGCATCGGCCGCCAATCGTTGCGGCGGCCGCAATGGAAAGGCCGGCTGAAGCTGTTCGAAATATATTTTTTGCACAGCATGGAATACCGGAACGCGATCAAGTTAGTGGGAGTGGCTGAAGGCACCTTCGATTACTGGATGCAGGAAGTAAAGCGCTCGGCAGGCCGCGAGTTTTCACGCTGCGGGTTGTTTCCGCCGTCGAGGTATTTTCACTCGTGAGCTACGATTTCCGGTTGCTCGCATTGAAGAGTTGTTTGAAGAGCTTAAGTCCGCCGGTAAGTGGTATCGCAAAGATATTCTTCAGGAACGCGCTGCGCCGCTCCAGCTTCGCTTCGATGGTGTCTTCTTCAACTTGTTTGGGAGCAACCACTGCCCCAATGTATTTCACGAAGTTGATTCCGCATTTTTCGCATTTCACGCCAGTGCGCTGCTTGTTGCCGCAAGAAGGGCAGTCGAAACGCATCGTCATATGGCAACGCTGGCAGAAGCGAGCCACCTCGCGCACCGCCGCGCCGCATTTCGGGCAGGGAATTGTTGCGTGGGGAACTGGGGGCGCTGTGGGATCCCACGCGTTTGAGGGATCCGGCATATTCTGCCGAGAAGCGCTCGTGCGCGCCGCAGCCTGCGCATCAGTCCTGGGGGCTGACGGATTCTCCGCTCCAGCGCACGCGTCGGGCTGGATTCGTTTTGGCTTGAGCGTAGCGCGAGACGTTACCTCGGGAACCGCATCGGGCGATTTGCCCCCATTTTGTCCCGAAGATGAATTTCCAGTCATAACTCATCTTAACGGAGACATCGGCTGGATTCGGGTGCCGCGTAGGCCCGTGCGCCCGCGGCGTTACCCTGTCCGCCAGTACAGGTACCTCAAATTTACGTCATCAGTTCTTGGAGAGACGCGCAGGAATGAGAGACGACGCCTACCACCCTCTAGTCGGCCAACTTAACGGATCCTCGGTCCGGGGCGCTCAGTGCGGAAGTGGCGCGCGTAGGAGCTGGCAATTTCGAGCGGATAAGCGATTCAACTTGTTTCCATACCCGCGGATCGCACTCGATCTCGATGTGCGACTTCATGAAAATTCGATCCCACCAGGGGTAGGCATCGCAGCGGATGGGCTTCGCGGCATAGTCCTGCCGGAAATTTCCCAGAATGCGAGTGCGTGCTGGATCCACGGCGCGAATCGCGGGACGTCCGTGGAGCAACCCGTCGCTCTGGTAGAAATTAATGGCCTGCGCGACGTTCGCCGGAATCACCGAATCGTCCTCGCCCGATTTCTCCACGCTGTCCACCTGGATGGTCAGCAGCACCGGAATTCCATCGCGATTGAGCTGGTTTGCCAGCGCAACGGTTTCGGAGCCGCCCCAGCTATGTCCGTAGATCACCAGGCGAGCATTGCGCTTTTCTTCTGCGGATAGCACACCATCGTGGTCGGTATCGAGAAGCCTCAGAACCTCGCGATGCGCCTGCTCACCCTGATGATTTTCGAAGGTGTTTGCGTAAACGCCGGAAGGGTAGTCCTCGCGCAACCGCGCGGCGAGTTGCACGCCGCTGTGCACCAAATCATCGTGCCGCACAAATCCGCCGACGAACCCGATCACTATGATTTGGGCGCATGGTTTCGCGGATTCTGCGCTACCGCCGGAATTTCCAGACCGGGGAGAAGCAGGTCTCGTTAGCGCCGAAATCGTGGCCGAGTGTACCGGGATCGCGTTGCCACCGGCAAGAACGGCGGCGAGCACGAGCGAAAAGAAAAAAATTGCAGAGCGCATCATTTTGCCTGCGGGGAACCGGATAGTAGCACAGCATACGATCCAGCTCATCGGACTTCGTAATCGGAGTCGCGTTCGAGCTCGATCATGAAAGAACAGCGACCCAATACGACTTGGGCGTATGCAATCTTGACTGATTGTAGCGAGTTCGCAAGCAGCAACAGGGCGGCAGGCAGCGTATCGTCCCTATCTCTCATTAAGTCAGTAACTTACGAGCGTGGCTGCCGCTACTCGCCTGCAATCACACGCCCAAACCCGTCGCAAAACCGAGGCTACCGCTTCCTACTGACTTGTGCTATCATCGTAGTGGAAAGCGGTCTAATCTTAAGTGACACTTTAATTGTCTGAGGGGACCCGGCGAAACCTTTCGCTAGGTAGCCGCGTCTAATTCGATCATGAGCAAAGAACAGCTGAAGGGTAGTGGGCGGTTGGTGCCGACACGGTTGACCGGTGTCGAGTACAAGGTAAAGTACGGTATCGAACTTACCGAGGAAGCCAGAGAGCATGGCGGCGGATGGGGAGCTGCACGCGGCGGCCGGTGGACCCGGTGTTCCGTGCGTGCGGCGCACCATCACCCGATCCCGGACGGAAGCTATTTCCTCCACGCCGACGATGGGCGCGTGCACCAGTTGAAGTCCGTTGATGGCCAGTGGCAGTACCTGGCGATCATCTAGCAGACGCGCACCCAGCCCAGCGCCTGCACTCTCAGTGACGTCTACCGAGCACCGTAGTGGTGTGTCCGGAAGCGTCCTCCGCCGAAAGACAAGACAGCGTAACTTGTTCGGTCCGAGCTCTCGTGGGCTGTCGCGCGCTCGCACGTCGGCATACCAAAGCCTGCGCGAATCCCCGCCCGGCCCTTCGACAAGGTCGCCGCAGTTTTGTTTCTGCTCAGAATCGGTCTGCGAATCTCACTCCAGCGTAATTGACACTGCTCGCGCACCTGAAGTAACTTTCTTCGCGCGGAAACCCTACATTTAGAAATGTGAGGCCGGTTTCCAGATGGCGTCGGCGCGTCCGTTTGCCCGTGCGGCGCGCGGAAACGCCTGAAGGATGGCGACGATGAAGCTCGTGCGCGCATTTTGGCATGTAAAATTGTTGTGGGTTGCGATGTGCGTCGCACTGATTGTCTCGCTGGCCGCGCTGGTCGTTTCCGCGCCGCGTCCAACGCTCGCGCAAAGTACAAACCCGTCTCAGGAGGCTGTAGTGGCGTCCAACGAAAATCTCGTCGTGGAAGGCGTGCCGCCAATTCCGCAAGCGCTGGCGGATCAAGCGGACCATTACACGAATTTTCGTTCGGCATTTTTCGCCAGCTGGCATCCCACCAAGCGCGAGATGCTGATCGCCACGCGCTTCGCGGATACTTTTCAGATCCACCAAGTGAAAATGCCGGCAGGGGCGCGCACGCAGCTCACTTTCTACGCCGACGACGTGCGCGGCGCAAAGTACCCGCCGAAAGGCGGCGACTCCTTCGTATTCAGCAAAGACATTGGCGGCGGCGAATTCTATCAGCTCTATCGGTACGATCACTCCACCGGCGCCGTCACGCTCCTAACCGACGGAAAATCCCGCAACATCGGCGAAGTCTGGTCGAATGACGGCAAGCAAATGGCCTACAGCTCCACGCGCCGCGACGGGAAGGATGTGGACATCTGGCTCAGTGAACCCGCGCATCCCGAAGATCCCAAAACCAATCGTATCCTGGCACCCATAACCGGCGGAGGTTGGGGCGCGCTAGACTGGTCACCCGATGACAAGCAAGTTCTGATCCTGGAAGAAATCTCGGCGAACGAATCCTATCTCTGGCTCATGGACTCCACCTCCGGCGAAAAGACGCTGCTCACTCCCAAGGGCGGCGCCGAAAAAATTGCCTACGCCAGCGCGAAATTCGGTAAAGACGGGAAGGGAATTTACCTCACCACGGACAAAGACTCCGAATTCCAGCGCCTCGCCTACCTGGACCTCTCTTCCAAAAAATACACGTTTCTCACCGAACATATTCACTGGGACGTCGAAGACTTCGACATCACGCCCGACGGCAAAACCATCGCCTTCACCGCAAATGAAGACGGCTTCAGCGTCTTGCACTTACTCGACACCAAGACCGGAAAAGAAAAGCCGGCGCCAAAACTTCCCGCCGGACTGATTTTCGGTGTGAAGTGGCACCGCAACGGCCACGATCTCGCCTTCGGAGTCACTGGCTCGCGTTCGCCTTCCGACGTGTATTCCGTGGACGTCACGACGGGAAAAGTGGATCGCTGGACCACCAGCGAAACGGGCGGCTTGAATCCAGAAAACTTTTCCGAGGCGGAGCTGGTGCACTGGAAAACGTTCGACGGAAAATCGATCAGCGGCTTCTTGTATCGTCCAGCCGCGCGTTTCACCGGCCAGCGGCCGGTGATCATTGATATTCACGGCGGCCCGGAAGGGCAGTTCCGTCCCGCGTTTCTTGGGCGCAACAATTACTATATGAACGAATTGGGCATCGCCATGATTTTCCCCAATGTGCGCGGTTCGACGGGCTACGGCAAAACCTTCCTCACGCTCGACAACGGATTCTTGCGCGAGGATTCCTACAAGGACATCAACTCGCTCTTCGATTGGATCGCGCAGCAGCCGGATCTTGACGCAAACCGCGTGATGGTCACCGGCGGAAGCTACGGCGGCTTCATGACTCTGGCCGTGGCAACGAATTACAACGACCGGCTACGCTGCTCGGTGGACATCGTCGGCCCATCCAATCTGGTCACGTTCCTCGAGAACACGTCCGGTTATCGCCAGGATCTGCGTCGCGTGGAGTATGGCGACGAGCGTGACCCCAAAATGCGCGCGTTTCTGGAACGCATCGCGCCGGCCAACAACGCGCAGAAAATCACCAAGCCCCTTTTCGTCATTCAGGGCAAAAACGATCCGCGCGTTCCTTGGACCGAAGCCCAGCAGATGGTCGCGATAGTCCGCAAGAACGGCACCCCGGTGTGGTTCTTGATGGCCAAGGACGAAGGCCACGGTTTCAGCAAAAAGAAAAATGTGGATTACCAGTTTTACGCCACGGTCCTGTTCATCCAACAATTTCTGCTGAACTAGTTACGCTCGCCGCCGCAATCAGCAATCGGCGCCGCGGCTTGCGCATCCCGCCCGCCACCTGATTACTCGCGCCAGCGGCTCACCCCCTCGTTCGATATTCCGGGAACTTTTTTGCCGATATTTGGCAATCACCTGTGCGTACCGCGGGGGATTGTGCGCGCAGCACCATCCTTAGCTGATAGGCGTAAACAAACGCAACACCGCAAGATATCCCAGGCCACTGCATGAACCAGGAAGGTTCTGTAAAATGAAAAAGGCAGCCATCGCACTTCTACTCGTCTGTATCTGCTCGGCCCCAGCAATATTCGCGCAAGGCCCAGACGCGCCCGGCGGCGGCAACGGCGTGCAGCGCCGCGTAGCGTTCCTCACCGAGAGGTTGTCACTCACGTCGGCGCAGCAAACGCAAATCACCGCGATTCTCAACTCCGCCGACGCCAATGGCTCAACTTCCCGCGCCAGCATGAAAGCAGCGCACGATAGCCTGAACGCGGCCGTACAAGCGGGTGATCCCGCCGCCATGGAACAAGCCGCAAACACCATCGGCAGCCTCACCGCGCAGAGCACCCTCGCACGCGCCAAGACGGACGCGGCGATCTATAAGCTGCTCTCACCGGATCAGCGCACCAAATATTCGCAAATGCAATCGGACATGGGGCGTGGCGGACCGCGTGGCCGCGGCGGTCGCGGTGGCGATGAAAGTGGCGGCGCTGGCGGTCCCGGTGACCCCGGCCCCGGCCTCTGAGCGCGTAACGGATTCGAAGCCCCAGGCGTAAAATGTACCCGGGAGCAATCCGCGGCAAGCTAACTTAAGTGCCTGCCGCCGCATCCAAGACGCTTGCACGCGGTGTATGAATGCCGCACAAGATTTCGCGCAAAGGGTGTGCGTGCGGAGCTGGGCTGATTGCGGCCGAGTAAGGCGTCGCCCACTCAATACCACGACGCGACGTCCTGTGAAGCACGGAGTGATGTCATGAAGCCAAATGTCTTGGGGAGCCGAATGCGTATCAAACCAATTCTTGTGTGCGCTTGCTTACTCGCGGTGCTTTCCGTTGCTGTCCTTTCTCAACGCAGCGCCGGACAATCCACCGTCGCCCCGTCGCGGATCACTCAGTCGATTGACGAAGGCAAGCTCGTCATGCTCCAGGGCAATACCCATCCGCTCGCTCGCGCCAAATACGATCAAGGCCCAGCGCCAGCGAGCCTGGCGATGGATCGCATGATGCTCGTGCTCAAAACCACTTCCGCGCAGGGCGCGGCGCTCGAGACTTTGCTGGCACAGCAGCAGGACCGCTCATCCCCGAATTACCACAAATGGCTGACGCCCGAGGAATTCGGTGCCCAGTTTGGCGTGTCGGACGCGGACATCCAGAAAATCACTTCGTGGCTCGAATCGCACGGCTTCCAGATAGACAGCGTCGCCAACGGCCGCAACATCATCCAGTTCTCCGGCAATGCCGGGCAGGTGCAGTCCGCGTTCCACACCACGATTCACAAGTACACCGTCAGCGGTAACGATCACTGGGCGAACTCGACCGACCCGTCCATCCCCGCGGCCTTGACACCTGCCGTCGCAGGCGTCGCCTCGCTCAACAACTTCCCGAGAAAGGCCGCGCACCGCTTGGCCGGCACTTTCACTCGCGATTCGGCCACCGGAAAATTGAAGGCGGTCAAGCCAGAGTTCACATTCGCTTCCGGTTGCCAGGGCACCACAGGTTCGGAATGCTACGGCGTAGCGCCCTACGATTTCGCGACGATCTACAACATTCTGCCGCTCTGGAACGCTGGCATCACCGGCACCGGACAAACCATCGCCATCGTTTCCGATAGCGACATCAATCCAGCAGATCTCACGAATTTCCGCTCCTTGTTTGGCCTTCCGGCGGCTAACTTTACGCGGACCTACACGCCCGGTTTCAGCAGTTCGAATCCGGGCATACAACCGTGCACCGCAACCACTGGTGATGAGTGTGAGGCGGACATTGATGTGGAATGGTCCGGCGCGGTCGCTCCGGGAGCCACCATCAACTTGGTGATTTCGGGCAGCACCAATGCCACGTTCGGCGGCGATACGTCTGCCGAGTGGATCATTGACAACAACCTCGCGAAAATCATCGGCTATAGCTACGGCGAGTGCGAGTTGGGCCTGGGCACGGCGGGGAACGCGCTCTACGGCGGAAGTGCGACGGTGAAGGACTCCGTCGGGGAATGGAAACAGGCGGCAGCGGAGGGCATAACCGTCGTCGTCTCCACGGGTGACAATGGCTCAACCGGTTGCGATTCGACTTCTGAGCTCGGAGCAGAATTTGGCCTCGCCGTGAACGGTGTCGCTTCCACGCCGTATAACGTCGCTGTCGGCGGCACCGATTTCAACGACGCGACCAATCCCACCATCTATTGGAATTCGTCGAACCCCTCGACGACGACCGAAGCATCCGTCAAGGGCTACATTCCGGAAGTCACTTACAACGACACTTGCACAAACTCCATTATTGAAGGCCTGGTCGGTTTGGGTGGCGACATTGAAACCGATTGCAACGAGCTCGCAGCGGGCGTTGACAATCTGATCTTTCTTTTGGGACCGGCTGGGGGCGGCGGCGGAGTTAGCGCCTGCACGACTCCGGACGGAGAAACGCCAAGCTCTTGCACAGGCGGCTACGCCAAGCCATCATGGCAAACGGCGCTGACAGTCGCGGACGGTAAGCGCGACCTGCCGGATTTTGCAATCTTCGCCGGCGACAGCACGGTGCAGAATTTTTATTTGTATTGCGAAGCGGACATTGACTCAAGTAACGCTGCCTGCAGCCTGGCCGCCGGCAGCAGCTCGGCTCCTTTCCCAGACATTCCTGGTGTGGGCGGCACCTCTGTTTCCACGGAAGTTTTTGCCGGAATGGTGGCCCTCCTAAATCAGAGCACCGGCTCGGCGCAAGGCCTGGTGAATACAAATCTCTACGCGCTCGCGGGCCAAAACTGGGCCAATTGTCAGTCGGGCGGCGCACAGACCAGCGCTTGCATTTTCAACCAAGTTACCAGCGGAACGATCGCGATGCCTTGCGACGTCGCGGCGACGATTGGCAAGGGTGCGACGGGCTGCAACGTCGTGAACAATGGCGACGCCTTTGGCGAGACCTATCAGACCAACGGCTCGCTCGCCTACAATGCCGGCCCTGGATACAACCTCGCGACCGGCCTCGGCTCGCTGAACGTTGCCAGTCTCGTCAACGAATGGAACGTTGGCAGCGGCGGGGCGGCGGACTTCGTAATTTCCTCCAGCCCGGCGGCGATCACCGTCAGCACCGCCGGCGGCATGGGAAACACAGTGCTCACGATCGTTCCGGTCAACGGCTTTAGTGACACGGTCAATTTCAGCAGCACCAGTTGCTCCGGCCTGCCGACGGGCGCCACCTGCAGCTTCACCACCTCGCCGGTCAGCGCGAACGGAACAACCACGCTCACCATCACAACGGCTGCTGCGGCCGCCGCACCGCCCGCAGTCCGGCCGCTAGGATCTGGCCGCTGGACCTTTGGCACAATGGCATCGCTCGCCTGCGCGCTTGCGATCGCAGTCGTTTTGCTCATCACCTCCGGCAAAAATCGCCGCTGGAGCACCGCCGCAGCCTGCGCTGTCTTCCTGATGGCGGTCGGCATCGCTGCATGTGGTGGCGGAAGCTCTGGTGGCGGTGGAGGCGGCGGGGGTGGTGGCGGAGGCGGAGGTGGCGGTGGGGGCACCACAGTAGTAGAGCCGGTGTCAGTGACGATCACCGGCACCAGCACCGCCGGCAAAGTCAGCCACACAACGACCGTCATGCTCACCGCGGAGTAACGAACGATCGGCAGCTACGGGAGGGTGCTGTGACCACCGCGCGTGACCGACTGAATCGCCGGGGCGGCTGAGGTCGTCGCAGCCTTACTGGTTTCCGCGGCCGTAGCCTGCGACTCCGGTTGCGCGCTGCGTGCGGCAGCCACCGCCAAGCCTCTCGCGCGAATGTCCGCGAGCAACGTCCAATCCTGCTTGAAATCCAGCATGGTCTCGCGGCTGTGCTTCGGGCTTTTCAATTCGTCTTCCATGCGCGCCAGAATAATCTGGTAAGCAAACTGCGGATCGGAACCAGCTGCGAAAATATTGCTGACGCTGATGCCGATGCGCAGCGGAGGTTCCTCGCCGCGAAAATTCATCCACAGCGCTCCGTTGGCGTCTGCGGAAATCGTGCTGCTTTCGTCCAGCTTCTTGAAAACGTGCTTCAAATAATTCCGGTCAGGAATTACTTCGTTGCGAATGGCTTCATCAACCGCCGCGTCGAATCGGTCCTGATATTGTTTCCACTCGTCCTTGGTGCCGACAATCGTTTCGCGCTCCAGGCTGCCTTCCGCGGCAAGTTCCTGGACGCTGACCGTAAAGCCGCTGCCGATTTCCGGGCTTTCGTTACTCGTGCTTCCGGTTGCTTCCGCCGAAGCATGCGCTTCGAACTGATGTTCGGGATTGAATCGGCCCGTCATCGCGTAAGACGCGGCCACCGCCGGAACTCCCTGCCACGCGAACACCGCCAGTGGGATGACCAGTTTCTTCGAGTGGTACAACTGTTCCGTGCCGCTGCGGCATTCGCTGCTGCGCTTGATCGTGCCCGGCACTTGCGAAAAATGCAGCACGCGGAAATCGCTTTCGGGATGTTTCTCGGCGTAATGAGTGAGTGACCGCGCCGCGGCCTTCGGAGTGGTCATTAGAAAATCATTCAGATAATCGGGCGTTACCCCACCCGGATAGTAAGTGTCCAACACGCGCCGCGTGAAATCGGCGCAGTTGCGCGTGATGCCGTTGAAGTGATTCACGTTGGGCAGGGAATTGAATTCGGCGATCAACGCGCGGTCCTGTTCGACCGACGTCTTCACCACGAACATGTACAGGCTGCGCTCGAGCGTCGCCCCCACCATCTCGCGCCACTCGGCGCTCTTCCCGGTGCGGCAGTGCTCTTCGGTGCAGATCGCCGCCAGGTATTTATCGCGATAACGCTCTTCCAGCGCCGCCTTGATGGCCTTCGAACTCACCAGCGGACGATCGCCCGGGTCCTCCACGCCATATAAATAAACGCTCAGCGGAACAATGTTCCATTCGTAGGGCTGATCTTCACCGAGCGTTGTGTAATTGCTCAGTACCGAGCCTTGTTCGCCCGGCCGGCACAATCGCATTTTTACCGGAGAATCGTCGGGGCAGATGCGCGACAGATAAACTGCGCTGTGGCCGGAGCCGGTGATGCGCGCCACGCTCGTGTCCAGCGATTCATTCAGCACCACACCGGCATCGGCACGCGCCTGCGGCGTGAACAATCCCGCCAGCGCGAGCACGAAGAGCAGCGCCGCCGATGCCCGCAGGCTTGTCGAACGCAATGGTTGTCGCACCAACAAATGAGTCCTCCGGACCGCGTCCACCTAAACTTCCACCTCGTATTTTGACCTCAAACTGGACAGGGAGCGTATCCCTAAGAGTAAGTACGGACCGCGATAAATTGCTGTAGAAGCAGCCGGGGCCACCTCGTCAGAGACGAATGACTCCCGAGGGTTTAACCCCAATCCGGCCCCAAAGTTGCAGGTCAAAATGGCCTTGTACTTGGATGTAATCCGGGAGGTTTTGGCTGTGCAGAACCCACTAGGTAGTTGTCGCGAAAAACACCAATGGCAATTTCTAATCGTCGCTCGGGCGATTAGAAATGTCCGTAAGTTGAAGAAAACACATGGCCGAGGCCTTTCCTAATCGACACCTTTCCAGGCCGTCTGAGCGGCGCCGCGTCACTCCACCACGAAATTCACGGTGCGGATCTGCGTCAGGCTGCCGCCCGATTCGCTGGCCTGTATCTTCAGTACGTACTCTCCCGGCGGAAAATTCTCCACCGGCAGCTTCAGCGCCACCGGAATCATCGTGTTGCCCTTTTGAATGTAAGTCGCCATGTCAATTCCCGCCATCGATCCCAGCGTCTTCCCAGTCTTCGGATCGGCGACCAGGTACGTGCATTTCACGGTCGGCGGATTCGCATCCGCGAGCTGCGGCGCGTAAATTTGCGCGTACACCGCGACCTTGTCGGTTTTCTTGAAGTGATTGTTTGCGGACGGCGTTATTTCCAGGTTGCGAACCACCAAAGGCGCGCGGTCTGCTAGCAAATCCGCATCCAGCGAGCTACCCAATTCAGAAACAGGCTGCAATTGATTGCTCAACGCCACCGCGCTGAGGCTGAATTTCTTTCCGTCGTAGGCATCGACCGTGAGCGGAGTTTCAAACTTGGCGAATTTTTCGCCGCCGCCGCTCACGACCACGCTCAGACGGTACTGTCCGGGCGCGACGGAGAATTGGTTTTGATATTGCATCGGCGCTTGCGTAAATTTCTCCCACTGATCTTTTTCCATGTCCAACGTCACTTCATCGCTGAAACGCGATGCGACGGTTCCGTCCGGGCGGTAGGCGATGCCGAGCACGTTCACATCCGCGTGGTATTTTCCTTTCACCTTGGGGCACTCGATCGAAGTGGTGGGAACTTCCATCGCCAGATGCACGCGCGCCTCGTTCGGCGACGTGTAAAAAAATGGCGCCTCGAGCGAGCCTGCACCAGCCGCGCCGCCACTCGTTGCACTTGCCGTCGCATTCCCAGCAGCGGACCCGGACGCCGACGCGCGCGATTCCATTTCCTTCTCGATGGGTTTGCCAGCCAGCATATCGGTGGAAATAATGTTGCAGAATCCACTGCGCGCGCGAACATTCGTCCCACTGCGTTCTACTTTCACTTTCAACGTGTGGCAGCTTCCCGCCGGCGATACCGCGGGCGCGTAGCCCAACAGGTAATACTCGCTCTGTTCGCGCGCAATTTTCTCCAGCCCCGACATCAGGTCGTTCGTATTCAGGATCGGGAACCCACCCGTTCCGGTCGCCAGCGCGTACATCACCTGCTGATTCGTGGATGCCGACGAAGGAAACGGCGGAACAATCTGCCGTGCCTGGTTGTAGGGAGAATTGCTGTACGGGCTGCCGACACCCCTCCCACCTCCCGTCCCGCCCTTACCGCCGCCGGTGCCTCCGGTACCGCCGCCCGTCCCACCCTTGCCTCCGCCCGCCCCTCCGCCTGTTCCGCCACCGCCGGTGCCACCACCTCCCGTACCGCCGCCGTGTCCGCCGCCAGTTCCTCCACCACCTCCGCCGCCGTGTTGCGGCGCGGCAACTGACGCAGCCGCCGGATGATATGCAGCGAGCTGAAATCCAGCCTGAGAGAATTGCGATGTTGCGGCAACAGGCGCTGCATACCCCGAAGCACGATCCGACCGCGCCGCGCTCCAGCCCGAACCGAGACCTTGTTCCCGCGCCCACGTTTGTGACGTGCCGTCGCGCAGCAATTGCGACATCGGCGTTACCAGACCGCGCACGTCCAGCGGATACACCGCAACGTTCGCCTTGTTGCAAGCATCAATCGTCGCGGTTAATTCGGAATAGCGCTCGGAGTTGAGTTCGAATCCCGCCGTAAAAAGAATCAGGCTCTTTCTGCCGGGAATTGGCGTGAGGCCCTTCGCCAATTGCCGCAGCGAAAGCAGCAACGTGTACACTCCGAAGTCGCCCTCGGCGTTTCCCAAGCTCGGAAGCCCAGTTTGCAGTCCCGCCGTCGGCAGATCGGCATTGATGGCGCCGCCGGGCGACGTAGCAATGTTGCCACTATTCGATGCGCTGGCATTCGGCGAAACGGAGGAACTGGAGATGCCGGAGACCGCTTGCTTCAGGCGATTCACATCCATCGTAAAATTTTGCGCGAACTGCAACGAGCCGCCAAAATTCACGATCGCCATCACGCGGTCAGGCCCCGCATACGCGTCAATAAATTTTCCCGCTGCAGCCCGCGCGCGCGGCTGGTCTCCCAAATCCATCGAGGAGTTGTCGAAGAACAGCACCATGTAGTGGCGTTTTGCTTCGATCGGGCCATTGGGGTTCGCGCCAAACGAAAACGAATTGATGGACTGCTGTTTGTCATCCTCGTAGAGCCGAAAATCATTGGTGGTCAAGTCTTGGACGTAGTTGCCCTTCTTGTCCGTCACCACCACATCCACGCGCACTTCGCGGGTTTCCGCTTTGATCGTGCCTCCAGCCGGCGTTTGCGCCTGCTGCGAAGCTGCAGGGGGCGCCGCCTGCGGTGCAGTTGCGGTCGTTGCTTCCTGTTGCGGCGGAGTCTGCGGCCGCGGCACCGGACTTGACGACGATTGCTGCGCGCGCACGATCCCAGGCGATTGGATCGCGCGCCAGCCAAGTCCGCCAACAACCAAAAACAAAAGCAGCATCGTGAAAATGGAAGCTACGCGTCGCCGGTTCATTTTTCACCTTCCTGCATCGAACGTGTTCGCATGCCCATCTGCTCGGCCAAAATCTAAGGAATCTCCACCACGCCGTTACGCGCGGAGAGCTGCGCGGCCTTGCTATCGCGCACCACCAGGCGAACCAGATACCCGCCCGGCTTCACGTCAAAATTTGTCTTCAAAGTCACGCCCGTCTGGTTCAGCTTTTCCAGAGTCGAATCCTTCAAACGCAACTCCAAAGTCTTTTCCGTGCCGGTAATGAAATTGCCGTTGCGATCGAAGAGCGCGGCCACGATCGTCAGGTCGTCCCAATTGCGGCCTTGCGATTTTTCGAATCCCACGTGAGTCAGATCCACATGCGTCAACACTGACAGCTTCGCGTTGTTCGCGTCGGACTTGTAATACTGCAAATGCAGCTGAATGGGCAAGCTCTGCTGCTCCTCTTGCGAGAACAACGCGTCCTCAATATCCTGCTTGGCCAGCTGTTCGGGAGTCTCGCCCCGCTTGGGTGCGAAAAATCCTCGCCGTGCCTGCACCGTGTATTTTTCCTTGGTCATCAGCTTCACACCTAAAGTATGGAACTTGCCGTCGTTTTTCAGGTTCGAGGGAACAAATGCCAGCAGGTAGGAAACTTCTGGCTCTGCGGCGGTGGTGCGAAAGCCCGCGTCCAGATCATTGTTATTCCGAAAATAGAATCCCCCCGTGCTGTAGGCCAGATCGGAGAGCACTTCGGATTGCACTCGTTGTTCGTCGAGGCGATATTGCAACGACATTCCCGAAGTCGCGGCGCTTGCCCGCACCGGGGCGCTTTGCGTGATGTCGCCGATCGGATCGACGGTATAGAGGCCGCGGGCGTCGAGTGTGTTGATGAAAATGTTGGAGTGGTTGGCCTTGTCTATCAACTCCGACACCTCGTACTCAAATGTCGAAGTGAGGAACCCGGGAGAAACCAGCACAATACTGCGTTGGCCCGGTAGCGCCGAGACCCGGCGTACCACGTCCGTCAAGCGCCGCACTGCATATTGCGTATTAATTTCTCCCGCCGCCAGCACTTCTTGAACCGCGGACGTAACCAGCATAGCGGCTTGCTGCTGCACTCCTTGTCCCCCCGTCGCGGCTGCAGCGCATACCAGGGCATCCGCATTGGCGGCGGCTGCGGCTTGTTGATCATTCTTATTCTGAATCAAATCCGCTTGGTAATACGTAATCTGCAGGCAGTCGTGCTGCGTCACGGGATCGTAGGCGCCCACTGGATTTGCGATGAGTGCGGTAATGGCGGCGTGGATTTTCGCGTGGTCATCGGTAAAATCCACCTCGTGGTGCCCGGACACCGTGTACACCGCGAGGCGCTGGTTCGGCTTGACCGAAGTTTCGATGAAGCGCAACGCCGCCACTTTCGATCGCGAGAGGTCGCTCATGTCAAGATGCGCATCGTCGAACAGCAACGCTACAAACCGCGAAGGCATAGCTAGTGCGCCGGGCGGAGCGGGGCCGAGTTTTCCGGATGTATCAGCCGCGGAATCCGAAATCGCGTACGATGTGGAGTCCGTCGGCAGCGGAATAGCCTCGCCACGCGCCACTTGTTTTTCCGCGCTGCCAGGAGTCTCCACTGAAAAATGCGTGATGAATTGCAATTTGCCATCCTGCTTGATCTGGAAATCGTCCTTGTGCAGATTTTCCACCGCGTGGCCGTTCGCATCGTGAACCACCACACGCACCGGCACCAGACTCGCGTGCGACTCCAGCGGCACCGGCGAAGTGCGCGTGTTGATCTCAGGTGTGGATGCCACAGAGGTGGAGTCGGGCACGGCGGAAGCCGGAGCCGTCGAGGACGGCGCAGCGAACTGCGCTGCGGGCGATTGACTTCCCTCGGATGATTGAACTCCGTTGGCCGATTGTGCGGCGCTCGTCGCAGTGTCGGCTCCAGCCGTCGGCGACGCGGTTGTGGCAGTTTCAGCCGGCGCAGCGGACTGCGCAGTGGCGGGATTTTGCGCCGCAGACGGCGAAGCTGAAGAACTCGCTTGCCCCGCCGCACCTTGCCTGGCGCCCGATTGTGGCGCAGGAGCTTGCTCCGCAGGCGGCGACGTCGAACCAGATTGTGGTGCCGGTGTTGTAGTCGGTTGCGGTGGCGGCGCTGGCTGGGGTTTCGGGTGCTTGATCAGTGACGGCGGTGGGTCATCGGGCGTTTCAGGAGCCGTCGTATTCTGCGGGGCCGCCGCTTGAGCCTGGCAAGGTCGCTCCATCCAGAGGGAGGCACAGGCGAGACCTACGCAAAATACGGCGGCACAGCTCCAGCGGGCCATACGCATCCTGGCCGCC
>Ga0182024_10009170_pt1 | contig 20562 bp, 20 predicted proteins | sample P32metaG_FD_120480 | JGI IMG/M metagenome (GOLD analysis project Ga0182024, IMG submission 120480) | Permafrost microbial communities from Stordalen Mire, Sweden - P3-2 metaG (Illumina Assembly) | ecosystem: Environmental > Terrestrial > Soil > Wetlands > Permafrost | place: Sweden: Stordalen... | reverse complement strand
CGAGTCAGTCTGTGGCGGCCCGATCTTCTGGACGTGCAGTTGCGCGCCATCCTGAAGGCGGTACCGGCACCGCAATGCCGGATCATGGTGCCGATGATTGCAAGCCTGGCCGAATTGCGCGCGGTGCGTCATGCGCTGGAGCGCGCGCGCGCCGAACTGGGCATCGCCGCTCCCATCCCCCTGGGCGTGATGGTGGAAACGCCCGCGGCGGCGATGACCGCCGATCTCCTGGCGGCGGAAGCGGACTTCCTGTCCATCGGCACCAATGACCTCACCCAATATTGCCTGGCGATGGACCGCGGCCACGCCGGTCTGGCGGCGGATTTCGACGCGCTTCACCCGGCGGTGTTGCGCCTGATCGCGGCCACGACCGAAGGCGCCGCCAAACATGGCCGCCCTGTCGGTGTCTGTGGCGGCCTGGCATCAGACATTCTGGCCGCGCCGGTCCTGATCGGGCTGGGTGTGCGTGGTCTCTCGGCCGCGGCCGGCCAGATTCCCGCCCTGAAAGCGTGTATCCGCAGCGTCACTATCGACCAATGCCGCCGTCTTGCCGAAAAAACGCTGGCAGCACATTCGGCGGCGGATGTCCGCACTCTTGTTCTTGCCATGGGAGAAAATTGATGCGCTCCATCCTGGGATGGCTCCAACCTTTGGGCGGGGCTTTGTTGCTCCCCATCGCCACGCTTCCCATCGCCGGCCTGTTGCTGCGGCTGGGCCAGCCCGATCTTCTCAACATTCCTTTCATCGCCGCGGCGGGTGACGCGATCTTCTCCAATCTGGGTCTGTTGTTCGCCATCGGCGTGGCGGTGGGCTTGGCCAAGGACAATAATGGCGCGGCGGGTCTGGCGGGTGCGCTCTGCTTTCTGGTGGCCAGCAAAGGCGCGACCGTCTTGCTGCACGCCCCCGCGGATGTGTTGGCCAATGTGCCCGCCGTTTATCAAGCCGCGGTGCTGGATGCGTTCAAAAGCGAGGCCATCGCCCGCAGCGGTGTACCGATGGGACTACTCGCCGGGATCATCGCGGGTTACACTTACAACCGTTTCCACAATCTGAAACTCCCGGAATATCTCGCCTTCTTCGGCGGCCGCCGCTCGGTGCCGATCATTTCAGGCTTTGGCGGCTTGGTGCTGGCCGCTTTGTTTGGGCTTACCTGGCAGGGCCTCAATCACGGCATCGACATGGCCAGCCGCACCGTGCTGGCGCATGGATTGATCGGCCCGTTTATTTTCGGCGTGCTCAACCGGCTGCTGATTGTGGTGGGGCTGCATCACATCCTCAACAATTTCGTCTATTTCATCCTGGGCGATTATCACGGCGTGTTCGGCGACCTGAACCGCTTTTTCGCGGGCGATCCCAGCGCCGGCACCTTCATGACCGGCTTCTTCCCGGTGATGATGTTCGGCCTGCCGGCCGCCTGTCTGGCGATGTATCACGCCGCCCGCCCGGAGCGGAAAGCGGTGGTGGCGGGCATGTTCCTGTCGATGGCGCTGACCGTCTTCATCACCGGCGTGACGGAGCCGATCGAATTCTCCTTCATCTTCCAGGCGCCCATTCTCTACGCCTTGCACGCGCTTCTGGCGGGGCTGTCGGAAGTGGTGATGAATCTGTTGGGCGTGCATCTGGGCTACACATTTTCCGCGGGCCTGATCGACTATCTGATCAATTTCAAATTGGCGACGCGGCCATTGCTGCTGCTGCCGGTGGGCATTGCCTATTTCGCGCTCTATTACGGCGTGTTCCGCTTCACCATCCAATGGTTCGACCTCAAAACGCCGGGCCGCGAGCCGGTGGAGATGCCGGCCAAACCTCAGGCTTCGTCCGGCCGGCGGGAAGCAGGCTTCGTCGCAGCCTTGGGGGGCGCCGCCAATCTGATTTCCATTGACGCCTGCGCCACGCGGCTGAGGCTGATCGTCGCCGACCAATCCAAGGTCGACGAAGCTGCGCTCAAGGCGCTGGGCGCCAGAGGCCTGATCCGTCCCTCCGACAAGGCATTGCAGATCGTGCTGGGGCCGATCGCCGATTTGGTGGCGAACGAAATTCGCGCGGAAGTGAAACGGCCCGCGCCCACAACCGACGGCAACCGGCTGCTCGCCAGTCTGGGCGGGAACGCCAATCTCGTCGGCGTGACCACCCGCTCGAGCCGCCTGCTGGTGGAGGTGAAGGATCCGGCCAAAGTGGCGGAGAAGGAATTGCGCGGCCTCGCGCGCGGGGTGATCCAGACCGGGCCCGCGCGCTGGCAGATCATTGTCGGCCCCGATGCCGGGGCTGTGGCGGACGGATTTGCGGCTTGACGCCATCACTGCTCCTCTGACAAGAGATTTCCATGTCCCGTATTCTTCTTGAGGTTTGTGTCGACAGTCCCGCGGGCTTTCATGCCGCGGTCGAAGGCGGCGCGGACCGGATCGAGCTTTGTTCATCCCTGGCGGTGGGCGGATTGACGCCCAGCCCCGGCTTCATGGCGTTCGCCGTCAAAAGCGCCCGCCCCAGCCGGGCGATGATCCGGCCGCGGGTGGGTTCTTATGTCTTTTCCGAGGACGAGATCGAAGTGATGCGCCGGGACATCGACGCCGCGCGCGAAGCCGGCCTGGCCGGCGTGGTGATCGGAGCCAATCTTGCGTCCGGCGCGCTGGACGAAAAGACCATTGCGCGTTTGGCCCAGCATGCGGCAGGGCTGGAGTTGACGCTGCACCGCTCGGTGGATTTGTCGCCCAAGCCGCTCGACGCCGTTGATATCGCCATCGGCCTTGGCTTTCGAACCATCCTCACTTCGGGCGGCAGCCTGAAAGCCCCCGACGGAGCGGAAACCATCGCCGCGATGGTCGCGCGCGCCGGCACCCGCTTGGAAATTCTGGGCGGCAGCGGACTCAATCCCGGCAATGTGGCGTCCTTCATCTGCAAGACCAAAGTCCAAGCCGTGCATGGCTCGTTCAGCGCCCCCTGGCCGGAGATCGATCCCAATCTGGTGCGCTTCGGCTTCATCGGCGATGACGCGCGCGAAACCAGTCTCGACATCGTCAAGCGCGTGCGCGCGGCGATCGATCAGCTCGTCTAAAGATCAGCCGCAGGGCGAATGGCAGCCGATCGTGGCCGCCAGGGAAAGATTATAGACCGTATCGGGATAGCGCGCATGCAGCGCCTTGTCCGCCTGTTCGGCGCGATGGACGCATTGGGCGAACGCGTCGCCTTCCACGGCCCAGCCATCCTTGCTGTCCTGTCCGCCATGCAGCGGACGGATCTGATAGGTCTTGGAGGCGGCAAAGCAGACACCTGCGGCACCGGCATTCGAACCGATCAGTCCCAGGCTCGCGACGGTTAAAACCAGGAAATGCAAGCGCAATGTCGTGACTCTCTTGCCGGCGGCTTTAGTTTGGATCAGCCGAACGTAAAAGAATAGGCCTCCACGCCGGGATCCAGAAACTCGATGCTGAACGTATGATCGGCGACGCCGTTCGGCTGGCGGACCAACTGATAGAGCCGCTGGCTGGTGACGGTGCCGTTGCCGTCCGCGTCAATGTCCACGCCGTGATTGCCGCCGGGCGGCTGGCCATCCAAGGTCACTTTGAAGCGGACCGGCTTGCCGCCGCCGGCCGGCCCCAGCACCAGATGTAGATCGCGGGCATGGAAGCGGAAATTTATCTTGCCTCCCGCCTGGGCCAGCACGTCCTTCTGCTCGCCGATGGTCCAGCGTCCGGTAAGGCCCCATTGATTGGGGTGAAGCGGGGTGGGCGTCTGGTAATTCGCCGGATGATCCATGGTGGGGGCGCCCGAAGCGAAATTCTGCCCCCGGCCATAGCCCAGATAGGTTTCCGGCGAATCCATGTCGTTTTCGTCGGCGGCGGCGAAGGTGCCCTTGGCATCCGGATTGACGATCCCGCCGGGCACATTCTGGTAGCCGGCTTCCTTGAGCAAGGTCTGGATCACGCGTTCGGACTTGTCATAGTCGCCTTCGCCGAAATGATGGGCGCGAATGCGGCCTTGCGCATCGATGAAATAATGTGCCGGCCAATATTCATTGTTGAAGGCCTGCCAGATGGCGAGATTGGAATCGACCGCCACCGGATAGGTGACGCCCAAACTGGTCAGGGCGCTTTTCACATTGGCCACGTCCTTCTCGAAGGCGAATTCGGGCGAATGAACCCCGATCACCACCAGGCCGTGATCCTTGTACTTCTGCGCCCAAGCTTCGATGTAAGGCAGCGACCTCAGGCAATTGATGCAGGAATAGGTCCAGAAATCCACCAGCACCACTTTGCCGCGCAGGCCGGCGCGGGTGAGCGGCGGCGAATTCAGCCAAGCCACCGCGCCATTCAACTCAGGCATGGTGGCTTCCACGGGAAGCGTGCTTCCCGCCACCTGCGTTACATGCTGGGCGGGCGCGGGCCGCAGCATGCTGATCAGGCCTTCTTCAAAGCGTGTGGTGTTGGCCAGCGACAGGCGCGCCAGGAAGCCGGTGTCCAATCCGAACGCGATCGCCACAACGCCGGCCAGCACCGCGACACCCAGCCCGCGGCGAATCCATTCACCCGCGCCCAAGGATTTCTTCATCGCCTGGAACAGGCGCCCGCCCACCAACAGCGCCAGCGCCAGCGACGTGGCCGCGCCCAACGCATAAGCGAGCAGCAGCAGCGTGGTGTGCACGCTGGCGCCGCCGATCGCCGCGCCTGTCAGCACCAGGCCCAGGATCGGCCCGGCGCAAGGCGCCCACAGCAATCCGGTGGCAATGCCCAGAAGAAAAGAGGCGCCGACTCCGCCTTGTGCGTCGCTTTCCGCGGACAGCCGATTGCCCAGAGCCACCAGCGGACGCGTGAGAGTGTCCCCCAAGGGGCGTGACAACAAGGTAAGGCCGAACAGCCCCAGCACGATCAGGGCGGCGATGCGGCCATATTGATTGGCGCTCACCGCCCAGCCGCCGCCCACCGCGGCAAGGCTGGCGACGGCCGCGAACATCACGCACATGCCGGCCAGCAGAGGCAGCGTTCCCTTGACGAAGGGCCGGCTGCCGCGGGCAAACACAAAAGGCAGCACGGGGAGAATGCAGGGACTCACAATGGTGAGAACGCCGCCCAGATATGCCAGCAGAATCAGAGTCATCATGAAATCCCGGTTGGAAGGGACCGTCCGATCTTCGCAGCAGTCCCAATGCCATGCAATTCGCCGGATGAGGCCGAAGGTTACCGCTTGCGGACCGGAGAATAGGAGCATATGCTCTCATACACGCCGCATCTCCCAAGGAGACCCCATGCGCATATCCCTGATCGCTTTCCTGGCCATGACCCTTGCCAGCCCCGCGCTTGCGCAGGGCGCCGCGCCCGCCGGCGTTCCCACCACCAAGATCCTGGCAATCTCCCATCCCACGGGCGCGGCCATGACGGCTGAGCAGCGCGCCGCCATCATGCCCAACGAAGTACGCGCCACGGTGGGCGCCTATCTCAGCGGCAAGATCGACCAATGGTATGTGCAGAATAACGGCCGCGGTGTGGTGTTCATCGTCAACGCGGCCACGCCGGAAGAGGCAAAGGCGGTGCTGGAGAAATTTCCCTTGGGCCAAGCCGGGTTGATGGGCTTCGATTATATCCCGCTGGGCCCGCTCAGCCCGCTGCGCTATTTGACGGACCAGCCCGCGCCGCGCTGAGCGCCTGCAGGCCTGCTTCAGTCGGCTTCTTTCGCCAGCGAGATTTCGGCGGCGATTTCGCCCTTGGGGCCCTGGCCGACGCGCAACACGACATGCTGGCCTTCACGCAGCTCGCCGATGTCGCAGCGCCTGAGCGTCTCCATATGCACGAACACATCGGGCGTGCCCGAGCCGCGCGAGATGAAGCCATAGCCTTTGGAGCGGTTGAACCATTTGACCACGCCGTCAAAGGCCGGACCGCGGGGCTCAGCCACATAGCGCAGGGTCCGCTCGCCGGTCGCGGGCATGGGCCGGGCGGTGGAATTGTCGACCGAGATCAGCCGGATCGCCTGCTGGCCGCGGGCGCCTGAAACCACCTCGCAAACCACTGTGGCGCCTTCCTGGACCGTGCGGAAGCCGGAATGGCGCACACAGACTTGATGGAGCAGGATGTCGTTGCCGCCCTGGGACGGCGTAATGAAGCCATAACCCTTTGTAAAATCAAACCATTTTACCTGACCGGTGATCCGGATGGCATTCACTTGCGCCGGCGGGCGCATCGGCACCCGCACTTCAGTCATCAACATGGCGGAACGATCCATTTCCCCTGCCTGTCTCGCCTTCTGCGGGTCTCCGCTACTCTTCTCTCGCGGTCAAACCATCGATTCGAAGAGAGCGTAAAAGGCGCGTCAGAGTCTGTCTGTTTTTGCTAAGGAACGGGGCGTTCCATATACGGAACGCCAGGTGGAACATTCCACGCCTTAAGAACCGGAAAGCCTCCGGAAAGTACAAGTGTGACGGTGGAAAAATCCAAGAACGGTTCTATGCCCTCTGGGGAAATACCGGTGCCTGGCCAGATGGAACGCCGCGCCCGCGCAATTCTGGGACTGGACGATCAGAAACTTTTCCCCGCAGCGCTGCCACCCAGGGCCGAACAGCTTTGGCGGCTGGATGGCTTCGCCGCCAATGTGCCGTTCACCAATCCCATGTTCGTGCCGCTGGGGTCGCCCGATATGGGCTGTGTGTATGACGCGCTGGCGCGAGTGGTGGCGCGTCATCAGGCCTTGCGCACCCGCCTCATCGTCGCGACCGGCCGCCCCCTCCAGGTCGTGGAGGATTGGAAAGTCTCCCGTATCGAATTGGTGGATGTGCAGCGCCGCGAGTTGGACGAGGACCGCCCGGACGGGCCACCATCGCCGGTCAGCGAATTCACCAAAAGTGCGATGGATCTTTATGCCCAGGAAGGCTTCCAGGTCCGTGCTTTCCGCGACGAGCAGGGCGACGTCACGCTGGGTTTTCTCGCCCATGGCTATTTTTCAGACGCCTGGTCATCGCAAGTGCTGCTGAAGGAGTTCCGCGCGATCCATGCCGCGCTGGAAAATGGCGGGACGCCGGCGCTCGCGCCGGTGGCGCAATATATCGACTATGCGCAGAGCCAGCGCCGCTCGCTCGACGGCGATTTGCCGTCGCATTTGGCCTATTGGCAAAAAAAGCTGGAGCCGATGCCGCCGGCCCGGCTGCCCCAGGATCATCACAAACAGACCGGCCGCCGGGGGCGTTCTTATTTTTTCATTCGTGATGAGATTTTCATGCGCCTTGTCGTCCTTGCCGCGACAAACCGGATCTCGCTCACGCTCATTCTGCTCGCCGCGTACCAACTCTCGCTGGCGAGATGGAGCGGTCAGCGGGAAATCCTTTCCGCCGCCTACACCGCCGACCGGGTGAGGCCCCAATTCCAAGGCACGATCGGCTTTCTCGTCACCAATATGCCGGTTTGCGCCAGGCTGGAACCGGCCATCAGCTTCCGCGCCTTCCTGGCCGATTTCGCCCGGGAGTTCTACGGCAGCTATCCCCACCGCGAATTGTCGTGCGAGCTCTATGACGCGATCTTCGCCCCACCTCAACCCTTTTGCGCGACGGTGTTCAATTTCGTGCCGTTGCAGGCGCGCTTCTCGGCCAGCGAGCTTCTTTCCTTGCCGGCCTTTGACGGGGTCGTGACCGGCCCCGACGGCGCCCGCCCCGCTATCTACCGCGACATCTATCTGGGCCTGGCGCAGTACCCCAATGGCCTTCTGGGCAAACTGTTCTACAACGCCGACCTGTTCACGCCCCAGGGCGCCGAGATCTTCGTTGACCATTTCCGGCATGTGGTGGGAAAGCTCGCGGGCGAGCCGGATGTGACGCTAAAGGAATTGTTGGCGTAGCGCCTACTTCGCGCCGCGGCGCGGCGCCTTGAAATCCGCGCCGAGATTTTCCTCGTCGAAACAGGGCACCGCGGCATAACCGGCGAACAACATGTTCACCAAGGGCTCGCCCCGATAGGCTTCTGGAAGCTTGTTGGGATGAATGAACTCGTCGCGGAACCAGGGGAATTGCTGCGGGTCGAAGGCCTGAACGATCCAGTCGATAGTCCGCTTCACCCGCGCAATGCGCTTCACGTCGGGATGATAGGCCATCCATATGTCCACGGACTCGGTGATGCCAAGATCGAGCGGCACAAGCTGCGCCCCCAGCGCCGGGCCATAGGTTGCCAGCATGCCGATGCCCGCGCCCTTGGCGATCGACCAGTAATGCGCGCTGGCGACATTGCTGCGCAGCGACACCAAACCGACCGGGGGAATGCCCGGAAACAGCTTGTCGTAAAGCTCGCGCCAGCGTTTATCGTCATCCGACTGGATCACCAGCCGATGATTTTGCAAATCTGCAACGGATTGCGGATGGCCGTAGGTGTCCAGGTAGGACTTGGCCGCAAAAAACATCAGATGCAGGCGACCGATCTTGGCCATGCGCAGATCGGGATTGACCGGACGCTCCAGTTGGATCGAGACGTCGGCTTCCAATCTCAGCACGTCCGCCGATTTCATGGCACAGGTAAGGTTGACCATCAGCTTGGGATTGGCGCGCTGAAATTCCACCAGGCGCGGCGCCAGCCAGAAAGTTCCAAGGCCTTCCGTTACGGCGAGGCGTACTTCGCCTTCGACTTCTTTCTCCACGGTATTGCGGGCGCGGACCAGATCGAAGGAGGCGGCTTCCATCCGCAAGGCGGCATTGTAGATTTTCTCGCCTTCCGCCGTGGCCCTGACGCCGTCGACATGGCGGGTGAGAAGGATCATCCCCAGCGTATGTTCGATTTCGTCAACCTTTCGCCGCAGAGCGTTGATAGATTGACCCAGCTTTTCGGAAGCGCCCCGGAAGCTTCCACTGCGGATAACTTCCAGAAAAATGCGTACGGTTTCCCAGTCCGGAACGCGCCTGGGCTTAACCAAAAGAGCATGTTCGCCTTGAGGAACACCGTGTTCCTCCAAAGACTGCAGACGCAGATCACTGACCAAGAAACAATGTCCCCATTCCCGTACGGCAAACCCTATACCACGAGTAGGTAAAGCGGAGGCATCCCATGACCGAACACCCTCTGCGATTGGTTCGCAAAAGCTCCGATCTTCTCCCCAAAAAGGCCGCCCGGCACCTTTTGGGCCAGCTTGATTCCTCCAGATATGCCAAGCACTTGCTGTTGTTCCGGGCGGAACAATCCATGCTGGATCATCTGGTGGCGTTGGCCAGTCCCCACATCCCCGGCATGGCCGGAACCGACGTCGTGCGGAAGGTCCATGCGCACAATCCGGACTGTGTCTGGGTGCTCGCCCGCAAACGCAAATTTAACCAAGACCAGCCGTTCGGCGAGGGTTTCATCGCCATACTTCCGCTCAATGCCAAGGGACTGCATCGGCTCGCGACCAAAAATTTCAACGGCGCCGACCCGGACCTCTCCTTGGTTACCAAACCGGGTGAAAAGCCCGCCGGCATCTATATGTGGGGCACCTATGCCCCCGGCATTCTAGCTGGCGGCATCAGTCTTTTGATGGATCAGTTTGCGATGCCTCCTTATGAGGGCGTGAACCTCTATTCGCGGCCCAACACGCCCGAAGGCGTTCAGTACAATGAGGCGTTGGGTCTGAAGAAGTGTCCCACGATTGGAGCGATCGTCGCCCCGCATTTGTTCGAATATGCGCGCGCGCGGCCTAAGACGCCGCTTTACGATTCCTACCGCAGCGGCGCCAGCGCCGACGGACTCAGTGTCTGCGTGGCGCGTTCGCTCGACGACCTCATGCGCGTCGTGAGCGTGCGCAGCGCCGTTTATATCGGCGAGCAGGAATGTCCCTATGACGAGGAATATGACGGCAACGACATCTCCGGCACGCATCTGCTGGGCTATGTCGGCAACGAACCGGCCGGCTGCGTCCGCATCCGCTATTTCGCCGACTTCGCCAAAGTCGAGCGGCTGGCGGTACGCAAGGAATTCCGCACCACGCGGCTTGCCTTCCAACTGGCCCGCGCCAGCATCGAATTGGCGCGCATGAAAGGCTATCGGCTGCTCTACGCCCATGTTCAGAAGCACATGATCAATTTCAACGCGCGTCTGGGTTTCCGGATTCTGGAGAACAGGCCGGAGCTGGTCTTCTCGGATTTCGACTATGTGGAAATGGTCGCCCGGGTCGAACCGCATCCTGATGCCATCACCTTGGGCGCGGATCCCTACAAGGTGATCCGGCCGGAAGGGCGCTGGCACATTCCGGGCGTTCTGGATGCGTCGGCCGGCCGTGAGGCCTCGCGTCCCTCGATGGGAAAGTCCGTGGCATGACACCGGTCATCGATTTTCTGGAGTTCAGGAGCCAGACCGTGGCGCCCACGCTGGTGCTGGTGGGGCTTCACCAGCAGCCGGACGGGCCACCCGACGAGGAACCGGCCTATGGTGAGACTCTCGCCAATTGCCAGGCCGCGCTGGAGCACGCCAGGGCGAACCGCATTCCCGTGGCGCATGTCCGCACCATCAATCCGAAAAGTGCCAGCGAGCGGCACCGTTATCCGCTCTGGATTGCGGGGTTCGAGCCGGGGCGCGCCGACATGGTGTTCGACGTCCTGCAGCCTTCCTGCTACTCCAACCGCGAATTCGCCCGCACGATGGATTATTCCAGCGGGAATTTCGTGATCGCGGGCCTCTACGCGGAAACCACATGCCTTTCCACGGCGGTTGACGCCCATCATCGCCGCCACGATTTCACCTATCTTTCCAACGCATCGGCTTGCCGCAACAGCGGCGGCGTTCCTCCGGCGATGTTTCATGAGGCGGTTTCCCAGGTGATATCCCGTTATGGGAAAGTGGCGAAAGGCACCAAATGGGGTCTCTTCCTCGCTTTGGCCAGGAGAGCCCTATGAAGGAAGCGCCGCAAAGCCATTCTCTCCCCTATTTCCTGGCGTCGCTGGCGGGCATCGCCCAGGCGTTGGAGGATTTTGGCTACCATGGCGAAGCGCAGAAATTGTTTGGGGTGATGCGCGAGCTGGAATCGAAACTGGTCCCGCCCGCGAAGAAATAATCCGGCATCCGAAAGCAAATCCGTGGCGGCGACGTATCTGAATCTGACGGCTCGGGCCTGGGCCCAGTTGCGCCGCGCCTGGGACGTCCCCACCAATTTTTCGCTTTTGCGCCAGGCCTATCTTTGGGGACCGGCGAGGTCCGCCCTGGCGGGGCTGCAGTCGCTGGTGGTGGGAAACCGGCCCCTGGCCGAAGCCGAAGCCATCTTCGTTCTGGGTTTCTGGCGTTCCGGGACCACGTTGATGCATGAGCTGTTGGCCGAGGACGAGCGTTTCTGCTTTCCCTCCAATTATGCCTGTTTCCATCCCCATCATTTCGTCTTCACCGAGAAAGCGGCGCTGGCCGGGGCGAAGGGCGAAGTCCGGCGCCCGCAGGACGGCATGACCACCGGCTGGGGCACGCCCCAGGAAGATGAATTCGCGCTGCTCTGCCTGGGCGCGCGCTCTCCCTATGAAGGATTGATCGCGGCGGGTGATTTCGGGCGCGCGATGGAATTGGCCGATCCCGGGGAATTGCAGGCGGGAGAAAGGAAGCGATGGGAGAAAATCTTCCTCCAATTCTTCCGCGCCGTGCGCTTCGCCCATGGCGCCAAGCCCATGGTGCTGAAGTCTCCGCCGCATTCCTACCGGGTGCGGACCTTGCGCGATTTGCTGCCCAAGGCGCGCTTCATCTTGATGGTGCGCGATCCTTCGGAAGTGTTCGAGTCCATGATGAAGACCTATCGCGCCTTTACTTTGCGTTACGGACTGGTCCCAGGCCTGCCCAACCGGGAGCTTAGGGAAATCATCCTGAAGGAGAGGCTGCGCTGCGAACAGAAGCTGCAATCCGGGGTGGCCGGATTGGACGACGACAGGCTTGTGGTCATCAAATTCGAGGACCTCACCGCCGACCCCGTATCGGTCGTGGAGCAGATCTACCGCCAGTTCGGCCTGCCGGATTTCGAAAAGCTCCGGCCCAAATTGGTGGAGAAGTGCCGGAGAACAGCTATACCCTCCCGCGCCGCGTCCCTGCCGCCACCGGCCTGGCAGGAGCGTCTGGAGAGCCAATGGTCGGAAATCTTTAACCGATATGGTTATCAGACCCGATGCTAGCAGCCGTCCGTTCCATATGCGGAACGCCCCTTTCCGCAAGGAACCTGGCCAAAGCGCAAGAGTCCTATCGTAGGATGATCATCCAATTGAAACGGAACAAAAAATGAAGACGCAATCGGTCGAAAGCTATGTCATTTCCCTGCTCAATACGAGCTTTCCGGGCCGCAGCCTGAAACCCATCAGCCGCGATACCGACCTGATCGCCGACCTGGATGCCGACTCCATGGCGATGGTGTCGCTCATCTTCGCCATTGACGAAGAGTTCGGGGTCGGCACCGATCAGTTGGGTGAGTTGGTGGTGAATTGCCGCACGGCGGGTGATCTGATCTCCGCCACCGAGCGGCTGCAGCGCGAACGCGTCTGATCTCATGAAATTCGATCGCCTCCTCACCGGACTTTCCAGCAAGAAGGGCGCGATCTTCACGCTTGCCGACGGGAAGCCCGTCCGGCACAGCTATGCCCAATTGGCGACCGATGTCGCGGCGGCAAAGGAGCAACTCACCCGCTGGAATGTGAGAGCGGGCATGAGGGTGGGCATGTTCGCGCCCAATTCCTATGCCTATGTGGTTTACGATCTCGCCTTGATTGGGCTGGGGGCCATCATCGTCCCCTTCACGGATGATTTCGCGTCCGCGCTCAATCCCGAGCTGGCCGACCGCTACAACCTCGCCTTGATGCTGCTCTCCAGGAACGCCGCGCATTCCTTCGGCGAGAATGACCGGCATGTGGCTTTCATCGACGGCGAAAATGGCAACGTTCGGGCGCTGGCGCGCCCGCCTTACGCGAACGGCGATGAGATGGACGATCTCTGCCTGGCATTCTCCTCGGGCTCCGCCGGCGGCCTCAAGGGACTCATCATCAGCCGGACCGGCGCCGAGCTCACCTTGCCTCCGGTTGTGGAAGTGACGGGCGTGAGCCATCAGGACCAGCTGCTGCTTTTCCTGCCCATGTCCAATTTCCAGCAGCGCATGATGTATTACGCCGCGATCTGGTATGATTTCGACATCGCGGTGACGGATTACACTCACCTCTATCCGGCGATGAAAATCCTTGAGCCGACCATCCTGATCGCGCCGCCGATTTTCTATCAATTGATCCACACCCGTTTCTCGGCCGTGATGAAAGGTCGGTGGAAAAGTCTCGCGGCGCGGCTGATCGCCTGGCTGCCGGAGCTTCAGCTCCGCCAAGCCCTCGCCAGGCACTTCTTCAAGGAGGTCTATGGCATCTTTGGCGGCCGGATGCGGCTGTTGATTTCGGGCATGGCGCCGCTCAACCGCAACACGGTGCGCTTCTTCGAGCACCTGCAATTGCCGCTGTGCGAATCCTATGGCCTGGTGGAAGCGGGATCGCTCACTTACCGGCCGCCTTTCTCGCGCAAATACGGTTCGGTGGGAAAGCCGTTGCGCGGGGTGACCGTCTCCTTCGAGGAAGACGGCGAGATCATCATCCACCGCGAACGCTTCCTCACCCGGAAATATTTCCAGTGCGCGGCAGGGGAGAATGAAAGCACGTTTGTGGGCGAAACTCGGCTTGCCACCGGCGACATCGGGAAATTCGACGCCGACGGATATCTGGAGCTGCTGGGGCGAAAAAAGGAACTGATCGTCACGCCGGGCGGCTACAAGGTTCATCCCGAACTCCTGGAAGGCGAGCTCAACGCCTGCACCGATATCGTCCAGTCGGTGATTTTCCAGAAACAGGGCATGTCGCATCTGACTTGCGTGGTGGTTTCGGGCCAGGACGCCGCGGAAGGCGCGAATACGCGCATCCGAAAATATGCCGACGACATGATGACGGGCAGGAAAGTGAGGATCGGCGAAATCCTGTTCGCCGAAGAACCTTTCTCGACCCAGAACGGGTTGTTGCGCCCCAATCTCAAATTGAACCGCAAGGCGATCGCCGCGAAATACGTGACGGCGTCCTGAATCATGCCTGATGTTTCGCGCCTGATCGCCCGGGCCGTGGAATACGGCATGCCGGCGTTCGAGGTTGCCCGCCTCAGCTATGATTTCAGCTACGATTCCGCCAATTTCCGACGCGTCGCGGTCAACAGCTTCGCCCATCGCCGGATCCTGTCGGACCATCGCCATCGCCTGGTGACGACGCCCAATCATGACACGCTCTATTCCAGCGCGGTGGCCGATCTTTCGGCCGGGCCCCTGACATTGACCGCGCCCCGCTTCGACAGGCGTTATTACTCGCTCGCCTTCATGGACGCCTATACCAACAATTTCGCCTATATCGGCACGCGCGCCACCGGCGGCGAGGGCGGTTCTTACGTGATCGCGGGCCCCGATCGGCAGATCGATCCGCCCGAGGGAAAGAGGCTGCTGCGCGCGCCGGGCAATCACATCACGATCCTTGCCCGCATCCTGATCGACGGTCCTTCCGATTATGCCGAGGTTCACAGGCTTCAGGATCGGCTGACCCTTGCCGGGCCAGCGCCGTCCCGCCCGGACCTGATCCGGCCCATTGCGGGTGATCCTGAGAATTTCTTGGCGGTGGTGAACCAGGTGCTGCGCGACGATCCACCACCCGACGCGGACAGGTCTCTGCTCAAGGAGCTTGCCGCCATCGGCATAGGCGAACAGGTTCTGACCAAGGACCAGTTGCAATGGTGGCGGAAGGATTTTGCCGCCACGCGGCAGGACTTGATCGCCGCCAGCAAGGATATCGGGCCGGCGATCCAGGGCTGGCAATATTCACGAAGCTCGGTGGGTAATTTCGGCACCGATTACCGGACCCGCGCCGTCATCGCCATCCAGGGCATGGCCGCCAATATTCCCGCGGAATCCGTCTATGGCCTGGCCATGGCGGACGCTGAGGGACGGGCGTTGGACGCGCGGCACCGCTATCGCTTGCGTCTTCCGGCGGATGCGCCGCCGGTGGACGGATTCTGGTCGCTGGCCATCTATGAAATGATGCCGGAGGGTGGCCTCTATTTCTTCGACAATGAGCTTCATCGTTACGCCCTGGGCAGCCTTACGCCCGATCTGGTCCGCGGCGAGGATGGCGGCCTCGATATCCTGATTCAAAAAGACCGCCCCGAGGATGCCGCCAACTGGCTTCCCGCGCCGTCCGGGACTTTCGCCCTGATGATGCGTGCCTATCTGCCACGCCCGGAGATGCTGGATGGGCGTTTCCGCTATCTGGGGATCGAGCGGCTGGACTGACTGTCAACCCAAAAAGCGGACAGCGGCGAACAGGGTGCCTGCGCCCAAGAGCGTGGCAAGGGTGGTGAAGAAGCGCGGATGAGCGTGGTGACTTTCCGGCAGCAAGTCGCTGGCACCGACATAGAGGAAGAAACCGGCGAACAGCGCCAGCACTTGGGCGATGACGTCTTTGGGAAATGCGATGAAGAGGCTTGCGGCCGCGCCAATGACGGGCGCCACCGCATCCAGCACCAGCCAGCGCAGCGCCATTTTCCTTTTTCCGCCATTGACGATCACCACATTGACGGTATTGAGCCCGTCCGAGAAATCATGCACCAGGACGGCGATGGCCACGATCAGGCCCACCGCGCGGCTGGCCTGAAAAGCCACGCCGATGGCGAAACCGTCCAGCGCGCTATGGGCCGAGAAGCTGCCGGCGCCGATCCAACCCCGCGCCGCATGCCGGTTCGCGTCTCCTTCATGGCTGTGCAGCAGCGCCAGCCGGTCCACCAGCATGTAAAGGAAGAATCCCAGCGCGCAGAGCGTGAGGATTGTCCTGGATCCCCATGCGGTCCCGGTTGCCAGCGCCTCGGGCAGAAGATCGAAAAACGCCACGCCGATCACGGCGCCGGCGCTGAAACCCAGGACGAGATGCAGCCGGTCGCGCAGCGCCAGCGCGAACAGGCCGCCCGCCATCGTCGCGACAAAAGCGCCGAAAGCGATGGGCATGACGAGTGCGGCGTTCGGCATTCTTTTCCCGGGTCGGTTCTCTTTTTTGCGCGGTCTTCCGCGAATATGCAACCGCGGCCGGCGCCTCTGATTGCGCGGGGGTTATGTCGCAGAGAGGGGGTCGGGCTCAGCCGCGCGACGGCCGGCCCAGGGCTTTCATCAGGCCGACGATCTGGCGGCGCAAAAGAGGATCATCGATAGCGAGGAAGGAGTGGATCAGGCTTCGTCCTTCCGAAGAGTTGGCGAAGCGGGCAAAATCGTCGCGCCGTCCGGCGCCCGGCCTGGCGCGTCCATTCTCATTGGCAAGCAGTTGGCCGATGGAGATATTCAGAAAGCGCGACATCCGCATCAGCGCGGCCGCGGAAATGCGGTTGGTGCCGTTCTCATATTTCTGGACTTGCTGGAAGGAGACGCCCAAATTCTTGCCCAAGGCGGTCTGCGAGAGATTGGCTCTCTGGCGATAGAGTTTCAGGCGTCCGCCGATCGCTTTGTCGACTGAATGCGAATTGGCCTTTGGCACGACACAACCCCAGCAAGCAACGCCCAACACACGGCGCCGATGCCACGATAGGGCCTGTCACTCAGGCTGTCCATATGGGGCGTTCAGGCTCCCCCGCGTCATTGGGCCTGAAGGAGGCGGCATCGGCGGGAAGCGCCAGCCGCGCGATGACGCCGTCCCCGCTTTCCAGCGAGAGGGTGCCCCCGGCCTGGCGCACGAATTCCTCGATCAGGCCGGCGCCCAATCCCGGCTTGGAGCCGCTTGCGGCGAGACCTATGCCATTGTCGCGCACGCTGAGGCACCAGCCGGCGCCGGTCTTTTCGAACCGGACATCGATCTCGCCCTCACGTCCGTCGGGAAAAGCGTGCTTGACGGCGTTGGTGATCAATTCATTGGTCGCCAGGCCCACCGCGATGGCGCGGCTGCGCGGCATATGGGCCTCATCGGAGTGGCAGCGGAGATAGACGCCGGCGGGCGGGAGCGTGGCCTCGGCCAGCGCCGCGCAGAGATCGCGCAGATATTGGCGAACGTCAATCGCGCCGATTTCCGGCAGGGTATAAAGGTGATGATGCACGCGCGCCACCGAGCGGATGCGGCCGATCGCCTGTTCCAGCGCGCGGCGTGTTTCCGGATCGCTGCTCTTGCGGCGCTGCAAATCGAGCAGGCTGTTGACCAGAGCGAAGTCGTTGTTGACGCGATGCTGCAATTCGCGGAACAGCAATTCGCGTTCGGCCAATTTGGCATTGCGTTCGGCTACGATCTTTTGCAACGCGGCGCGGAAGCCTTCGCCGGCGGCAATGACCGCGATCACCGTGAGCGTCACCAGGATGGCGGAGGCGACTTGCAGCGCGCTGTGGCCGCCTTGCGGCCCCGCTTTCGGCATCACGAACACCCAGGCGAGCAGCTCCGAGACGATCATGGTGCCCGCGCCCGCCTGCCAGCCGCCCAGCAAGGTCGCCATCAGCGCGGCGGGATAGACCAAGGCGAAAGGCGCCACGCCCCCCGGCACGATATGGTCGACCGCGAAGCGCACTACCACCGCAAGGCCGATGCCGAGCAGAGCGCAGGCGGTTTTGCTGGCCCAGCTTGGGGCGATGCCGGACAAAAGGCGCGGAATGTCAAAAGCAATGACAGGTTGAGTCAAAGCGGCCCCCCACAACGACGAATTTACTCGTCCCTGCAAAAGCTTAGAACGGGATTATGAGGACGGGCAACGGCCGGGCGGCAAAGTTGATGTGAGTGGTTCGGCGCCGATCCTACGGTTCCCGCGGGGATTGGCCGGTGCCGCAATGATCGCAGATGATTTCGGGCAGCGCCGCGCCCACCAGGGGGCGTTGATAGAATCCCTGGGAAAGGGAAATGAGCTTGCGCTCATCCGAAAGATCGCTGGGCGCGAGATTCTCCCACACGGCGATGCCGGACGAACCGCATTTGCGGCAATGAAGCGAGATTTCCTGGACCGGCTTGCCCACTTTGTTCCCCGTGCGTAAAGGGAACTATCGGCGGCCCCGCGCGCCGGTCAAATTAAGCCTTTGATATGGGAGCGGTCAGGCGATCTGGCGCAGCGCCTGGGCCAGCTTGGCCGTCATGATTTCCATGTGGCTGCGCTCCAGGACCAGGGGCGGTGAGAGCGCGATGATGTCACCGGTGACCCGGGTGAGAAGGCCATCATGAAAACATTTTAGGTAAGCCTCATAGCCGCGTGCACCCGGTGCGCCCGGCCTGGGCGTGAGCTCGATGCCGGCCACCAGGCCCAGCGTGCGGATGTCCGCCACATGCGGAAGCGTTTTGAGGCCGTGAATCAGCTCTTCCCACTCCGGCGCAAGGGTCGCGCCGCGGGTAAGGAGATTTTCCTTCTTATAGATGTCCAAGGTGGCGAGGCCCGCGGCGCAAGCGGCCGGGTGGCCGGAATAGGTGTAGCCGTGGAACAGCTCGATCTGGTCCGGCGGGCCTTGCATCAACGCGTCGTGCACGGCGCGACTGACGAACACCGCGCCCATGGGGATCGCGCCATTGGTGAGGCCCTTGGCGGCGGTGACCAGATCGGGCACCACGCCGAAATAATCCACCGCGAAGGGTGTTCCCAAACGGCCGAAACCGGTGATGACTTCGTCGAAGATCAACAGGATGCCATGCTTTTTGGCGATGGCGGCGAGCCTTTCCAGATAGCCCTTGGGCGGCAACAGTACGCCGGTCGAACCCGCCACGGGTTCCACGATCACCGCGGCGATTGTTTCGGCGCCATGCAGCGCCACCAGCCGTTCCAGATCATCGGCAAGCTCGGCGCCATGTTCGGGCAAGCCGCGCGAGAAACGATTGCGGGACGGATCGTGGGTGTGGCGCAGATGCTCGGCGCCCGGCAAAAGAGGAAACATCCGGCGGTTGTTGACCAGGCCGCCCACCGAAATGCCGCCAAAGCCCACGCCGTGATAGCCGCGCTCGCGCCCGATCAGGCGCGTGCGCGTGCCCTGGCCGATGGCGCGCTGATAGGCCAACGCGATCTTGAGCGCAGTGTCCACCGCTTCCGAACCGGAATTGGTGAAGAACAAGTGATCGAGCTTAGCCTCGGGCCCGCCCGGCGCGATCGCGGCCAGCCGTTCGGCGAATTCGAAGGCCACGGGATTGCCCATCTGGAAGGCGGGGGCATAATCCAGCTGCTCCAGTTGGCGGGCTACCGCCTGGGTGATCTCGGCGCGGCCATGACCGGCATTGACGCACCACAGGCCGGCGGTGCCGTCCAGCACCTGGTTGCCGTCCACGTCGCGGTAATACATGCCGTGCGCGCTCACCAGCAGGCGCGGCGCCTGCTTGAATTGCCGGTTCGCGGTGAACGGCATCCAGTAATTTTCCAGATTTCGGGTATTGGCGGCGGCCGTCATCCGCGTCTCCTGTTTCAGCGCGGGGCGGACATCCGTCACCGCATCCAAGGGCTTGTGCCGGTTATATCCCGCGACCGCCGCCTCGCAAGGGATTTACGCCGATATTTTCCTGAGCGCGCCCGCCATGCTATCGAGCGCCGCTTTCAAGGTCTTGCGCGAGGTGGCGAAATTCACCCGCATATGATTCTGGCCCCCCAGCCCGTACATACTACCGGGGTACATGCGCACGAATGCATTCTGGGCGAACCAGAGCTGCGTCGCCGGGGCCTGCGGAAGTCAATGCATGCTCGTTGACGCTTGAACGATGCGCTGCCTAGATTTGCCTGCGTTCTTCTTGGCGTCGCGATGCCCGATTTCCGTGCCCTTCCTTTCGATACCGAAGCGATGCTGGCCACCTTGCGCCGCTTTGTTGAGTGCGAAAGCCCCAGCTACGACGCCGCCGCGGTCAACCGCATGGCCGCCTTGGCGGCCGAGGAAATGACGGCGATGGGCGCCGTGGTCGAGCGCATTGCCAGCCGCGATGGCTTCGGCGATTGCGTGCGCGCCCGCTTTGCCGGACCTTCTCATGCCAAGGGTGGTATCCTGGTGGTCGGCCATCTCGATACGGTGCATCCCCTAGGCACATTGGAAGAATTGCCTTGGCGGCGGACCAATGGGCTCTGCTATGGCCCCGGCATCCTGGACATGAAAGGCGGCATCGTGATCGCGCTGGCGGCCATCGCCGCGCTTGGCAACGCCGGGATCGTCACGCCTTTGCCCGTGACCATGTTGTTCAATTCCGATGAGGAAGTGGGAAGTCCCTCGACCCGGAACCTGATCGAAGAAGAAGCCGCGCATCATCGCTATGTCCTGGTTCCCGAGCCGGCGCGCAGAAGCGGCGCGGTGGTGGTGGGCCGCCACGCGGTAGCGCGCTACAAGCTTGTGACCAAGGGGCAGGCCAGCCATGCGGGTCTGCGCCTCAATGAAGGCCGCTCGGCGATTCAGGAGATGGCGCATCAGGTGATCGCCATCGACCGTTTGAGCGAACCGGACTGCACCTTCTCTGCCGGAGTCATCCGGGGCGGCCAATGGGTCAATTGCGTGGCGCGCCAGTGCGAAGCCGAGCTGCTCTCAGTCTCCACCAGCGAAGCGGCGCTTGAGCGGGGCCGCCGCACACTGGCAGGCTTGCGTCCCACCGCGCCGGGAACCGAGGTGGAAGTGGTGCCAGGCGTGGTCAGGCCTTTCTGGCAT
>Ga0182024_10009169_pt1 | contig 20567 bp, 14 predicted proteins | sample P32metaG_FD_120480 | JGI IMG/M metagenome (GOLD analysis project Ga0182024, IMG submission 120480) | Permafrost microbial communities from Stordalen Mire, Sweden - P3-2 metaG (Illumina Assembly) | ecosystem: Environmental > Terrestrial > Soil > Wetlands > Permafrost | place: Sweden: Stordalen... | reverse complement strand
CTGCGCGCGGGCCGATAGGAGAAGGTGAGGGTTCAATCTCAAGGCCGGAAGATGGCATTGATTTGGGTCGCAGTCTTATCGTTAGGTGCTTTCAGGAATTAACGTCGCCAGAGGCCCGCATTTACTGGGAGGAACAATTGTGATCGCCTTGGAATTGCCGCATTACTGCTTGGCCGCCGAGGCGGAAACTTCTGCCGCAGTTGGCTATTCCTCCGTGAAATGGGGCGAGATCGACAGGCAACTGTCGGAGTGGCTTCGGGATCCAAGCAGCGTCGTCGACCCGGACGGAGTGCCTCCGTCCAGGACTAGCATTCGAATTGCAAGAAGGCTTGTGGCAGCGTTTCGCTTTTACCGGAAACCCATTCCATCGGCGGTTGTTCCGGACGGAGTTGGTGGGATCACTTTTGAATGGCTAATGGGAAACGACTCTCGTTCGATTGAGGTACTTGAGACCGGGTACGTCGAGGAAGTGCTCATTACGGATGGGCGCAGGGTATTTAGGCGGCCAGCTAACATCGAATAGCAGGTGACCATCTTGGGCGGTGGACGGTTACAGGACGTTGGTCCCGATGAGCTCGTATACCGACGGGTCCCCGTAAAGCAGAATTACTACCGTCCCAACGACGACTATTTATCGGCGAAGGCTTTCCAACCTACCAAGCAAGACTTGACGGGGATTTCCGTATTCCTGGGAAAGTACGTCTCCCCCGGAGGTGCCGCCGCGTCTGGATATGACGGAGAAGAGTACTGGATAGTGGGATTGCGGGTCAGAGATCTGAACGAGAAGGGCGCGACGGTCGTCCAAGACGACGAGCACAATCCATCGCATGCGATTGTTCCAGAAATAAACGCGGGAAACGCGAAGACGTCAGGGGCAGACGAATTAATGGATGCGGCCCGCCGTATACCGAGGGTAGTCCACGGACCGTTCCCAGGCGCGAGGCCGAAGCCAGCACGATAGGCGAGGCGCGGTTGCCGGTTGACGCAAGTTCGAGCACCGGAACAATCGCGACTCGACCCCAGTTCTGAAGCAACGACGGACCTCGGTTCGTCCGGCGAGACTGCCAAAGTCCGCGCGTCTCCCACGGGTGGCGTCGCAAGTCCAAATCGCCGCACGTTCCCAACCCCATGCCCCACCTCAAGCGTACCCCCACCGGCCACCTCCGCCTCAGTCCTGCTACCGGCAACCTGGTCACCGGCTGCGACGGCTGCTGCCCCTGCACGGAATGCCCCAACGGCCGCGAGGGCTGTCCGAGCAGCTTCGCCCTGACCGTCAGCGGCATCGGCGGCCCAGGCCCGGAGTGCTGCCTGCCGGGCATCGACGGCTCGTTCACGCTCACCGGGCTGCTCGGTAACGTTGCCCAATGGGCCACCGCCAGCAACGCCGTCAACCCTACCGACGGCGGATGCTCCGGCGGGTGGGGGTTATCCTGCCAGACGGTGGACTGCAACAACAACCCCGGGCCGCCGAGGTGGGTGATAAGCCTTTTCGGTTCGGTGAATTTTGTCTGGGCCGAAAGCCCCTGCGTGGAGGGCACCCCCAACTGTCCGCCGACCGGGGCCTACCAGGTGACCTGCAACAGTTGCGCCGGCGGCACCTCCGCTTCGATCGTCTTGTCGTGACAAGTGACAGCACACTAATCTACACCGCGGCGATCGGCGTCCATTACCGCGCGCTGGCCAGCCTGATGGTGCGGTCCCTTCGGCGGCACGGGTTCCCGGGGGAAGTCGCGGTGCTCTGCGACGCACCCGTCGACATCCCTCCCGACTTCGCGGCTCAATATGTGATCGACGCCGATCGCCTTTCGGCGATGGACATGGCCGGGCCGAATGCCGTGCATTTGCGGACAGTAGCGGACCGGTTCATTGGGCGGTTCTTCGGCAGAGGCTATCTAATGCATATCGATGCCGACGTGCTCTGCACGGGGGCGCTGGGCGCCATATTGGAGGATGGATCGGTCACCCGCCAGGTCGGCGTGCAGCGTTACCCGCGACCGCTTTGCGCCGCCGCACAGGATTTTACCGCCTGCGATCTGCGCCGCGTCCGCGAACGGGCACGAGCCGGGCATCATGCCTTTGCCGCCTGCGCGGGAATAGTCGGCTTTCCCGGCGGCCGGAGGGGGCGCGACTTCCTCCGCCTCTGGGCTTTCGAGGCCGCCGGGCGGCGCGGAAACGATCAGTCGGCACTGAACGTCGTCCTGCACCGCGTCTATGCCGGGAACCACGTCTATCTCCCCGGCTGCACCTTCTGGCCCGACACCACTGGATGCCTGTGCCACTTCCTGGGAAGGAGGGAGGAAATGCTGAATGCTGAATAACCCGAAAAGCACCGTCGATTGCCAGTATTGGTCCGACTGCGCCACGCCGGCCGGCGGGTGCTGTGCGCTGTCGCGCTTCGGCGGCAGGCCGAGCCTGGGCACCTGTGCCGGATGCATCTCCCGCGGCGAGAACCATCCGGCTGGCGCCGGCGACACGGTTGCCGCTCTCCTCAACGCCACCGGCGTGGGGCCGGCGGCAAAGCGGGTGATCGAAGCCGCGACCGGCAGGCCTTGCCGGTGCGCCAAACGGCAAGCTGCGCTGAACCGACTCGTGCCATACTCGAAGTGATTTTCGATTCGAAACCACGTCCTCTGCGATCCCACCCCGGCCGAATTGGCCGGGGTGCTTTGCGTTTGGTCAGAACATGAGATCATCGCAAGCGTGATTCCGTACCCCGATCCGTTAGACTAGAGCCAAAGCTCCTGCGGCCCGGTTCCAGGCTCCGGGGCAGGCTGCTCGCCAACCAAGGAACCCTCATGCGCTTCCGATCCGGCCTTGCCGTCTTGCTGTCCGCTGTGGCTTGCCTTGCGTTCTGCGGCTGCAAGAAGGAGAGCACCGCCACGGCTCCGCCGGCCCCGCCGGTCAGCAGTACGCCCGTCGAGTCGTCGCATTCGGTCGAGCCGCCGGCACCGCCTCCGCCTCCGCCGTATAAGGTCCCCGACAAGCTGCCCGCGCACTCGACGCTCACCTTCGTGAAGGCCGATAACGGCGCGGCGGTCTACAAGGCCACATTCGACCGGAAATTCGACTTCGATCCGGCCCGCGCGCAGCTCGCCTTCGACATCAACACGGTCGGCTGGACCTATCACGGGCGTATCGTCGTCACCAACAAAAACGACGACAGCGATGCCGGCTTCGAGGCGCACCCTCAGGATTACGACCAGCCGCCGACCGACGAGAAACTCAACTTGCCCGAGGAGCACCAACTGCTCCAGCCCAAGGAGTACCAGTGGGTCAAGGAGGGCGGCATCACCCTCACCATCCGCAACGAAGAGGGCGGCGACAGCACCACGGCGCCGCCGCCGAAGATCCTGTCGGTGGATTTGGTCGAGCCGTGATGGTTCCGGAATCGGAAGAAAGCGACCGCAAGCCGCGAAGGGCGCGAAGAAGAAAGAGAATCTGGAATGTCGATCGCGCCGTCACCTTCTGATGCAGCCCGCGGCGGGTGCGGGCGGTGCAGGGGATGCGATTACTCGCTCCAAGGGCTGGCGGAGAACCGCTGCCCGGAATGCGGCCGGCCATTCGATCCGGATGACCCCAGGACGATGCGTTTCGGCCGGCGCGGCGAAAGGCTGCAACGCTGGCTAATCAAGCCGGTCGGTTACCTGACCCTGGCAATGGCCCTGGCCGCCACCGGCGGGGTACTGGCCCTCACCCGGTGGCCGGCGGTGCCGTCCAGCATGCCGGCGTTCTCGCTGATCGACTTCCAGCAGTGCCCGTTGTTCCCGCCGCGTCCCAGGCATTGGAGCGAGATCACGGCGGACTACCTGTTCGCCGCGGGTATCTCGCTGTGGCTCGTGGTGGCCGGGATCTGGGCCCTGCGGATGCTGCTGCGCTGGGGAATAATCTGGATTTGCCGGGTGCCTCGCGCCGAGTGGCGGATGCGGCCGGGGCGCACCATGCTGTTTCTGGGCTTGGCGCTGCTGACCATGCTGGCGATCGGGTTTGGGTGGCCGTATCGGGCCGGGCATAGCTGGGTGACGGCACAGGCGACGGCGAATGCTCACGCGGCCGCGCAATTCAGCCCGCGCGTTAATCGTCGCGATCTTTTGGGTGGCTACACCAACGCATCAAATGTTCCCTGTCCCTGGCCTCTTAGCTGGAATCAGCAACTCGACGTGATTCGGACGGCAGTCTGCCGCGGCCCGTCGTCTGAACGCACGGTGGCCATTCAGATCCTCGTCAAGCAGTGGCCGGAGGACGTTTTTTCGACGCTGTCGTACGCACTAGCGCGAGAGAGTGATCCTGGGTTGCGAGAACTGGAGCTGCACATCATGTCATTATACCGCTGCCCGGCATCCGCGGAGATTTTCGCCGTCCACATGACGGACCCGGACCCCGGCGTCCGCGCCGCCGCCGCAGACGGCCTCGGGATTCTTCGCGGGCCGGTTTCCCGGCTGCCCGCCGACCCGGCGCTGCCCATGGAGATGCGACTGAATTCACAAGTCGCCATTGGTCCTTCTCTACTCTGTTGGGGTGATGAATTCGACCGAATGGTTCGTTTGGGATTGGCAACTCCCGACGACGTCGCCCTGCCTGTCCCGGCGCATAGACGCGACACACTGGAGCGGATGATGCTCGAAGGGGCCTCATCCCAGGAACGCGAGGCGGCGGCTCGGGCTCTGATCGCCTGGCCGCCGGCGCACTACTCTTTGCGGGTGGCGGAATGGGGCGTATGGATCGCAGATACAGCCGGCAATCTGAAGGTCATAAAGGAAGAGCTGGATGAAATACCTCCGTTCGTTCACACCATGGGCGACCCCGCTCACGAAGTGATCGATCGTCTTTCCCCGTCTCCGATGAATATCTTCAAGCCAATATTCCACATGACCGCTGATGTACCAATGAGTGTGGATGTGCAGGTGATGATCAGCGCCGGCCGGCCCTGTTTTGCTTACCCGATGGCCGACGATTTCACGCTCGGAATTGGTGAAACGCCGCTGGCTGCTTCGCTCGACGATCCAAAGCTGAAGCCTATGGCTTCAACCGTCGCGGGATATCCGTGGGCATCGGCGACCTGGCAAGGCTTTTCTCACCATTCGCAGGTTACCAGCCTGGGCCTGCGCTGGCAGAGTCTGATCGTCAGCCCGCAACAGCTTCCGTGGATGCACCCGCCGGTCGTGGGATCGGATCCGCGATACCAGTGGTGGGGGCGCCTGCGGCAGGTGCCGTGCAGTTGGGTGAGCAGCCGAGGCGAGGCGGAGCGGTTCCTGTATTACGACGGCCCGACGCTGGCCCGCACGCCCGTGATTGCTACGCTCGGCGAAGCGCCCGCAGGAGGTGCGGACGCACCGCCTCACTTGAAGCTCCGCGTGCTGGACCCCGATCATGAGGTCTTCTGTATCGACATGCGGGCCCAATTCATCAATTCGGAGGAGCCTGCGACGACCGCCCCGTCCCACGAACGGCAAGGACTGTTCATCCGCGTGCATGATGATCAGGCGGTGGGGTACACGGTTGAGATACCGGCAAGTTCTACCGAATCAGCGGTCGTGGCGACGACGCCGGCGCGCGGTGAAGCGGTAGCCGGATTGTTGCACGAGATGCTGATGCGGGCCGGATTGAGTGCCACCGAGGCCGATGGGCTGATCGCCTGCTGGCGGCCTCAGTTCCTGGCGGCGGAGGGCAGCCGGTTCCTGCTGGTTATGTCGGCGGCGGATTACGATGCGCTGTGCCCGCTACGGATCAGGCCTGCTCCAACTGAGGTGGCGCGCGTCGGACTGGTCCTCACGGAATTCGGGGCGGCGCAGTCGGCGGGGAAGTGATGGACGGCTCGAGTGTACCGACCGCGCCTTTGTCCGCGAAGGGCAAGCCCAGGTGCGCGCCAGCCGGCGGCTCGGCGCTGACGGTGCGGAATCCTGCATCGCTGATTTCATAGGGTCCGCACTGAGCCTGGGAACTTTTTGTGGCACAGGCGTCCCCGCCTGTGTTTTGGACCCAAAAACACAGCCGGGACGGCCGTGCTACGAATCATTTCCGCAGTTCAAAGCAGGCGATCTCCTGGTCGCTGCGAACATACATACGTCCCCGGGCGACCGCGGGGTGGGCCCACACCTTGCCGTCCACGGCCTTGAACCGGCCCAGTTCCTGGTTCCCCTCGGGGGCGGCGCGGAGAAGGATGGCTTGGCCGTCTTCGCCGACGACCAGCAGCAGGTGCTGGTCGACCAGCAGCACGACCTGGCCGTGGTCGTAGCGGCCTTCGCGCCAGCGGCGTTTGCCGGACTGCAACTCGGTGCAGCAGAAGACGGCGCCGTCGAAGCCGTAGGCATAGCCGCCGTCCACCACGTAATCGTCGAACGACGGCTTGAGGGCGCGGGAGACCCAGTTGCGGTGCGATTCCCAGGCGTCGCCGTGATGGGAGATTTCGAGCTGGGCGGTGCCGAGGTCGGTTTCGGAGGAGATGAGGACCAGGGAATCGGAGAGCGCATGCGGCTGGATGGCCCGCGGCGCGCCGGGGGCGTTGGCGGCGAACGACCAGAGTTGCCGGCCGGTGGCAGAATCGATGCCGACCAGGCCGATGTCGCTGAGGAACAGGACCTGCCGCTGGCCGCCGAGGGTTGCAAGCTGCGGCGATGTGTAGGTTTGGGTGCCGGTGACGAGGGACCACGCCGGCTCGCCCGTTTCGGCACGGAACGCCAGCAGGCCCTTGTCTCCGCCGGCGTAGACGATCACCAATCCATCGGTCGCCAGCGGTGAGCTGGCGTAGCCCCACATGGGCGGCTTGACGGCGGAGCCGGCCTTGATATCCCGCGACCAGACCACCCGGCCCGAGCCGGCATCGAGGCAGTTCAGGACACCAGTCGCGCCCAGCGTGTAAAGCTTGCCGCCGGCGAACGTAGGCGTGGCCCGGGGGCCGGCGCCGGAGAGGCCTTCCTCGAAGCGCACCGGGTCACCGTGGGCCCAGAGCTCGGCGCCGGTTTCCGCATCCCGGCAGACAACCATCTCATTGCTGCCGCGCTGTTCCTGTGTGAAGACGCGCTGGCCGACGACGATCGGGGACGACCAGCCCGGCCCAAGTTGTTGGCGCCACAGCAGGCGAGGCGGATTGGCCGACCAATCGGTTGCGATGGTCAGGCCGCCGGCGACGCTGTCGCGTCCGGGCCCGCGGAACCCCGGCCAGTCGTCGGCTTGGCCCAGCAGCGGAGCGGTGCTCTGGGTCGTCGCGGGTGTGCGCGCTCCATGGGTTTGGGCCAGTTGCGCCAGGTAGCGTTGTTCTCGCGTCTGGCTCCAGCGCCAGCTCAGGTCGGCTTGCTGCTCGCCGCTGATCCCATTCATGCGCAACAGGCTGAAGACGCCGCAGGGCAACGCAAAGGCGATGGTAAGCGCGACGAAACGCCCCCGCGGCGACAGCCGCCGGGCGATCACCCAGACCAATGCGGCGGCGGTGAGGGCGACGGGGACGGCGAACATGCCCCAGGCCATCCCCTGTAGGGAAGGGTGCGCCATTCGCTCGGCCAGGATGTTCACCCCGATGAACGTCCCCAGCAGTGCAAAACGCTCGCGCCAGCGCAGGCGGCTGCCGAGCAGCCACCAGAGCAGGAAGGCTAGCATGATCAGGGCGTCCGCCACCATCCGGGAACCGAACTTCTGGAACATGGTCAGTTCTATTTGCCCGCTGATGAACTGGAAGAGCCAGAGCAGGCCCACGAGCAGGACCGGCGGCCAGGCCCAGGGCAGGCGCGGCGGCGCGGTATCCCCCGCGAGAGTTGCCGGTGTTGCGGCGCTGGCGGGCGGTGCGTCGTTCATGATCGGGTTCCCTTCGTGTTGCAGATGCAAAAGAGCCTGAGTGGTTCGGCCACTGGCCAGCGCCATGGCCGCTCGAGGCGACGATTCTACAAGTAAATGATTCATTTGTCGAATGATATCTGGTAAAAATCATTTGAACCTGTTAGTGTTGTGAAATGAAATGTCGCAGAGATCGCGATCCTGGCCCGTCGTGCGGGGGAAGCGTGGCCTTTTTGTTGTCGCAGGTGGGGGCCCACGCCGCCCGGCGGTTCGCCGAGCGGGTGTCCGCGATCGGGTTGTCGGCGCCTGAGGCGGGGCTGATGGGGCAGATCGCCGCCGCCCCGGGGATCAGCCAGCAGGCGCTGGCCGAGCACGTCTGTATTCTCCCCAGCCGGATCGTGGCGTTGATTGACGGGCTGCAGGCAAAGTCCCTGGTCGAACGCCGGGCCAGTTCTGAAGACCGCCGGTCGTACGCATTGCATTTGACGGAAAGGGGCCGGCAGATGTTGGGAGACATGTGGCGCATCGCCGCCGAGCATGAAGAGGGGCTCTGTGCCGCGTTGAGCCGGGCGGAACGCGCGCAGCTTGCTGAACTGTGCCGGCGTATCGCGGACCAGCAGGGGCTCACGCCGGGCGTTCATCCGGGGTTCAAGCAGTTGTGAATCAGGCTCACGAAAGTGCCGCCACGTCAATAATGCTGTGGAAACTGGCGACGAGCAAGATGAACTGCGGCGTCGGCTTACCCGGCACCGGGATCGGCCGCGCGGTCACCACGATGTGGGGCCGGTACGTCCCCTTGCGGGCGTAGGTGTGGCTCGCGGTGACCGTGTAATCGTCGCCGCCGGTCTGGGTGATCGTGCCGGCGGAGGTGTGGCCGTCGCCCCAGTCGATGGAGGCCGACAGGGCCAGGCCGGTGTTCGTGAAGTCGAACGTGCCGACCTTGGCCGTGAATGGCCGGGTGGCCACCTCGGAAAACTGGACGCCGCCCAGATGGCTCTCCGGCTCATCGGCGACGATCGCCGTACTGTCGATCGTGGCGACGAAAATCGGCGGCAGTACGGGCGGAGGCGAAACGATCGACTTCAACGTAAGCGTGGTGACGACCTTGAAGGTGCCGGCCCTGGAATACGTGTGGCTTGCGAGTGTCTCATAACCGAATGTCCCGCTGCCGGAGGTCAACCGTTCGGTGCCGGCTGAGGTGGTGCCGTCGCCCCAGTTGATGGAAGCCGTCAACTGGTACGGCGGGTCGAACACCGGCGAGGCGTGGAAGGCCACCTCGCCCGTGAAGGGCGTCGATTCGGTCAGGCGGAGCGTGAAGCCAACGTCCTGCGATGTCGATGCCGCGACGTTCGGCGTCGGCGCCGTCAGCGCGGTGCTGAACAATGCTCGCGATTCCAGGGACTCTATCGACGGGTTGGTTTTGTGTTTCATGGGAATTCGCGGTTCTCACGGCTCAACCTTCAACGCCCGGTCGTTCCAGCTATCGGCGATATAGAGGATGCCGTCGGCGGCGTGGACGTAGACGCCGTGGGGACGGGCGAGTTCGGCTTGGTCGGGCGGGCCGTCGAGGCCGGCGGGGCCTGCTTTGCCGGTGCCGGCGATCAGCACGAGCTTGTCCTGTGCCGGGAGGTACTTGAGGACCAGGTTGTGCACTTCGTCGGCGATGATGAGGTTGTCGTCGCGGTCGATGGCCAGGTGTTTGGGGTTGCCGCCGAGGGCGAGGCCCGAGCCGCCGGTGTGGGTGGTGTCCAGGAGGGTGCGTTTTTTGCCGTCGGTGCCGAGCACGTTCAGAGTGACGCCGCCGGCTACGTAGAGGTTGCCTTTGGAGTCGATGGCGATGCTGCGTCCACCGGCGATGCCTTTGACGGTCTCGATGATGCCGGTGTTGAGGTCGACGACTCGGACGACTTTGCTGAAGCCGGAGATGTAGAGTTTGTCGCCGGCGGGGTTGAAGAAGAGGCTGCCGACGCCATCGAGGCCGGCTTTGCTGGCCGGGCCGCCGTCGCCGGTGGTTTTGGCTTCGCCGGTGCCGGCGACGGTGGAGATGATGCCGGTGCTTGCGTCGATCTTGCGGGCGCGCTTGTTGTTGGTGTCGGCGACGTAGACGTCGCCATTGTCCGCGACGATCAGGTCGTGAACCGTGTTGATCTGGGCGTGGACGGCCGGCCCGCCGTCGCCGCTGAAGCCTTTTTCGCCGGTGCCGGCAACGGTAGAGATGACGCCCTTTGGGTCTACCTTGCGGATGCGGTGGCCGCCGAACTCGCCGATGAACAGGTTGCCGGCTTTATCGAAGGCCACGCAGAACGGCTTGTCGAGCTTTGCCTGGGTGGCGGGGACGCCGTCACCGCCGGTGCCGCCGCCGGCGACGAGGACCAGTTTGTCGGCGCGGGCGACGGCGGCGGAAGTGAGGAGGATGGCGAGGACCGAAAGAAGTCGGGCGTTTGAGGGGGGGCGGACATTCGACTTCGAGGTGCCGCTGCTGGGGATGATGGTCATGACACCTTAGCCTTTGCAACTGTCGACAAGAAAACCCAGCCCTCGGTCATTCCGGGAGCGTTCCACGGCCTGTTTGGCCGCCCCGATCGGGCGACGCGGCTGGCCGGCACACCACCGGGCTGACGCTAAAAATGGAGGGACTTACAGCCCCTCCGCCGGATGAACCCACGGCCCTCGGAACGTCCGTCTCAGCAGCTTGGTCGCCTCTTCGTCGCCGGTCACTTCTCGCTTGACCGGGTCGTAGCTCAGCGGCCTGCCGCCGAGTTGCATGGACAGGTTGGCCAGGATGCACGAGGCAGTGGAGATGTGGCCTTGCTCGATGTCGGCCACTGGCTTGCCGCGGCTTTCTACGGCCGCCAGGAAATCCTTCATGTGGGCCCGCGTGGCGGGGGCGGCGTTCAGCTCGATGGCCGGCTCGGACACGTCCTCGGGGAACTGCTCGCGCTCGTAGACGACGTCCTTGTGGATCGGCTCGCCCTTGCCTTCGGGGATGAAGTCGTAGCTCATTGTGCTGGCCTTGAGCGTTCCGTTTTCGCCATAGAGGGTCAGGGCCCACGGGTATTTGGGATCAGGCGCAGCGCCCCAGGTCCGGTGCTGCCAGGTGACGTTGAGGCCGTCGAATTCGAAGACGGCGGTTTGTGTGTCGCTGATGTCAGACTTGCCGCCCTTGTCGACGTAGATGCCGCCGGTGGATGAGACGCGTTTGGGCCAGCCCAGGCCGAGCATCCAGCGGACGGTGTCGAGCATGTGGACGCACATGTCGCCGATAATGCCGTTGCCGTACTCCATGAAGGTCCGCCACCAACGGATGTGGGGCAGGATGTCGAACGGCCGCATCGGCGCCGGCCCCGTCCAGAGGTCGTAGTCGAAAAAGTCGGGGACGGCGGCGTTGGGCGGGTTGCCGTTGGCTCGCATGTGGTAGTAGCAGCAGATGTCCACCTGGCCAACCTTGCCCAGCATGCCGGTCAAGACGATATTCTTCCTGGCTTCGACCAGGTGCGGCGTGCTCTTGCGCTGCGTCCCGACCTGCACCACGCGCTTGTGCTTGCGCGCCGCTGCAACCATGGCCTCGCCTTCGAGGATGTCCCGGCTGATCGGCTTCTGGACGTAAACGTCCACGCCGGACTCCACCGCCGCGATCATCTGCAGCGAGTGCCAATGGTCGGGCGAGCCGATCAGGACGATGTCCAGGTCCTTCTCCTTGAGCATGTCGTGGTAATCGTTGTACAGCCGCGGCGTCTTCTTCGACTTCTGCCGCTGGGCCACCATCTCGCCCGCGCCGGAGAGCATGTGCTTGTCGACGTCGCAGAGGGAAACGACTTCCACCGGCGAGACCTGGATCAGGCGGAACAGATCGCTCTTGCCATACCAGCCGGTGCCGATCAGGCCGACGCGATACGATTTTTCATCGGCGGCATGGGCGAAATAGCCGCCCAGCATTGAGGCGGCGACGCCTGCGGCACTGGTTTTGAGGAACTGGCGACGGTTCATTGAATCCTCCAAAGGTCATGATCTTGACATATCCGCGACCGAAGTGGCGGAACGATCCTACCGCGGGAGGTCCGCGCCCGCCATCGGGTTTGGAAACGGGTTTGGAAACGAGGGGGGATCTTGTTTAGCGGCCTCGCTTGCGAGCGGTGGACTCCTTCGTTCGGCACGATTCCAGGGGCAAACGGCCCGCAAGCGATCCCGCTATGGAGAGTCAGATTAATTGTGGCCGGTCTTTCTCCCGCCCCCGGTACTCCGGGGGAGGGCAGGGGAGGGGGGTTTGGACGGTAGACGTACATCGGAAACCCCCCTCCCTAACCCTCCCCCGGAGTACCGGGGGCGGGAACAAGGCGGCCAACGTTTTTCTGACTTCCAATAAGTTTAAGGACGCGATTTCAGAACCCGATAATCACGGGAACTTGCCGAATGGGTGCCATGGGCAAGCGTACCCGCTTGCCCGTGTTTGTTCGGGTTGGTAACCGGTTCCACGGGCAAGCGAGTACGCTTGCCCATGGCACCCCACGGAAAGCGGTCACACCTTAAGTGACGCAACAGGCGACGTCCTATCGAAGTAACACCCCACGGCCCGCAACGCTGACGATCGGATCGTCCTTGGCCCGTTCGACGAGCTCTCGGCAGGCCTACAATCTGGCGAATGAGAGGGCGCCTTTGAAGATCAGCATTCTCGCCGCCGGGTCGGGCGGCATGTATTGCGGCTCGTGCATGCGCGACAACGCGCTGGCGACCGCCCTGCAGAGGCAGGGGCACCAGGTGATGCTGGTGCCTCTTTACACGCCGTTGCGCACCGAGGAGCAGGCCGACTCGAACGTCGGCCGCGTCTACTACGGGGGGATCAACGTTTACCTCCAGCATGCCATGGGGCTGTTTCGGCACACCCCGCGGGTCTTCGACTGGATGCTCGACCGGGCGTGGGTGCTCAAGGCGGCGGGGCAGCTCGGCGTGCAGACCGCGCCGGAAAAACTCTCCGGTCTTACCCTCAGCATCCTCAAGGGCGAGCATGGCCCGGAGGCGAAGGAGGTGCGCCGGTTGGTGGAGTTCCTCAAGAGCGACGTCAAGCCGGAAATCGTCAGCTTGCCGAATTTGATGTTCATCGGAATGGCCGGCTTCCTGCGGCGGGAATTGGATGTCCCGGTCGTGTGCGAGCTGACTGGCGAGGACATTTTCCTCGATGCGATGCGCCCCGCCGACCGCGAGCGCGTCCGGCAGGTGATCCGCAGCAGTGCCCGCGATGTAAATAAGTTTGTCGCCACCAGCGCGTTCTACGCCGATCGGATGGCCGATTATCTGGCGGTGCCGCGGGAGGAGATCGAGGTGGTCTATCCCGGCATCCCGCACCATTACCTGAAGGAGCCGGCGACTCCCGTAGGGTCCGCATTGCGGACCGATTCGTCACCATCCGGAATGACGGTACGTGGTTCGGAACCGGCACCACCAGAAATGGTCCGCAGTGCGGACCCTACACGAGACCATTCCGCCTCCAACGGTCGTCCGCCGACGGTGGGATACATGGCCCGCATCTGCCCGGAAAAGGGACTGGGCCAGTTGATCGAAGCGATGGAATTGCTTGTGGAAGCTCCCGGCATGGCCGATGTGCGGCTCGAAGTCGGCGGGTACGTCGGCGGGCGTGACGCGAAGTGGTACAAGGCCTTGCAGGCCCGGGCCGCCGGGAAGCTGGCCGGAAAAGTCACCTGGCACGGCGAGGTCACCCGCGAACAAAAACTGCACCTGCTCGATTCGTCCGATGTCTTCAGCGCCCCTGCGCCGTATGCTGAATCCAAGGGAATCTATGTGTTGGAGTCCCTGGCCCGGGGCGTCCCTGTGGTGCAGCCGGCCCATGGTTCCTTCCCCGAGCTGATCAGCCGAACCGGCGGCGGCGTGCTGGTCCGGCCCGGCAACGCCCGCGAGTTGGCCGATGCGCTGGCCGGCTTGCTCGCGGACGTGCCGCGGCGCCGCGAGCTCGGCCAGGCCGGTCGCAAGGCGGTCGAAGAGGCGTTCACCGAAGACCACATGGCGCGGAACATGGTCCAGGTGTACCAGCGCGTGCTGAACGAGAGGTCGAGCATGTCCACGCGAACCCAGAGTTCCGGTTCGGTAATGCCGAGTGCGGTTGCAATGACGTCCGGCTTGCAGGTAACCGGCCTGCGCAAGGAGTACATCACGCCCGCCGAGCCGCTGGTGGTGCTGAAGGGCGTTTCTTTTTCCCTCTCGCCCGGCGATTCGATGGCGATCGTCGGCCCCAGCGGGTCCGGCAAGAGCACGCTGCTGAACATCCTGGGCACGCTGGACCCGCCGACGTCGGGTTCCGTCCAGCTCGACGGAACTGATCCGTTCGCGCTCTCCGCCGCGGCCCTGGCGCGGTTCCGCAGCGAGAAGATCGGCTTCGTCTTCCAGGACCATCACCTGCTGCCGCAGTTGACGGCCGCCGAGAACGTGCTGATCGCGAAATTGGCCGAGGGCAACGTGGGCGAAGCCGACGCCGTCCGGGCCGCCGACCTGCTGCAACGGGTAGGGCTCGCAGGCCGCTCGACGCACCTTCCCGCCGAGCTGTCCGGCGGCGAGCGGCAGCGCGTCGCCATCGCCCGGGCGCTGATGAACCGCCCGTCGTTGCTGTTGTGCGATGAGCCGACCGGGAACCTGGACGGCCACACCGCGGCGTCGGTGGCGGACCTGTTGTTCGAGCTGGCAAAGGAATCGAATGCGATCATGATCGCGGTGACGCACAGCCCGCAGTTAGCCGAGCGCTTCGGGCGGCGCATGCGGATGAATGACGGGGAATTGGTGGGAGGGTGAAATACCTGTGAACACCTTCCGACTCATCGTCCGCAATTTGGTTTATTTCCGGGGCGCCAGCATTGCCGTTACCGCGGGAATGGCGGTGGCTACCGCGGTGCTTACCGGCGCGCTCATGGTCGGCGACAGCGTCAAAGGCAGCTTGGCCGACCTGGTCATCCAGCGTCTCGGCAAAACTGATTACGCGCTCGTCGGCGGGCGATTGTTCGAGGATTCATTGGCAGCCCGTATCGCGCCTGCGCCATCAGGACAACAGCCGGCCGCGCGATTCGAAGTCTCACCCGCGCTGATCCTCAACGGCGGGGCGTCCGTCGGCGAAGGGGACGCCAAGCTCCACGTCGGTGACGTGCAGATCCTGGCTACGGGACCAGTCGCCGACGGGGCTGAATGGGTGAAGGTTGACCCGGGCCATGCGATTCTCAACGGAGAAGCGGCAGAGGCGCTGGGGCTGAAAGCGGGGGGTGGCGCTGGGGCGGTCGTGTTCACGTTCCCCTCGTTGGATCCGGGGCCGCGCGATGCAGTCGTCGCCAAGCGCGATCGGGAGGATGCCGTGGCCGACCTGCGGGCCGACGAAACCGAGATCGCGAACGGGTCGGACATGGTTTCACTGTTTAACCTCGGCGGCGGGCAGCGCGTGCCGCGAAATGCCTGGGTGAACCTGAAGGAGCTGCAAGAGGCGGTCAGTCAGCCAGGGCGGGCCAATGTCCTTTTGGCGCACGATCTAACGCCGGACGCCAATCCCTCCGAGGCCGTGGCGGCCTTGAATAAACGGCTCCGCGAGGTCATCACGCTGTGGGACTACGGGTTGGAGATACGGAAGCCGGCTGAAGGTCCGACGACCTATAAGGTACTGGCGACAACGAGCGAGTCCACTACTACCCCAAGCCAATACCATGTCGTGCTGGAGGGACGTCAGCCTGGCACCGGCGAAGCCACCCTCACCAGCCGCTCGACCTACCTCGACCCGCCCGTGCTGGCCGCGGCACAGAAGGCGGCAGCCGACGTCGGCGTGACGCCCCGGCTCGTGGCGGTCAACCTGGTCAATGCCGTGGTCGTGGTAGACAGAAAGCCGACCGAGGGAGCCGTCCCGAATACTCGCGCTGCCAGTCTTATCTTCGATGGCGGTCGTGCTCCGTTTGTCGTTGCCCACGGTTTGAACAGCATGCGCGGGCAGGTCTTGGAACGCCCACCGGTGCTTGCATCGTGGGTTTCTCCCGCACCGTGGCGGGCGCATGAACCGCGGGGACCCAGGGTGCAAGCACCCGTGGGCGTTCAGAGAGCGTCGAGCCCGCATCGACTGTGGGTACTAGCGAGCGATACTCCGGGCAACGTCACGGTGACGGCGCCTGCTTCTCGACCCGCAGACCCCCACCGTAACCCCCCCCCTGGCCGTCCCCCGGAGTACCGGGGGAGTGAAAAAGAAGCCGAATCGCCTCGCGCCCTCCACTACATCATCGCCGCGGGGATCAGCTCGCTGGAAGACGGGCCGCTGAAGGACGATGAGATCGCCTTCAACGAGCCCACCGCCAAACAGCTTGGCGTGAACGTCGGTGACACCGTCCGGCTCGACTACTTCAAGCGGCAGGACAACGGCGAACTCGTCGAGTTCAAAAGCAGCGATGCCGGCCTGAACTTCCGTGTCGCACGCATCCTGCCGATGACCGGCCTGGCGGCCGACCGGACGCTGACGCCGACTTACAAGGGGATGACCGATGCCCCCAGCGTTTCCGACTGGCACCCGCCGCGCGAGCTGCGCATCGATGAGAAGCTGGCGGAGAAGGACAACGACGAATACTGGAGAAAATACAAGGCCGCCCCGCGCGTCTTCGTCAGCCTGGCGGCGGCACAAAAGATGTGGGGCGGCGTTTACGGCGACGTGACCAGCCTTCGCGTGCCGGCCGACAAGGCCGATGCGTTTGCCGCCAAGTTGCGCGATGGGCTGGACCCGGCGGCGTTGGGACTGGCGTTCCGTCCGGTGAAGGCCGAGCAGGTCGCCGCCGCCAGTTCCGGCGGGGCCGAAGAGTTCGGGATGATCTTCATCGGCCTGAGTTTCTTCCTCATCGCGGCCGCGGCGATGCTCGTAGCGATGCTCTTCCGGCTCAACATCGAGCAGCGGGCCAGGCAGATCGGCCTGATGGCGGCAGTCGGGTTCACGCCGCGAAAGCTCCGCCGGATCGCCCTGCTCGAAGGCATGGTGCTTGCCGTCATCGGGGGCGTGATCGGGCTGGCTGGCGCCGTCGCGTACACCGCGCTGATGGTTCATGGCCTCAATACCTGGTGGATCGGTGCTGTCGGCACAAGCGCGCTGCATCTGCACGTGATGCCCGCCACACTCTGCTACGGCCTGATTTCCGGGATCGTCGTCGCGTATTGCGCAGTGCTGTGGGGCGTATGGCGCGTCGGCCGCACGCCGGCGGCGCGCCTGCTGGCCGGGGCGTGGAACGCCGAAACGCCAGGAAAGTTCAGGAGCGGCCGGGTGGTTCGAATCATCGGCCTGGCCCTGGTCATTCTCGGCGTGCTGCTGCTGGCATTGATCTACGTCAACATCATCAAAGACCCCGAGTCGGCCCTGGCCGGCGGGGCGGTCCTGCTGGCCGGCGCGCTGTGCTGGCTGGCCGGCGCGCTCCGCCCGCATCGCCGGGCCGCCTCAGCGAGCGGCCTCTCTTCCGTCACGCGGCTCGGCGTGCGCAACGCCTCCCGGCACACCTCCCGCAGCGTGCTGTCGGCGGGGTTGATCGCATTTGCTGTTTTTACCCTGGTGATCGTCGCCTCGATGCAACAGGCGGCGCCGGAAGACACCCGCAACCCCAAATCCGGCGCCGGCGGATACCAGTTGTTCGTCCGCGCCGCCGTCCCGCTCCTGGGCGACCTGAACACGCCCGAGGGGCGCAAGCTGCTCGGCGTCGATGAATCCAACCCGCTCTGGGCGCAGTCGCACTTCGTGTCGATGCGCCGCTGGGCTGGCGATGACATCAGTTGCCTTAACCTCATGCGGCCCACCAGCCCCACCATCCTGGCGGTGCCGCATCAATTGGTCGAGCAAGACCGCTTCACGTTTGCGGCTAAGCCGGATGACAAGCCATGGGAGGACCTTGAGAAGCCGGCGGGCCCGGACGGCGCCATCCCCGTCATCGCCGACGACCAGACCGCCCAGTACATCCTGAAGCTGGACGTCGGCAAGACGATGGAAATCACCGATGCCTCCGGCACCAAGCGCAACCTGAAGCTGGTCGCCACGCTGAGCGGCAGCATCTTCCAGAGCGAATTGCTGATGGGCGAAGGCCACTTCCGCGAGCTGTTCCCCCAACAGGCTGGTTTCGGCGTCGTCCTGGCGCAGACCGGTCCCGACAAGGTCCTGCCGCTGCAAAAGCTGCTCAACAAGGAACTCGACGACTACGGCGTCAGCGTCGATACCACCGCCGCCCGGCTGGCGTCGTATAACGAAATCGCCAACACGTATCTGTCGACCTTCCAGGTCCTCGGGTCGCTGGGCCTGATGCTGGGGACGATCGGCCTGGCCGTAGTACTGGTGCGCAACGTCATCGAGCGCAAGCCCGAACTGGCGCTGCTGGCTGCGATCGGTTTCCAGCCCGGCGACCGCAGTTGGCTCGTGCTCAGCGAAAACGCGTTTCTCCTGCTGCTCGGCCTGGTCGTCGGGGCGTGCTGCGCGATCCTCGGCGTCCTGCCCACAGTGCTCAGCGGACGCGGCGCCATCGCAACCGGGCCGCTGGCGTTGACCCTGCTGCTCGTCGCGGTCATCGGGCTGGGGGCCTGCGTGCTCGCCGTCCGCCTCAGCGGACTGCGAACCACGCCGGCTGATTTACGCAGCGAGTAGAGCCTTGTCCATGTTGTGTAAGCGGCTTCCGGCCAAGTGCCGCCGGTGCCCTCACCGGCGGATTTCGGTCGCCTGGGGCTCCGCCGGTGAGGGCACCGGCGGCACTTGGAGCGAACGACGCAAGGGACTCTACGTCACATCGTGCAACACAGGTGCTTGCACCTTGGGTTGGCGCGTTGACGAAATTCCGACAAACCACGGTGCAAGCACCGTTGGGCGTTCCGGAATTCAGCTCGGCGCGAAGTGGCTTCATCGGCGCATTCACCCCAAGACGGCGGGCTCCGGGGGCGCCGGTCTCTTTCCCTTTACCCATAGATCCCTTACCCTCCGGCCGCAATGCATTACGACTACGACGAAGCCGACGTGCGGCGGATGGTCGAGCAACTGGCCGAGCGGATCGTGGCGGCGTTGCCGCCCGACCGGCCCATCAACGTCATCGGCATCCGCACCCGCGGTGAAATTCTCGCCGCCCGGTTGGTCGAACTGCTCGCCTCGCACGGCTACCCGCGGATCGGGCGGGGCGTGCTCGACATCACCCTCTATCGCGATGATTTGTCGGAAATCGGCCCCAGGCCGCTGGTCCGCCCCACGCAGATCGCCACCCCCCTCGACGGCATCCCGCTGCTGCTGGTGGACGATGTCCTGTTCACCGGGCGATCGATCCGGGCGGCCCTCTGCGCTCTGAGCGACTTCGGCCGGCCCAGCTCCATCCGACTGGCGGTGCTGGTGGACCGCGGCGGCCGGGAACTGCCAATCCAGCCCGACTTCGTGGGTCTGACCTTGACCGTCGTTCCGAGCGATTACCGCGTCAACGTCCGCCTGAAAGAAATCGACGACGTCGACCAGATCCTGGTGGAGCGGAAGTCATGACAGCACGCCGAGCGCGCGGAAGGAAACACCTTGTCAAAGATTCGGAGTTGGTTAGTCTATAGGCTGATTTGCCCACCTTCGAAGGAGGCCCGCCGTGTTTGACAAGACAAGAGCAAGACTTTCCATCGCCATTCTCGTGGCTGGCGGCGTGGGGCCCGCTATCCCCGTCAGCGCCGATGTAATCAACGGGAATTTCAGCAGCGGCAATACCGGTTTCACCAGCGGCTACGGCTATGCCGCCAGCTCCGATCCGGGAGGGGGCCACTACACGGTCGGGAGCAATCCCAAGACCTGGAACTCATCCCTTTCAAGCTTTGGCGACCATACCACCGGGACCGGCCTGATGCTGATTGCCGATGGCAGCGGGACGGCAAACACCCAGGTGTGGGCCGAGTCGATCGCGGTCACTCCAAATACCCTATACACGCTCTCGTTTTATTCCGCCTCCTGTGGCAACGACAACGGCAACGGCATCGATCCAAGCCCGGCGACTTTGGTCGCCACGGCAAACGGCACCCAGGTCGGCTCCACATTGGACGTGTCGGCAACCAATGGCACCTGGACCCACTTCACAGGAACGTTCAGTTCCGGCTCCCTTTCCACGATGCCGCTGGCGATCACCGATTCAAACCTGGATGGCGGCGCCGGCAACGATTTCGCGCTCGACGACATCAGCGTCACCCCCGAGCCGGGTGGTTTAGCGCTTGTCGTGTTCGCCGCCGCCCTGTGGCCGCTCCAGCGCCGCCGCGCTTCCTCGCCTGCGGGGATTACCAGGTAGACAGCCAGCTATCATAATGCCGCAAACTGAAAACACTGCCAACCCCGCTCACCCGGGCCGGCCCGTCCCCCGGTTCCGCTGGACGCGCAAGCATTTGCTTTCCATTGAGGAGCTGTCGGCCGAGGAAATCCAGTTCATCCTGGACACGGCCGACTCGTTCAAGGAAGTCTCCACGCGCAGCATCAAGAAGGTGCCGGCCCTGCGCGGCCGGGTGGTGGTCAACGCGTTTTTCGAGGACAGCACGCGGACGCGCACCAGCTTCGAGCTGGCGGCGCAGCGGCTCAGCGCGGACGTGATCGCGTTCACGAGCAAGGGGAGCAGCGTCAGCAAGGGGGAAACGCTCATCGACACCGCCCGCAACATCGAGGCGATGGGGGTGGACGTGATCGTGATCCGCCATTCCGCCGCCGGCGCCGCGGCCCTGCTGGCGCGTGCCAGCGGGTGCAGCATCGTCAATGCCGGCGACGGCGCCCACGAGCACCCCACCCAGGGGCTGCTCGACCTGTACACCATTCGGGAGCGCTT
>Ga0182024_10009168_pt1 | contig 20567 bp, 13 predicted proteins | sample P32metaG_FD_120480 | JGI IMG/M metagenome (GOLD analysis project Ga0182024, IMG submission 120480) | Permafrost microbial communities from Stordalen Mire, Sweden - P3-2 metaG (Illumina Assembly) | ecosystem: Environmental > Terrestrial > Soil > Wetlands > Permafrost | place: Sweden: Stordalen... | reverse complement strand
TGCCTCCGTGCGTATGAAGTTGTTGGAACTGAACAACCCACCTTCATACCGGAAAACGCGGGCATTTCGAGTCTTTTTTTCGCCCTCTATCAAAATTTCGGCGAGAGGCGCACTTGTTTTAGGGCTAGATTACACGCGGGACCGGCACGCTCCAGAAGAAAACCGCCACGCTGGCCAAGCAGGCTTTGCAGCCATTTCGGGCCGACTGTGTTCGTATCCACCGTCCCGCCGCACCGGAGGACCATCCGAATGGCCGCCGCATCGCGATGCGATGGCCACCAGAGGCTGAACGCCCCGGCGCCAGCCAGGAGAATCAGTGCGATGAGTGCGATGAAGGATACAACGACGCGTCTGGCCCAGCGTCGCCGCGAGGGTGAGCCGGAATGGACGGAGTAACTTTTGCGATTCTTCGGATCGAACGTCCGCCCGCACTCGGCGCAGCGGTTCTCAGGCAGCCCATGAAGGTTGTACCCGCAGTGACGGCAGAACATCGCGGAGATGGTTGGTTCAGGGGCCACGCCGCTGACCAGTGTAATGCAACAAGAGTGTGAATGGGAGCAAATCACGGTCCGTTCATGTCGCCATAGGATCCGGCTTTTCAGCAAGTCCAAATGAGATTTCGCGAGGCTTCGTGCCCTCCATCATCTCCATTGAATTTCTTTCAACGATCAGTCCGATAAACACCTGAAGATGACACAGAGGACCGCGTGACGAACGACCTCAGCAACCCGTCACTGAGACGATTGCCCGGATTGGACGCCCTGCGCGGCCTGGCAATCATGCTCGTCATGCTCCGCCACGCCTGGCCTCGCGCCTTCGGCGAAGCCGGCACCGTGGGGGTCGTGATCTTCTTTACGCTGAGCGGCTACCTCATTACCGCGATCTTGCTCAGGGAAGCGGAAGTTGCGCCGGGGCGGCTGGTCTGGCGCTTCTGCCGTAACCGGGCCCTGCGGCTGCTGCCAGCACTGCTGATCCTTCTTTTGACATTCGGCGTCGTAGAGGGGGTCACCAACCGCCTGGCCGATCGCGGAATCATCCGCAATTCGCTCATTCTTGGCCTGACGTACACCTCCGACCTGCCCCTGCGCGTCCCCATGAGCCCGGGCATTTCACATCTTTGGACGCTCGCCGTCGAAGAGCAGTTTTATCTCTTTTGGCCATTCCTGGTCATTGGGGCCAGGCACCGGCTCAGAATGGCGCTGGCCGCAATCGGCGTGGCAGCCCTGCTGCTGGGCGCTGTTACGATGGCGGCGTTCCCCAGCCGCGGCGGGGTCGTCTACATGTTGCCGACCACGTGGGCAGTGACACTGGTGATTGGCGCAGCGGCTTTCGTCAACCGGGGCGCTCTTACGACCGGCATTGCGTCTGCGGCAATCCCCGTCGCGGCAGTGGGCACCCTTCTGGTTTTGTGCCTGCTTCCCGATGCCAAGGGCCACGCCGGCTGGTTCCTGGTTTTGGGACCGGTCGTCGCGCTGCTGACCGTATCGCTCATTCGCGTCGCCGAGAATCGAGCGGACGGCCCGGTCGGTTGGATTGCGCCAATGCGGCACCTTGGGACCGTCTCCTACGCGGCGTATCTGTGGAACTTTCCGATCGTCAACTGGCTGCGCGGGCCTGCGGTCTCCTTAGCCTCGCCTTGGCGCAGCGCGGCATCTATTCCCCTGACGATCGTCGCCGCCATCCTGAGCTGGCACCTCGCCGAAAAGCACGTTGCCCGGTTCAAGCGAGGATTGGACCGTGCCCCGGACGAACCAGCGCCCATGCGGCTGCCGCCGATGCCCGTGCGTTTCGTCGAAACGCCCAACACTGCCGCCAAGGCTGCATGAAACGCGGTCCGGTCACGCCTGCTTACGAATCTCCGTCCGGTATTTTGGAGCGAGCCCTTCTGCCTTTTCCTTGAACGCCGACATGGCTGCGGCGTCGGGCTTGGGAGGCGGCGCCGTCCGGGTCGCGACGGGAACACCCAGTGCCAAGAAGAAATCTTCCGCTCCGGCAGGCGAGCAAATGCACAGCATCCGTGCCGGTTGATTGGTCTTGTTCTGGAACTGGTGGGGTGCGTTCGCCGGGACATGGACCGTTTCTCCGGCTCGCAGCACCGATTTGGCGCCGCGGAAAGTGAACTCAATCTGACCCTCGAGGAGGGTGAACGACTCCTCGAAATCGTGGCGGTGTGGAGGAGGGCCTCCGCCAGGTGGGACGTGCATGTCGATCAGACAATAGCGTCCGCCGGTGTCGTTCCCTGTCAGCAGGATCGTGTAGGTGTCGCCTACGACCCCGATGTGTGGCAATGTCTGGTCCTGGTCCGGCCGCGCGAGCGCGAGCTCCCGTCGGAGGTCATCGGCCGGGATCGTTGCGGCGGGACCGGTAGTTGAGCGGTTTTCGGACATGGCCGTATTCCTTTGGTTCTGGCTGGTAAACAATCATGGCATTGATCGGTACGAAACGGTAGAGAAACGTCCCGCATTTCGCGCCGGGCCCCTGGTTTTCGTCAGGCGTGCCAACTTGGGCTGCTGGCCGTGGCAAAGAAGGCCTCATGATCCGATTCACCGGCAAAGGCAAGACGCAGACATGCGACGGCATCACCCGCCGGGACTTCCTGCATGCCGGCGCCTTGAGCGCCATCGGGCTGACGCTGCCGCAGCTTTTCGCCCTCCAGGCCCGCGGGTCGGGGATGTCGGCGAAGCCCGCCGGCGATGACAAATCCTGCATCATGATCTTCAACCTGGGGGCGCCGAGCCAGATCGACCTGTTCGACCCCAAGCCCAACGCCGCCGCGGAGATCCGCGGGCCGTTTAAGGCGATCTCAACGGCTTCGAAAGACATCCAGCTCACCGAATTGCTGCCGCTGCACGCGAAGATCGCCGACAAGTTTTCGCTGGTCCGCAGTGTCTATCACACCGCCGCCGCCGTCCACGATACGGGGCACCAGATGATGCAGACGGGCCGGCTGTTTACCGGCGGGGTCAACACGCCGCACGCCGGGTGCGCGCTGACGTACCTGCGGGGCTCGCGCAACGAGTTGCCGGCCCACGTGCTGGTCCCTGAGCCGATGGGGCCGACCGGCGGGAACATGCCGCACGGGCAGGATGCCGGGTTCCTGGGAAAAGCCTACGACCCGTTCGTCCTCGGGGCCGACCCGAGCAAAAAGGATTTCAAGGTCCCGGACCTGTTGCCGCCCGGCTACCTCGGCGAGGCCCGCACCGACCGGCGGCGCAAGCTGCGCGATATCGTGGACGGCACCGTCAGGGACTTCGAGGCCAGTGAGAATGCCAAGCTGATGGACAGCGATTTCCAGACGGCGTTCAAGCTGATGACCAGCGTCAAGGCGCGGGACGCATTCGACCTCAGCAAGGAGCCAACGTCCGTCCGCGAGCGTTACGGCATGACGCGCTTCGGCCAGTCCTGCCTGCTCGCCCGCCGGCTGATCGAGGCCGGCGTGCGGTTCGTCACCGTCAACACGTTCCTGACCGTCTTTGATGAGATCACCTGGGACATCCACGGGAGCAAGCCGTTCACCTCGATCGCCGGGATGAAGGAGATCGTCTGCCCGATGTACGATCAGGGGTACAGCGCCCTGATCGAGGACCTTTCGCGGCGCGGCATGCTGGACAACACGCTGGTGACGTGCCTGGCCGAGTTCGGCCGCACGCCCCGGATCAATCCCGCCGGCGGGCGCGACCACTGGCCCAATTGCTGGACGGTCAGTTTCGCCGGCGGCGGCGTGCAGGGCGGGCGCGTCGTCGGCAAGAGCGACGACATCGGCGCGTATCCCGCCGAGCGCCCGGTGAATCCCGCCGAGATCGTCGCCACGATCTACCGCAGCCTGGACATCGATTTGGAGACGCCCCTGCCGGGACCGCAGGGCAGGCCGTTCACGGTGGTCGATTCGGGGACGAAGGCGATCAAGGAATTGTTTTGAACTCATTCTCGTTTCGCCGCGTCGCGCAGCGGAGCGCGTTTTCACCGCGGGAACAAAGCGCTCCGCTGCGCGACGCGGCGAAACAAGCTCGGAGGAGACGGAGCGTTCTGCAAAAGTCTGTCGAGTGACAATGAAGAGCCATCGAATCATTTTGATCCTCTGCTTGTTGGTCCTTTCGGGGTCACTCACCTCCCAACTCGCGCGCGCTCAGACCACCCAACCCTCGCCCGACATCTCCATCCTCCCCGGCGACTTCACCCTCGCCGGCCCCGCGGCACGCCAGGCGCTGGTCGTCGAGCGGCTTCGCGACGGAAAGCCCGCTGGTGAAATCACCGATGGCGTCACCGTCGCCTCCGGCGACGACTCGATCGTGAAGATCGAAGCCGGCGTTGCCCTGCCGGTCGGAGACGGCTCAACCACCATCACCGCCAAGGCGGGCGACCACTCGGCCACGGTAAAAGTGACAGTCCGCGGTGCAAAGACCGACGTCGCCCCCAGCTTCCGCAACAATGTCCAGCCGATCCTCGCGGCGGCGGGGTGCAGCAGCGGCGCCTGCCACGGGCGGCAGCCGGCAAGAACGGCTTTAAGCTGTCTCTCCGCGGCTACGACGACGATGGCGACTGGCGCGCCATTACCCGTCACGCCCTGGGCCGGCGCATCCTGCCGGCCGACCCGGCTCACAGCCTCCTGCTGCTCAAGCCCACTTGCGCCGTGACGCACAAGGGAGGCGTGCGGCTGACGGTGGGATCGCCGGAGTACCAGACCATCGCCAACTGGATCGCCTCGGGCGCGCCCGCTCCTGCCGATGCCGACCCGCGGATCGAGCGGATCGAAATCCTCCCGCCCCACGTGACCGTCCGGCCCGGCGACGTGCAGCAGGTGCTGGTTCTGGCCCATTTCAGCGACGGCAGCACGCAAGATGTGACCCGCTGGGCCAAGTACACCGCCGGCGACGCCACCGTCTGTGCCGTGGAAGAGGGAGGCAAAGTCCGCGTGAGCGGGCATGGGGAAGGGCCGGTCACCGCCTGGTACATGAGCCGGATCGCGACGGCCACGGTCACTGCGCCGTTCGAGGGAGATGCCGGCGGGGCGTTTGCCGCGGCCCGCCGGCGGAACTTCATCGATGACCAGGTGCTGGAAAAGCTCAAGAGTCTGAACCTGCGGCCGTCGCCTCCGGCCGATGACGCCGAATTCCTCCGCCGTGCCTGTATCGACACGATCGGCGTGTTGCCGACGGCAGACGAGGCCCGCGCCTTTCTGGCCGATACATCAGCCGACAAGCGGGACAAGCTCGTCGAGCAGCTTCTCAACCGGCCGGAGTTCGTCGATTACTGGGCTTATAAGTGGTCGGACCTGCTGCTGGTCAGCAGCCGCAAGCTCAGCAAGCCGGGGATGTGGGCCTATTACAACTGGGTCCGCCAGCAGGTGGCCGACAATGTGCCCTGGGACGTGCTGGCCCGGCGGGTCGTCACCGCGACCGGGAACACGCTGGAAAACGGGGCCGGTAACCTTTTTCTCCTCCATGAAGACCCCACGAAAATGAGCGAGACGGCCAGCGTGGCCTTCCTGGGCATGAGCATCAACTGTGCCAAGTGCCACAATCACCCCATGGAGAAATGGACCAACGACCAGTATTACGGCATGGCCAACCTCTTCGCCCGGGTGCGGACCAAGAACGGTCCCGGCAGCATCACCGGGGATGGGAACTTCGTCGTCTTCAGCGCCACCGAAGGCGACCTCGTACAGCCGCTTACCGGCAAGCCGCAGGCCCCGCGCCCGCTCGACGGCAAGGCCCTGCCGATTGACGATCCCGCCGACCGGCGCGTGGCGTTTGCCGACTGGCTCGTGTCGCCCGAGAACCCCTATTTCAGCCGGGCCATCACCAACCGCGTCTGGGCCAACTTCATGGGGGTGGGGCTGGTCGAGTCGGTTGACGACATGCGCAAGACCAACCCCGCCAGCAATGAAGCCCTGCTGTCTGCCCTTTCGGATTACCTGGCCGCCCGGCACTTCGACCTCAAGGCGCTCATGCGGGTGATCCTCCAATCGGAAACCTACCGGCGATCGAGTCAACCGCTGCCCGACAGTGCCGGCAGCGCGGGCAACGCCGCCGACCGGCGATTCTACAGCCGCTATTATCCGCGCCGGCTGATGGCCGAGGTGATGCTCGACGCCGTCAGCCAGGTGACCGCCGAACCAACCAACTTCCCCGCCTACGCGCCCGGCACCCGGGCGATCGGACTCCCGGACACCAACATCGATTCCTACTTCCTCAAGTCGTTCGGCCGCCCCGAGCGGACCAACACCTGCGATTGTGAGCGCAGCGCCATGCCGAGCATGGCCCAGGTGCTGCACATCAGCAACGGCGACACGATCAACCAGAAACTCCAGGCCAAAGGCAACCGCATCGACCAACTCCTGGCGGCCAAGACGCCAGATGAAAAGATCGTCGAGGAGGTCTACCTGAGCGCATTGAGCCGGTATCCGACGGAACCTGAGACCAAGCAGTTGGTCGCGGCACTGGGAACGGGTGGCGGGGATAAGCGCGAACTGATTGAGGATTTATATTGGGGCGTGCTGAGCAGTAAACAGTTTTTGTTTGATCACTGAGTTTTGGCCTGTTGATTGAGCGTCAGAAATGCCATGGCGGGTTTTTGCTCCCGCCCCCGGTACTCCGGGGGAGGGCCGGGGAGGGGGCTTGCTCGGTAGACGTACCGTCGAAAAACCCCCCTCCCTGACCCTCTCCCGGAGTCCACATGAGCCTTCGGCTCACCCCGATGCATGAAAAGCTTGTTATGATAGGTGGCGTTCGTGCTGTCGGAAGAGATCGACGTTACTTGGCGCCGGTGAGCCCGTCCCGGAGTCTGATCCAGATGCCGATGCGTACCCCGGATTGTTGCCAATCCGTGGCCGGTTTCGGCCGGTCGCGGTGGAGCACGCATAGCAGATTGACCGTTCCTTACCCGGCATCCGCCGACAGTTATTTCTACCCAACTGGAGGACCGTATGCAGACCAAGAACCCTCGCTGTGCAGGCGTCGACGTCCACAAGGACAGCCTGGTGGTGGCGATCCGCATCGACGGCAAGGCGACTGTCGAGACGTTCGGCGCGACTAGCAGCGAGATCTTCCGCATGGCCGAGCGGTTGGCCTCGCAGGGCGTGACCATCGTTGCCATGGAGTCCACTGGCGTTTATTGGAGGCCGGTCTGGAACCTGCTGGAGGGTCAGTTTGAATTGATCCTGTCCAACGCCCAGCATGTCAAGCACATCCCCGGCTGCAAGACGGATGCGAGAGACTGCCGGTGGCTGGCGAAGCTTCTGGAATATGGTCTGGCACCGCGGTCGCTCGTGCCACTTCAACCGCAACGGGATCTGAGGGATCTGACCCGCCAGCGGACGCAGTTGAATGGGGATCGCGGTCGCGTTGTCAACCGCGTGCAAAAGGTGTTGGAGGGGGCGAACATCAAGCTGGCATCGGTGGCGTCGGACATCATGGGCAAGAGCGGCCGTGCCATCCTCGACGCGCTGGTGGTCGGTAAGCTGACGCCCGAGGAGATGGCCGAGTTGGTTCATCCGTCGATGAACGTCAAGAAGCCGCGGCTGCGTGAGGCGTTAAAGGGCAGGATGACCGGTCACCACCGATTCATGCTTAAGCAGTTGCTGGACCAGATCGACCACGTGGACCAGCAGATCGCCAGCTTCGACCGACGGATCGACGAGGTGATGAGTCCTTTGGAGCATGAGATCGTCAAGCGTTTGGATGCCGTGCCGGGCCTAGACGCTCGCTCGGCACAGGTGGTGATCGCCGAGATCGGCACAGACATGAGTCGTTACCGAACCTCCCGCGAGCTGGCCTCATGGGCAGGCCTGTGCCCCAACACCGAACAGTCGGCCGGCAGGCGGCGCAGGGGACGCATCCGTCACGGCAACGGCTGGTTGAAGGCCGCGTTGTGCCAGGCGGGCTGGGCTGCCGGCCGGACGCGGCGCAGCTATTTCGGCGAGCAGCACAGGCGATTGACGACGCGTCGTGGGCTCAAGCGAGCCAACATTGCGGTGGCGCACAGCCTGCTGGTGGTCTGTTACCACCTCATTAAGGAAGGCACCGAGTATGCGGATCTCGGCGTGAACTATTCCAAAAAGCCGTTCGATCCTGAACGTCAAGCGAAGCTTCTCGTTAAGCGCCTGGAAAAGCTGGGCTTCGCCGTGACCGTCACCAGGCCGGCAGCGTGATTTTCATAGCAGTACCGGGGGCGGGAACAAAGGCGGCCAACGTTTTCTGATTCTCGATAGTGTGGTCCGGATTGCCAGTCCGAGGAAACACGAGCACCCATAGCAGCCAACGATGAAACTGCACCTAAAACCAGACAGAACGGTTGTCAAAATCCGACGATTGGTTGTGACTCGACTCTTCGTTATGTTAATCGTCCTGCTCAGCATTTCTTCGTACTGCCGGTCGGCGGAACCCGCCGCACCTGCCCCTGCCCCAGGCTATTCCCAGGTCCATGCCGTCTTCGCGAAGCACTGCGTCACCTGCCATGGCGGCAAGGACCCCGACGGGGAACTGGTGCTCGAAAGCTATGAGTCGCTCAATAAAGGCGGCGAGAACGGCGCGGTGATCGTCCCTGGAAAATCGAGCGACAGCGTCCTGGTGCAGCAGATCGAGCATGCCAAAAAGCCCTTCATGCCGCCGCCGAAGAAGGGGGACAGGCTCTCGGCGGAGGAAATCGCGCTGGTCCGGGCCTGGATCGACGCCGGCGCGCCGGGACCAAAGCCCGGCGAGGGCATCGCGGCCGGGCCGTCGCCGGTTGACGTGCCCAGGATCGCGCCCCGGGGATCGCCACGCCGGCCCATCCAGGCGGTGGCCTTTGATGCGAAGGCAAACTTGCTGGCGGTTGCCTTGCCCGGCGAAGTCGAGCTGCGAAGCGCCGATGGGCAGCAAGTCCTCCGCACCCTCGGCCCGCACCACGGCAACGTCAACGACCTCGCGTTCAGCGCCGACGGCACGCTGCTCGCCGCCGCCGCGGGTGACCCGGGCATCGCCGGCGAGGCGCGGATCTGGAACGTCGCCAGCGGATCGCTCGTCCGCGCCTTCATCGGCCACAGGGACGCCGTCTATTCCGTGGCGATCTCGCCCGACAACCATCTGCTGGCGACCGGCAGCTACGACCAGAAGATTACCCTCTGGGACGTTAACACCGGCAAGCCGGTCCGCGATCTGGAAGGCCACAACGCCGCCGTCGTCAGCCTCTCATTCCGCAACGACGGGAAGGTACTGGCCAGCGCCAGCGCCGACCGCACGATGAAGCTGTGGGACGTGGCCACGGGCGCGCGGCTCGACACCCGCTCTGAATCATCTAAGGAACTCAACGCCGTCGCCTTCAGCCCCGACGGCACACTCGTGGCGGCGGGGGGCGTCGATAACCGCATCCGCGTCTGGCGGGTAACGCCGACGGCTGCGGAAAACACCAACCCGCTGCTCATCTCCCAGTTCGCTCACGAAGGGGCGATCCTCCGCCTCGCCTGGGCGACGGACGGCAAATCCATCCTCACCTCCGCCGACGACCGGACGGTCAAACGGTGGGATGCGTCCAACCCGAAGGAACTGACGCTCCGGCAAACGCTGCCGGTCCAGCCGGACTGGCCCTCGGCAATCGCCTTCGGGCCCGGTAACAAGACGCTGATCGTCGGCCGGCTCGACGGGAGCCTCGCCATATACGATGCGCAATCGGGCAAGCTCCAGGCGCCGGCCAGGCCGCAAAAGCCGCAGCCGACGGCACTCGAGCCGCCGGGGATCCAGCGCGGCGTTACCTCCACCATCAAAGTGACCGGCAGGGACCTGGCCAATTTGAGCGGCGCGACCGTCGTGGACGCGTCGCTAAGATCGCGGTTAACCGTTCGCGTCTTGCCGTCGCCCAAATCCCTTTCGACGCAAGCCCAGATCGAGCTGACCGCATCTGCTGACCTGCCGCTGGGGCCGACCGAACTGACCTTCGCCGGCCCGGGCGGCGATTCGATACCAGTAAAACTGTATGTGGATGACCTGCCGCAGGTGGCCTCGGGCACGCCGAACAACTCGCCAGGGGAGGCCACCGTAGTCTCGTCGCTCCCGGCCGACCTGTGGGGAAAATTCGCCCGCGCCGGCGACGCCGATTTCTTCGCACTGGACCTGAAGGCGGGTCAGCCGATCGTGGTCGATTGCGCCGCCAAACGGCTCGGGTCCAAGGCATCGGTCGTGCTGGCACTTCTGAGCCCCGCCGGCCGGCAGGTGGCGACGGCCAGCCGCTTTGCCAACGACCCCGACGCCCTGTTGTCGTACACCGCCGACGCCGGCGGCCGATACCAGCTCCGAGTCACCGAGTCGCAGGGAACAGCCTCCGCCGAGCACTTCTATCGACTGAGCATCGGCTCTTTCGCGTTCGTCACCGCGTGCTTCCCGATGGGCGTGCCAGCCCATGCCGACACTGCCGTGCATTTGATCGGCTACAACCTGCCCCCCGACGCAAGCGTGATGGTCAAAGCATCCGATCCAGGCGACGTGGCTGTCCCGCTGGGTGCGACCGGTTTCCGAAGCCGCGGGCCAATCGAGGTGGTCGCGTCGGAGATGCCCGAACTCATTGAGTCAGAGCCCAACAACACGCCCGAGCAGGCTATGAAGCTCCCCGTGCCCGCATCGGTCAGCGGCCGCATCAACGCCTCCGGCACCGATGGCAAACCCGACGTGGACCTGTACTGCTTTTCAGCCCAGGCGGGGCGAAAGTATGTCATTGAAACGCTGGCGGCCCGGCGCGGCTCGCCGATCGATACGCGTGTCGAGGTCCTGCACCTTGACGGTCGTCCCGTGGAGCGAATGCAGCTTGCCGCCGTGCGCGATTCGTACATCAATTTCCGGGCTATCGACGCGAACGTGAACGGGGCCCGCTTCCAGAACTGGGAGGAGATGGAGCTCAACCAGTACATGTACATGTCCGGCGAGGTGGCCAAATTGTTCCTCGCCCCGCGCGGCCCGGACTCCGACTACAACTTCTACACCGCCAGCGGCGCCGGGGCGGGCACGCGAAAATGCTACTTCGACACGACGGCGACGTCGCACGCACTGGATGAAAAGTGCTACATCGTCGAACCGCACCCGCCCGGCGAAAAACTCCCCGACTCCGGCCTGCCGGTCTTCAAGCTCAACTACGTCAACGACGACGCCTGCGACCGCGACCTGGGCTCCGATTCCCGCCTCTACTTCGACGCCCCTTCCGACGGCGACTATCTCGTCCGGGTCTCCGACAGCCGGTCGTTCGGCGGCGAGCATTACGTCTACCGGCTCACCATCCGCCCGGCCAAGCCCGACTTCACCGTTTCCGCCGACGCCGGCGGGGCAGTCCCTGCCAGCAGCGGCAAAAGCTTTACAGTGCGGGCAACCCGGATCGACGGATTCGACGGCCCCATTCGCGTCGAAACAAGCGGCGCCCCGGCGGGGTTCGTTGTATCTTCGCCCCTTGTAATCGAAGCTGGCCACGACGAGGCAATGGGCACGATCTTCGCCACCGCCGGTGCGCCAGCCCCTGCTGGTGAAGCAATGCTACAGGCAACCGCAACCGCGACCGTCGAAGGTAAGACGGTCACGAAGCCCGTCACGGGGATCGGCAAGTTGACGCTGGGGCCCAAGCCGCCCCTGCTCGTCTGGTTGGAGCCGATCGCGTCTGACCCGACCACACGACCCACAACCGGGCCCGGCCCGGATGTCGCTCCGGCCCCGGCCGCCACATTGACTGTCTCACCCGGCCAACTGCTGCACGCGATGTTGAAGATCGACCGCAACGGCCAAACCGGCCCGGTCGAATTCGACGTCGAGAACCTGCCGCACGGCGTCATCGTCGCCGACATCGGCCTCAACGGCGTGCTCATCCCCGACGGCCAGTCCGAGCGGCGGATCTTCCTCCAATGCGCCGCTTGGGTGACCGACACCGAACGCCCCTGCTTCGCCAAGGCACGCCAGGCCGGCAACCCGACAAGCCCGCCGGTGACTCTGCGGGTCCGCAGGCAATGAGGTCCAAGCTATTGGGTCCATCCATTGTTCCGAACCCAACCGACAAATTCCTTGACAATGGATGTCTCATCCCGCTCGCCAAGTCGTTCGATGAATCGCAGCAGCAGCGCCGGCTCCAGGAATGGAAACGCAAGGCTCATCTTGCGAACGAAGTATTTTCCGCCGTTCAAATGAAGGCATTGCAATCGACGCCCGTCGAAACGCCAGATTTCCGGCACGCCCAGCGCCGCATAAATGGGTTCCCTTGGAACCGAGCGGCTGGCGACGTCGATTTCCACGACCAATTCCGGCGGAGGGTCCCTCTTCAGATCCAGGCGTCTGCGTCCTCGCACCTTCGCCTCGTTCTTGAAGTAGTAACATTCGTCAGGCTCCAAGCCCTTGGCTTTCTCCTTGCGACGGAACGTCGTCGAACCGAAGCTCGCCATCGGCCTGCCCGTTTCGAACGTCAGCATTTCGATCATCCGGCCAATCAGCTTCTTCGGCCGTTCATGCTCGGGCAATGGCGACATGATTTCCATCCTTCCGTCGTCATACGTCACTCGGATCGGCCGCTCGCCAATGTCCCTGAGAAGCCTCTGGTACAAGTCCCAGCTTGCATCCTCCATTACGAAATGCTGGACGTCATCGAGCGAGACGATCGGTGGATGAGAAAGCGTTCGGCCCATGAATCTGCTCCGGGTTTGCCATTGTAGCAGGAATGCTCGGCGCATTCTGGCGTCGTAGTGCTTCTACCGCTTTGACCGCTGTGTCCGGGGCCGTTAGCATTCTCACTTACCCAATCGCAACCGCCCCGCGACGACAGACGCTTCGCAATACGCCCGGGTGAAGTGCCGCCGCTGGCGACGCTGCCGGGACTTAGGAGAGCCTTGAATGACGCCCCGTGACGTGCTCAAGCTGGTCGATCAGAAAAAAGTCCAGTTCTTCGACCTCCGCTTCATGGACTTCCCCGGGTTGTGGCAGCACACCACCTGCCCGGTCAGCGAACTCACCCTGGAAAGCTTCGACCACGGGTTCGGCTTCGACGGGTCCAGCATCCGCGGCTGGCAGGCGATCAATGAATCGGACATGCTGCTGGTGCCGGTCGCCGACACCGCCAAGATCGACCCGTTCATGATGCACACCACGCTGTCGCTGATCTGCGACGTGCGCGACCCGATCACCAAGAAGGAATACAGCCGCGACCCCCGCTCCATCGCCCGCAAGGCGGCCAAGTTCCTCAAGCAGACCAAGATCGCCGACACGGCTCATTTCGGCCCGGAGCTGGAGTTCTTCATCTTCGACCACGCCTGGTACGATCAGGGGATCAACTTTTCCAAGCATTACGTCGGCAGCCGGGAGGGCATCTGGGGCCGCGGCGACGAGGAGCCGGCCAACCTGGGCTATAAGATCCGGCTCAAGGAGGGTTACTTCCCCACGGCGCCGATGGACACGATGCAGAACATCCGCAGTGAGATGGTCGCCGAGCTGATCAATCTGGGCATCCCGGTCGAGGCCCACCACCACGAAGTGGCCACCGGCGGGCAGTGCGAGATCGACATGCGTTACCAGGACCTGGTGACCATGGCCGACAGCGTCATGATGTACAAATACGTCTGCAAAAACGTCGCCGCCCGGCACGGCAAGGTGGTGACGTTCATGCCCAAGCCGCTGTTCCAGGACAACGGCTCGGGGATGCACGTGCACTTCTCGCTGTGGAAGGGTGACAAGCCGCTGTTCGCCGGGAACAAGTACGCCGGGCTGAGCGACACCGGCCTATACGCCATCGGCGGCATCCTCAAACATGCCGCAGCCCTGTGCGCCCTGTGCAACCCGACCACCAACAGCTACAAGCGGCTGGTGCCGGGGTACGAGGCGCCGGTCAATCTGGTCTACAGCAGCCGCAACCGCTCCGCGGCCATACGCATCCCGATGTACAGCGAGAAGCCGCAGACCAAGCGCATCGAGTTCCGCTGCCCCGACGGGAGCTGCAACCCATACCTCGCCTTCAGCGCCATGACACTCGCCGCCATCGATGGGATCACCAACAAGATCGACCCCGGCGAGCCGATGGACAAGAACATCTACCACCTGACCAAGGACGAATACCAGAAGATCTCGTCCGCCCCCGGCAGCCTGGAGCAGGCGTTGGACGCCCTGGAGACCGACCACGAGTTCCTCCTCAACGGCGACGTGTTCACCGCGGACGTGGTCCACTACTGGATCAAGTACAAGCGCGAGAACGAGGTGGACGCGATCCGAACCCGGCCGCACCCGTACGAATTCTGCATGTACTTCGACATTTGAGTTTCATCCGCGAACGGCGAACGCGAGGGTAATCAGTCGGGGTGGATGTCCTGTGCGCACGACGGTCCGCCGACGTTCGCTCGCGTTCGCCGTTCGGAGGTGCGACTCAAAGCGGCGGAGCTTCCGCGCGAGAAGGCGCCTTTTAGGAAGAGTGCGACATGTTTGCACCGCATCGCCCACGCCGATTCACCAGTGGCTCGAAGCCCCGGTGCGCCGTCTTCTTTGAACCTCTCGAACCGCGCGTGCTTCTGTCCAGCTATGTTCCCACGACGCTTGCCACGTTTCCTGGCCCTTACGCACCCGACCCCGCCGGGCTCATCCAGGTTGACGGGAACTTTTACGGCACAACCACAAGCGGCGGAAGCGACAAACTAGGGTCGATCTTCGAGTACGATCCCTCCACCGACACCCTCTCTACCGTCGCCAGCTTCAACGGCAGCGATGGATCTTCTCCTCAGTTCGAATTGCTCGACCAGGTGGGGGACGTAATCGCCTCTGCCTGCGGCGGCAGTATGATCGATATCGACGGTAACCTCTACGGCACGACACAGTCGGGCGGGCCAAAGGTCTTCGGCACCATCTTCGAATTCAATGTCGCTGCCCACACCCTCACGACCGTTGCCAGCTTCGGCCAAAGCAGCCTGTTTTTCGGCCCTAACGCTGGCCTGGTCGACGTAGGCGGCAATCTCTACGGCACAACGTCGGAAAGCTACAGTGGGAACAGCGAGATAGGCTCGCTGTTCGAATATGACGCCAGCAGCAACGCCCTGATCCCCCTCGCCACATTCGACGGCGTTAACGGGCTTAATCCCGATGGCGGGCTGACCGAAGTGAACGGCAACCTCTACGGGGTCGCCGACGCCGGCGGGGCCGCTGGCGGCGGCACATTGTTTGAATACAACCTGGGGTCCAAGACATTCCACGTTTGTGTGGACTTTAGCGGAATCGATGGGGAGGCCCCCGTGGGTGCCCTGACTGACGTGGGCGGAAACCTCTACGGCACAACCGAAGACGGTGGGACTGGAAGAAAAAACGGGACCCTGTTCGACTACAACACCGCCACGAACGCTTTCACAACGCTTGTGGCTTTCCAAACGGCTGGTTACGCCGAGGCCGACCTGAATGATGTGGGTGGTGACCTCTTCGGCACGACCCAAAACGGTGGCAACACCGGCGACGGAACGGTCTTCAAATATAACATCGCCGCCAATGACCTGACCACAGTTGCCACTTTCAATGGCAATAATCAGGGCTCCTACCCGGCGGTAGGCCTGGTTTACTTCGGCGGCAACCTGTATGGCACCACTGACGGCACCACTGGGGCCGGCGGGCCTGGCGGGCCCGGCGAAGGCGGAACGCTCTTCGAGTACAACATCTCCGCCGCACAATTGGCCACGGCCGCCTCATTTCCCGGAGTCACCGGCGATGTTCCCAACGGCCTCATAGCCGTCGGCGACAACATCTATGGCACGACGAATGCCGGCTACGGGGGATCCGAGTACACTCTGCCGGACGGCACGCTCTTCGACTACAACCTCAGCACGAACTTGCTGAACAACGTCGTTGTCGCTTCCGGAAGCGAGGCCGGGCAACCCGCGGGATTGATTGACGTTGACGGGGAGTTATACGGCACGGTTGCGGCCACGATTTTCGAATATACACCAGGCACGACGACTCTGGACGCCGTCGCTACGATCAATACGGCCAGTGCGGGCTCCCTGAACACGGGGCTCCTCGACGTCGACGGCAATCTCTATGGCACGACCAACGGCGGCGGACCTGATCACGACGGAACCATTTTTGAGTACAACATCGCCACAAATGCCCTCACCACTATCGCTGCGTTCAACGGAAAGGATGGCAACTCCCCCTTCGGAAGCATGGTCGACATCGGCGGCACCCTCTACGGCACAACCCAATACGGTGGGACTCTCGGCGTTGGCAACGTCTTCGGGTACAATCTGGCCCGGAAAACCCTCACATCGGTCGCTTCGTTCCACCGAAGCAATGGCCTTTTCCCCGACGGCGGCTTGACCGCTGTCGGCGGCGGACTCTACGGCACGACAGAGCTCCCCGGAAACGCCGGCGGTATCCTGTTCGAATTCGATACGGCTACCCGGGCCCTGACCACACTCACCACGTTCGGGAGCAATGGACTTGTCCCGACCGGCACCCTCCTTTATGTCAGCGGTACCCTGTTTGGAATGACAAAACCCCAGGACAGCATACCGACGCCATACATCGGTGGCACGATCTTCGAGTACAACCTCAACACCGCAACCTTCAGTACCGCCGTTACGTTTGATGGCGCAAACGGCAGCAGCCCCGCCGCGCTCATCAACGTTGGCGGCATTCTCTGCGGCGTGACAAGCCTGGGCGGGCCCGAAAGTGGCGTGGGAACGCTCTTCGAGTTGTCGCCAAATCCCACTCCGACTCCGACTCCCACGCCAACACCGACGCTGACGCCGGTTCAGATTGACCTGCGGGACATCGCCGCCGACCAAGCCAAGCTGGCGACAGACACGCAGAATTACGCGACCACCATGGCGGCGGACAGGGCATCCGAGAAATCGACTTTGGCTATCGTTAACGCAACCATCGCTGCCGAAAAGGCCAGAATTCGAGCCGACAAGCACGACCCGACCGCCGTCAGCGCCGACAAGGCCGCCCTCGCCACGGCCAGGCTGGATCTCCGCCAGGACACCGCCGCTGCGAAACTGCAACAGAGGCACGATCGGGCCGCCTTCACCGTCCTGATCCGCACAGACAAGGCAATGCTGAAGAGCGACCAGCACAAGCTCCAGCTCGACGAAAAAGCGGAAGGGAGCACCCTGGATCGGTAAGGCTCCGTATTTCGATCCACGGCGCGCGACTCGGCGACCGGGGCGCTCCCTCCAGTTGTTTCGTCCACGAGCCGAGCAATAGGATTTGCCGCTTGCACGACCCGCAAATCCGGTATGAAATGCGGAGATGCGACGTCGATTCTCCATTCCTTCAACTGCAGTGACGTGCTTCCTCTCGACAATCCACCTGTTCGCCCTCGCGTCCGCCGCGGGCGAGAACGCCCCGAAACCTCCGGCGACTCAGGCTTCGCGCCGGCCGGAGTTGGACGATGAGCTGAGGAAGGCCATCTCCAGTCACAAGGTTGAGAAAGTGCGCTCGCTTCTGGACCAGGGCGCGGAGGTGAATCCTGCCGGAAATGAAAAGGGTTATTCTCCGCTTCGAGATGCGGTCCTGGCCTATGACGCGACCATCGTCGAGTTGCTGCTCGCGAGCGGAGCGGACCCCAATGACCGCAATCAAGGCGACTTGCCTCTCGGCTGCGCTGCCTGGTTCGGAAGGATCGATCTGATCAAGCTACTAATGACTCATGGCGCCAAGGCGATGCCGGCCGGCACAGGGGCGATGCCTTGGTTCCTGGCGGTTGACAGCGAGAAGCCGGAAGTGCTGCGATGCATGATCGCCAACGGGGCCGACGCGAACGCGGCGGACAAAAACGGCTCGACCGCTCTGCACCGTGCGGCCATGGCGGGATCGCCCCAACTGGTGCGCGTGCTTCTTGATGGTGGGGCGGACCCCAAGGCCAAGGATCGGCAAGGCAGGACGCCGATCGATTCGGCGCGTGACAACCTCGATGATGTTCGGAACAAGGCTGGTATTAATCCCGAGAAGGCGGCCAGGCGAATCCACGGCATCATTGCAGCGATCAAGCTGCTGGAGGATACGTCGTTAACGACACGCCCGTCGTCCGGTCCATCCGACTGATGCTCGTAATGACCTGAACAAGACTTATGGACCATGAGGCGGACTCCGTCGTCATTTGGCGGACATTCGCTGGGCGGCATCTTCCTCAGCCGCTGCAATCGCCTACCGTTGCAGGTCATTTCGCAAGCGTCGCGCCTGGCCCAAGGCCCATTCGATCCGGCTAACCGAATATTTCGGTTTGATTTCTTTGACGCGCGGCACAATCACATCGTCATCGCTCTCGCCTTCAACGAGTTCGACGTAAAGGCAGGTTGCGATCAGCTCAAGGGCTGCCGAGTCTAGACGTGCAAGTTTAGCGGCAACCGTCGCGCTAACGTCAATTTCTTCGGCACCGAGTTGGGCGAGTGCCTCCTCGCCCAATGACGTGATCTCGTACGATGGGCCGTAGCCGGCCTTTCGATATCGCTTGTTCAACTCGCCGAACATCTCCATCTCGGCCAACACACCATCGAGTTCGAACGAGTAAGGTCCGTAATGATACAGCTCGAAATCAAACGGGATGTCGGCCAAGCCGAGCGCCCGGGTGATGAAGAGGTGCTTGTGCAAGTGCGTTCGGCCTGTCCAACTTCCTGCGTCGGCGAGGGCCTTCGTGGCGGATCCGATCCAACCGTGTTGTTTCGCTTTCATTTGGTGTCTCCGGTGCCCTCTTGTAACCCGTGTCCTTGCAACCACCTGTCACAGAATCTGTGGACCTCGTCGCGGGAGGATTGGTTCGCATACACGCGACCGCGCCAGATGCGCGAAGACATTCCGCCCACGATTTCAGAGACGTCATCAAGATATCGGGTCCGACCACCAATGAAACCAACAGGTTGTGCGCGTCGAACATTTTCGTGGCGCTATGGTCAGAGGAATCCACGATCACTGAGTTACCATACTTATTCCTAACGTCTTTGTCAAACTGGGAAAAGCGCGCTTTATCCGGGACCCTTCGCTTGTCGACTTGGCGAAAATTGTCAGCCAGAATCAGTTCCTTTGCCAGACGCATGTGTCCGCGCCGAACGAATCGGCTCGCCAATTCATGCTGCGCATGGCTCTCATCGGTGGCTGCGACGATGATTTCCCGCCAGATGACGCTGTCGCTCAATGCGACGTAGCTCCGCACGTCGTCCGGCAGACGACCGCCAAACGCCTTCAGCGCGGTCGGCATGAATTGTGACAGATGGATCTCGTAAATCCGCTTCGTCTTGTGGAAATACAAGCCGGTATACATCAGGTATCGTGCCGCGATCATCTGCTCGGCGACTCCCCAGCCTCCCTCACCAAAGCCGACCGTGAAGCTCGGAAGTATAACGCTATCCTCTGGTGTCCCAGCATCATCCTTCGTCGTCTTTACGTTCGGGTCGGGGCCAGCTTCGACCGGCGCTTCAATCAGTCGCACCTCGCGAATCAATCGATCGTGGTCGAAGACGCCTGACCGTTGCCCGGCGTGGTACGCGTCTCGCAACAGGTAATCGAGTCGGTCTGCGCCGAGATCACCTGTAAGCATCTCGTTGAGGATTGACACGTGCGCGGACGGCTTCTTGTTCCGCGCCTTACTGAACGCAGTTGCGACGGCGATCACGTCCTCCCGATCAATCCCATCCGCCGAAAACCACGTCTCAATCTTCTCGCCGATGTCTGTCTCGCGGATCAACCTCGCAGTCATGTCTTCGTGCGTCAGTTTCTTGCCGTCAGCAGATTGTGGAAGCAGATCCTCGCCACTGTGCGAGAAGGGGGCGTGCCCGAGGTCGTGGAGCAACGCTGCCAGCCTCAGGAGTTGCCGCGACCGCTGAAAGTTCTCATCCGTGATGAGGAACTCCGACTCCAGCACGTCGCGCGAGTTCTCGCGCAACTGATGGAGTATGCGATCCGCCTGGTGGACGCAGCCGATCGAGTGCTCGAGGCGGGTATGAACCGCGCCAGGGTAAACCATGTGCCCCATCGCCAGTTGCTTGATGTCCCGCAGCCGTTGGAATGCGGGGGAGTTGATGATGTCCCACTCCGCGCGGTTCAAGTAGACGAAACCGTATAGAGCGTCGCGGACTTCTTGCTTGTACTCGCGGTGGGTTCCCATTCTCCGTGGTAAGCTACCCGCTGCACGTTGAGAACGCCAAAGCGCGGGCCAAGAATCGGCCCGGTCACATCCCCGCGGTTTCAGTTCCCCGCCTGAGCTGAGCTTCGAGCGGTCAAAAACCCAGCCCTACCCCGCCGGGGAGCATCGACCGGCCCGCTCGGCTTCCGCGATGCGGCGACACAACCAAGCGTTCACAGAAAGGATCTCACACGATGCAAGAGGCAAAACCGCAGTATCGGACTTTGCGCGAGGCGATCATCTCGGCGAACCTGCAGACCGGGGGCGACGCTGAGGCACGAATGGGTCTATGAGGACGAAGACAACCTTGTTGACGGCTCGACACGCGGGGGTTCCCAAGGGGCCCGCGCCGACTGGACCAAGGCTTGAACGCCGATTTCCGCGGGCCCTTAAGAACTGACATTTCTCAGACGGAATCCTCGATTTTCCCGGGAGTTTCTCTGGTTGAGGCAATCGGTTTGTCCGTGACTTCCTTGTCAAATTCACAC
>Ga0182024_10009167_pt1 | contig 20570 bp, 20 predicted proteins | sample P32metaG_FD_120480 | JGI IMG/M metagenome (GOLD analysis project Ga0182024, IMG submission 120480) | Permafrost microbial communities from Stordalen Mire, Sweden - P3-2 metaG (Illumina Assembly) | ecosystem: Environmental > Terrestrial > Soil > Wetlands > Permafrost | place: Sweden: Stordalen... | reverse complement strand
GCTGCTCGAGATCGACGGCAAGATCGTCCCCAATTACGACGCCACGATTCACCCCTTCTCTGAGGGTGACGTCGTCACCGGCCATGTCGTACGCATCGACAACGACGAGGTGCTCGTCGACATCGGCTACAAGTCTGAAGGCGTCATCCCGGCGAACGAGCTTTCGATCCGCAAGTCGGTCGATCCCGGTGACGAGGTCGCTCTTGGCGAAGAGGTCGACGCACTGGTCCTCACCAAGGAGGACCAGGACGGTCGACTGATCCTCTCCAAGAAGCGTGCGCGCTTCGAGAAGGCCTGGCGTCGCATCGAGGCCGCCGCCCAATCCGGCGAGCCGGTCGAGGGTTCCGTCATCGAGGTGGTCAAGGGCGGTCTGATCATCGACCTCGGCGTGCGTGGCTTCCTGCCCGCGTCGCTGGTCGACATCCGCCGAGTCCCGAATCTCGACGAGTACATGGGCACGACGATCGAGTGCAAGGTCATCGAGCTCAACCGTTCTCGCAACAACGTCGTGCTGTCGCGCCGCGCAGTGCTCGAGGAGCAGCGCAAGGAGGATCGCGAGCGGATCCTGGATCGCCTGCAGCCCGGCCAGGTCGTGGAGGGCGTGATCTCCAACATCGTGGACTTCGGCGCCTTCGTCGACCTCGACGGGATCGACGGTCTGATCCACATCTCCGAGCTGTCGTGGTCGCATGTCAACCACCCCTCGGAGATCCTCAACATCGGCGACACCGTCTCGGTGAAGGTGCTCGACATCGACCGCAACCGCCAGCGCATCTCACTCGGTCTCAAGCAGACCCAGGAGGATCCGTGGCAACGCGTCGTCGACACCTACAACATCGGCGACGAGCTCGAGGGCACCGTCACGAAGGTCGTCACCTTCGGGGCGTTCGTCGAGATCCTCGACGGCGTCGAGGGCCTCGTGCACATCTCCGAACTGGCTCAGCACCACGTCGAGAACCCGCGCGAGATCATCCAGCCAGGCGACCCGGTCCGCGTCAAGATCCTCGAGATCGACTCCGAGCGCCGGCGTCTGTCGCTGTCGATCAAGCGGGTCGAGGGCCAGGTGCTGCCGGTTCGTCCGATCGTCGCCCCCGCCGCTGACGAGATCGAGGACGTGCCGGAGTTGGGGCTCTCGGAAGATGTCTTCGCTGACGACTCTGATTCATCGTCAGCCGAAGCGGATGCGGATGCAGCTTCCGCTGAAGCGGATGCAGCTTCCGCGGAAGCAACGGGCGCTGCCGAAGATGAGATCGTGGCCGAGGCTGAAACGGCACGAGTTGCTTCCGCGGAAGATGCAACCGCGTCTGACGACGAGGCCGAGGCGGCTACTGAGGCCGACGTGGCCGAGACCGCTCCCGAGGTCGAGGCAGCACCCGAGGCAGAGGCAGCGCCGGAGGCTGAGGTCGCTCCTGAGGTCGAGGCAGCGCCGGAGGCTGAGGCTGCTCCCGAGGCGGAGGCTGCTCCCGAGGTCGAGGCAGCACCTGAGGCTGAGGCAGCGCCTGAGGCTGAGGCAGCGCCTGAGGCTGACGCAGCGCCTGAGGCGGAGGCGGAGCCCGAGGCCTAGGCTTCGGCGAGCGCCCAACGTTGTCGAAGGGCGGTACGGTTTCGGTCGTGCCGCCCTTCGTCGCTTTAACCGGGGGAATCGGGGCCGGCAAGTCGACCGCGCTGGCTGCGTTCGAGCGGCTCGGCGCGGCGGTGATCTCTACCGATGCCATCGTGCATGAGCTGTATCGGACAGACGCGGTGCGCGACGCGGTGGTGGTGCGCTTCGGCGTCGAGGTCGCGCCCAACGGCGTCGTCGATCGCGGTGCGCTCGCGGCACGGGTGTTCGCCACTCACGTGGACCGGGTCTGGCTCGAGCAGTTGTTGTGGCCGCTGGTGCGTGGCCGCGTCAGCGCCTGGCACGAGCAGATGCTTCGCACCGAACCGCCTCCGCGTGTGTTCGTGGCAGAGGTGCCCCTGCTTTTCGAGGCTGCGAGCGAAGATATGTACGACGCCACGATCGCTGTTATTGCTGACGAGCAGGTGCGTGACGCGCGCGCCCAGGCGCGCGGGCATCGTGCCCTGGTGGAGCGTGACGCCCGGCAGCTCAGCCAGGAGGAAAAAGCCGCACGCTCCAGGTTCGTCGTTGGCAATGACGGCAGCGTGCAGGAACTCGAGAAGAAGCTGTCGGCGATCCTTGCGATCCTGGATGCATGAGGGTGGCGGGGCACTGAGATGGGAGCGGCACAGAGACCGGTGAGCTACTCGGGCGAGCACTACGCCTCACAGCGCGGGGGGCGCCACGGCAGGGCCGTGCGCCGCCGCATCGTGACGCTGCTCACGCTCGTGCTCCTCGCTGCTGGTGGGGTGGCGCTCGTGCCACTCGTGCAGCGGGCGATCAAGCACTTCGAGCTGCCGCTGCAGTATGCGTCGATCATCCGCCGGCAGGCGGCCGAGAAGCACCTCGATCCGGCGCTGATCGCGGCCGTGATCTACGCCGAGACCCGCTTCAACCCCCGCACCTCATCGACGGGCGCCGAGGGGCTGATGCAAATCGAGCCGGCGACCGCGCGCTTCCTCGCGCATCGCTCCGGCGGCACGGCCTTCACCGTGGCCGACCTCGGCACTCCACAGGTCAACATCGCGTATGGCAGCTACTACCTGCGCTACCTGATGAACGAGTATGGGGGCAGCAAGGTGCTGGCACTCGCCGCTTACAACGGCGGCGACACCAACGTCAACATCTGGCTGGGGAGGGTCGAGGCCCGACACGAGCGCTTCACGATCGCCGACATCCCGCTGGCCACCGGGATCCGCGCCTACGTGACCGAGGTCTTGAGCAAGCAGCGCGCCTACCGCTCGAAGTACGCGCGCCAGCTCGGATACACCTGAGCCACGCGCGGCGAGCTCAGGTCACGGCGACCGCCCCACCGCATGCTCAGCGTGACAAATCGTCCGCTGATGCCGCGATTTGTCACGAAGCACACGAAATCGCGCACTCTGGTGACAGATCGGCACAGAGAGCTGCGATTTGTCACTTTGAGCAGGGCGGCCTTCCTCTCCACAACCCTGAATCCCAAACTGGCGGGCGGCTTGGACCGTTGGGGGCTAACGGGGGTCGGCCGAGACTACGGTCGGGGGTCGGCCGAGACTACGGTCGGGGGTCGGCCGAGACTGCGGTCGGGGGTCGGCCGAGACTGCGGTCGGGGGCCGACTCGCACCGCCGCTACGATCCGATGCAAGTGCCCGGATTTGAGTTAGACGCCACCTTCAGTCCGACCGCGGATCAGCCGGCGGCGATCGTGAGCCTGGCTGAGGGCATCCGCAACGGCGAGCGGGCGATGACGCTGCTCGGCGCGACCGGCACCGGCAAGACGATGACGATGGCGGCAACGATCGCCGAGGTCAACAAGCCGGCCCTGGTGATCGCCCACAACAAGACGCTCGCGGCGCAGCTCTGCAACGAGTTCCGCACCTTCTTCCCCCGCAATGCGGTCGAGTACTTCGTCTCCTACTACGACTACTACCAGCCCGAGGCCTACGTTCCCAGCAAGGACCTCTACATCGAGAAGGACTCGGCGATCAACCAGGAGATCGACCGCCTCCGACACGCGGCCACGGCGGCGCTGTTCGCGCGCAGGGACGTGCTGATCGTCGCCTCGGTCTCCAGCATCTACGGACTGGGCTCGCCGGAGGTCTACGACGAGAACCTGCAGACCCTGACCAGGGGCGCGATGATCGACCGCGACCGCCTGCTCCGAAAGCTCGTCAGCATCCAGTACAACCGCAATGACACCGCCCTCGCCCGCGGCACCTTCCGCGTGCGCGGCGAGACACTCGAGATCTGGCCCGCATACGCTGAGACCGCCTACCGGATCAGCATGTTCGGCGACGAGGTCGAGCATCTGCAGCACTTCGACCCGGTGACCGGCGAGCTGATCGAGGACGACCTCGAGCACGTCGCGATCTGGCCGGCCTCGCACTACAACGTGCGCGAGGGCCAGATCGATGACGCCGTCGCCCAGATCGGCAAGGAGCTCGAGGAGCGCTGCGCCGAGCTCGAGGCAGAGGGCAAGCTGCTCGAGTCCCACCGCCTGCGCCAGCGCACGCAGTACGACATGGAGATGCTGCGCGAGATGGGCTTCTGCAGCGGGATCGAGAACTACAGCCGGATCCTCGACGGCCGCAAGCCGGGAGAGCGCCCCTACTGCCTGCTCGACTACTTTCCCGATGACTTCGTCTGCTTCATCGACGAGTCGCACCAGACGGTGCCCCAGATCGGCGGCATGGCGGAAGGTGATCGCAGCCGTAAGCAGACGCTCATCGACTACGGCTTCCGGCTACCGAGCGCGCTCGACAACCGCCCGCAGACGTTCCAGGAGTTCCTCTCGATCACGCCGCAGATGGTGTTCGTGTCAGCCACCCCCGGTGAGTACGAACGAACCCACTCGCCGCGGATCGTCGAACAGATCGTGCGTCCGACGGGAATCATCGACCCGGAGATCGAGGTCCGCGAGACCAGGAACCAGATCGATGACCTGATGAACGAGATCAAGGGGCGCGTCGAACGCAACGAGCGCACGCTGGTCACAACTCTGACCAAGAAGATGTCGGAGGACCTGACGGACTACCTGCTGGAGATGGGCTTCAAGGTCCGCTACCTGCACTCCGAGATCGACACGCTCGAGCGCATCCAGATCATCCGCGGGCTGCGGCTCGGCGACTTCGATGTGCTGGTCGGCGTCAACCTGCTCCGCGAGGGCCTCGACCTGCCCGAGGTCTCGCTGATTGCGATCCTCGACGCCGACAAGGAGGGCTTCCTGCGCGGCGCCACCTCGCTGATCCAGACGATCGGCCGTGCCGCCCGCAACGTCGAGGGCAAGGTGCTGATGTACGCCGATAAGGAGAGCGCCGCCATGCGGGCAGCGATCGGGGAGACCGACCGCCGTCGTGAGATCCAGGTCGCCTATAACCGCGACCACGGAATCACCCCCGAAACGATCACCAAGGGCATCTCCGACATCGCCGAGTTCCTGCAGTCCGGGTCGAAGGTCCCGAAGTCCCGCCGCCGGCGCCAGCGCGATCCCGCCGGCACGATCCCGCCGGCCGAGCTCGAGCGCAAGATCATCGAGCTCGAGGAGGAGATGCTCGCCGCCGCCGAGGACCTCCGCTTCGAGTACGCCGCCCGGCTGCGCGACGAGATCCGCGACCTCAAGCGGGAGCTGGATGTCGCGCTCGCCGAGGGACGGGTTGGGTAGAACACCTGTCCGCTAGGCTTCGCCGCCATGGCGCTGGACCGGCAGAGCATCGAGAAGCGAGACTTCCCGATCGGGCGGCGCGGGTATGACCCCGAGGCGGTAGATGCGCACCTCGCCGAGGTCGCCAACGAGGTCGACGAGCTGAAGCTCTCGGCCCGCCGTCACACGGAATCGCTGGCCTCGGCGGCCAGCGAGCAGGTGCGCGCGATCATCGAGGCGGCGGAGGCCAGTGCCACCGAGATCCTGCGCCAGTCCGAGAACGATGCGCGCGAGATCCGCGCGGAAGCCGCCCAGGAGGCGCAGGCGGCCAGGGCCGATGCGACCACGCAGGCACGCGACCATGTCGGCCGCGTTTCCGAGGCGACCGCCGTGATGCTCCAGCGCCTCAACGCGATGGACTCCGAGCTCTCATCGCTGATCGACGGCCTGCGCACGGGCGCAAACCGCCTCAACGCAGACCTGCAGCTGCTCGAGGGCAACTTCGACGGCGTCCGCGACTCGCTCGGCCCGCGCGCCCAATTCGAGAACGAGCCTTCGCCCTCCGCCGCCGGTCCGCTGACCGGCGACGGCGCCGGAGCGTCCACAGCCGAGGCGGAGGCCGAGACCGGGCCGGAGCCCGAGGTCGCCGCGGACATCGAGGGCGCCCGCCTGGTCGCGCTCAACATGGCGCTGAACGGCACGCCCCGCGACGAGACCGACCGCTACCTGTCGGAGAACTTTCAGCTCGACGACCGCATGACGCTGCTGGACGAGGTCTACTCGTCCGTGCAGGGCTGAGGGCACAACCGCCCGCCCTCGAGGCGAGCTACACGGCGGCTCGCGAAGGCCCAGCGGGACGGGCCACGCAACGACCCTGCGATGGGAACGTCTGTTCGGTTCTCTAGACTCCGGAGAGTGGATCAGCTGATCGTCACGGGCGCGCGGGAGCACAACCTCAAGGACATCACCGTCTCCATCCCGCGGGATTCGCTGACGGTCATCACCGGCCTTTCCGGCTCGGGTAAATCGTCGCTTGCGTTCGACACGATCTATGCCGAGGGGCGGCGCCGATACGTGGAATCGCTGTCTGCGTACGCGCGCCAATTTCTGGGCCAGATGGACAAGCCCGACGTCGATTCGATCGAAGGGCTGTCGCCCGCGATCTCGATCGACCAGAAGACGACCTCGCGCAACCCGCGCTCGACGGTCGGGACGGTCACCGAGATCTATGACTACCTGCGCCTGCTGTGGGCACGGGTCGGCAAGCCCTTCTGCCACATCTGCGGACGGCCGATCACAGGCCAGTCGGCCGAGCAGATCATCGATCAGGTGATGGAGCTGCCTGATGGGGAGCGCTTCATGGTGATGGCGCCGATCGTCCGCGGCCGCAAGGGCGAGTACGGCAAGCAGCTCGACGAGCTTCGTGGTGAGGGCTTCACCCGCGCAAAGATCGATGGCGAGCTACGCCGGCTCGACGAGGAGATCCTGCTCGAGAAGAAGTTCAAGCACGACATCTCGATAGTCGTCGACCGGCTTGTGATGAAGGACGACCTGCGCAAGCGGCTTGCCGACTCGATCGAGACCGCGGTGTCGCTCGCCGGCGGTCTGGTCGAGGTCGAGCTGGTCGGCAGCGGCGAGCTGCGGCTGTACAGCGAGAAGTTCGCCTGTCCGGTTCACGGCCCCAGCCTCGTGGAGCTCGAGCCGCGGATCTTCAGCTTCAACTCGCCGCACGGCGCCTGTCCGCGCTGCACCGGGCTCGGATCGCAGATGGAGATCGACCCGGAGCTGGTGGTGCCGGACCCGGCGCGCTCGATCGGGGAGGGCGCGATTGCTCCATGGGCGGCCAGCGCTTCGGACTACTACGGACAGCTCACGCAGGCCATCTCTGAGCGCTACGGCGTGGATAACGACATCCCGTGGGCCGATCTGCCCGAGGAGCAGCGCGACTTCTTCCTGTACGGCACCAACGGTGACCGGTTTCAGGTGGCGTACCGCAACCGCTTCGGCCGCCGCCGCAACTACACGACGGCGTTCGAGGGGATCGTCAAAGGGCTCGAGCGCCGCTACCGCGAGACCGAATCCGAGCTCGTCAAGGAGAAGATCGAGGAGTACATGACGCTGCGCCCGTGCCCGGATTGCAATGGCGCGCGGTTGCGACCGGAGTCGCGGTCGGTGCTGGTCTCCGGCCTACCGATCCACGAATTCACCGCGCTCTCGGCGCACGGGGCGCTCGTCTGGGTCCGAGAGCTCGAGCTGTCAGAACACGACCGCCGCATCGCCCACCTGATCCTGCGCGAGATCGAGGAGCGGCTGAGCTTCCTGGAGAACGTCGGCGTCGGCTACCTCAGCATGGAGCGCGCGGCCGCGACACTGTCAGGTGGTGAGGCGCAGCGCATCCGCCTGGCGACGCAGATCGGGTCGTCGTTGGTGGGCGTGCTCTACATCCTGGACGAGCCCTCGATCGGCCTGCACCAGCGTGACAACCACAAGCTGATCGTGACGCTTGAGCGCCTGCGCGACCTCGGCAACACCGTGCTGGTCGTCGAGCATGATGAGGACACGATGCGCGCCGCCGACCATGTGCTGGACATCGGCCCGCTCGCCGGTGAGTACGGCGGCCACGTGGTCGCGCAGGGGACAGCCGATGACATCGCGCAGGTTCCCGAGTCGCTCACCGGGCAGTTCTTGGCGGGCACCCGCCGGATCGAGGTCCCGAGGAAGCGTCGGAGGCCGGCTGGATACATCGAGATCAAGGGTGCGGCCGAGCACAACCTCAAGGACATCGACGTCAGGGTGCCGCTCGGCGTGCTCTGCAGCGTCACCGGCGTCTCCGGCTCGGGCAAGTCGACGCTCATCAACGAGGTCCTGTTCAAATCCGTCGCGAACCGTCTCGGCAGCAGGCGCGTGCGCGCAGGTGCGCATCGCTCGATCAGCGGCCTCCAGCAGCTCGACAAGATCATCTCCGTGGACCAGTCACCGATCGGACGCACGCCGCGGTCGAACCCGGCGACCTACATCGGCCTGTTCGACCAGATCCGCGACCTGTTCGCGAGGACGCCCGAGGCGCGCGCCCGCGGCTACAAGCCGGGGCGCTTCTCCTTCAACGTCAAGGGTGGCCGTTGCGAGGTCTGCAAGGGCGACGGCCAGATCAAGATCGAGATGCACTTCCTGCCCGACGTCTATGTGCCGTGCGAGCAGTGTCACGGCAAGCGCTACAACCGCGAGACGCTCGAAGTTCGTTTCAAGGGCAAGAACATCGCCGACGTACTGGAGATGTCGATCGGCGAGGCGCTCGAGTTCTTCGCTCACATCCCCAAGATCAACCGCCGCGTGCAGACGCTGCACGACGTCGGACTCGACTACATGCGCCTCGGCCAGCCGGCGACGACGCTGTCCGGCGGTGAAGCCCAGCGTGTGAAGCTCGCCGCCGAGCTCTCCAAGGTGGCGACCGGCCGCACGCTCTACATCCTTGACGAGCCGACCACCGGCCTGCACTTCGCAGACATCCAGCGCCTGCTCGAGGTGCTCGACCGGCTCGTCGTAGCCGGGAACTCGATTGTCGTGATCGAGCACAACCTCGACGTGATCAAGGTCTCCGACCATGTGATCGACCTCGGCCCCGAGGGCGGAGATGAGGGCGGGTATCTGATCGCGGTGGGTACGCCCGAGCAGATCGCGGCGACGCCCGACTCCTACACGGGCCAGTTCCTCAAGCCGCTGCTCGGGTCTGGCGCCACGGCGCCGGCCAGGCGCAGACGCAGGACCGCCGTCCAGGCTTGATACTCACGGGGTGACCCGCACCGAGACTGACGGATGACCCGCACCGAGCAGATCGTCGCCGGGCGCCTGTGGCTGCAGAAGTGGCGCTGGTACGAGCGCAATTCGCTGCCCTGGAACCGGGCGCGCATCCACTACGAGCTCGCGCGACGCCAGGCGTTCGCGCGCTGGCCGCTGCACGGTGAGGTGCTCGAGGGGCTGCGTGATGGGCGGCTCGAGATCGGTCCGCAGGTTCTGTTCGAGCCGGGGGTCTGGATCACGATGCCGTCGCCGGCTCGGGTCCGCATCGGCGGCGGCACTTTCCTCAACCTCGGGGTGATGGTCGCGGCGCTCGAGCTGGTCGAGATCGGTGAGCACTGCATGTTCGCCAACTGCTGCGTGATCACGGACGCCAACCACCGCTACGACGACTCCGAGCGGCCGGTGCCGTGGCAGGGCTTCACCAGCAAGGGTCCGACCCGGATCGGTGACAACGTCTGGTGCGGTGCCAACGTCGTGGTCACCAGCGGCGTGACGATCGGCGAGCGCTGCGTGATCGGCGCCAACTCAGTCGTGACCGCCGACATCCCGCCGTTCTCGATCGCGGCCGGCGCCCCCGCCCAGGTGATCCGCCCGATTACCTACGAGTAGGAACAGCTTCCAGCGAGCGTCGTCAGGCGGATCCGACTTGTACTCCCGGGTGCGTGTGTCGCGTGAGTGGCCCTCGCGCGTTAGCGCCAGGGACCACCAGCCCGACACCACGCATCAGGAGTTTTTAATCACGATCCCCTCGAGGATGTGAGCCACGTGCTCGGTGGCGTCGATCGCGTCCTCGAGGCGTTCGAAGAGGTCCTTCCAACGGATCACCACCATCGGGTCGATACCGCCGTCGAAGAGTGAGGCGATCGCCTCGCGGGTGATGCGGTCGCCCTCGTTCTCGAGGCGGTTGATCTCGACGGTGTAGGCGGAGAGCTCGTTGAAGCCCCGCAGGCGAGGGATCGCCTCGTCGATCTGGTACGCGGCCCTGTTGAGTACCTCGGTGAGCTTGATCGCCTGGTCCATCGGCGCCTCGATCTTGTAGAGGCCGAGGTAGTCGGCGACCTCCTCGATGTAGTCGACGATGTCGTCGAGCGCCGAGGTCAGCGCGAGGATGTCCTCGCGGTCGATCGGGGTGACGAACGTGTGGTTGAGGCGGTCGAGGATCTCGTGGGTGATGCGATCGCCGTCGTGCTCGCAGTCGCGGATGTCCTCCGCGAGGTGGCGATTGTCCGGATAGTCGGACAGCAGCTGCTCGAGCAGATCCGCCGAGCGCAGGACGTTGTGGCCGGCCTCCTCGAATAGCTCGAAGTAGGCGCGGTCACGGGGTGCGAAAACCTGTGTGATCCGAGGCACAGCCGCATCCTATTGGGTTGCGGACCAGGGCCGTGAACGCCTGTGTCAGCGGTGTGACTGATGTTCGCTCAGAGCGGAAAGTTCTGTGCGAAGCTCGGCGAGCTCGGCTGCGTCGATCGTATAGCTGTGCTGGGGCCCCGGGTAGCGGTGTTCGCGCACGTCGGCTGCGAATGCCGCGACGCCCGCGTTCATCTCCTCCTGCAGGTCGGCGTAGCGCTGGACGAAGCGTGCGCCCTGGCCCTCTCGGATCCCGAGCAGGTCATGGAATACCAGTACCTGGCCGTCAGTCGCAGGCCCAGCGCCGATTCCGATCACCGGCACGTCGATCAACCGCATGAGCTCCTCGGTGACCGCGGCCGGAATGGCCTCGAGCACGATCGTGAAACATCCCGCGTCCTGCAGCGCCAGCATCTCCGCGGCGATCCGCGCGGCACTGCCGGCACTGCGGCCCTGGGCGCGGTAGCCACCTAGCGCGGTCGAGGTCTGCGGAGTCAAGCCGACGTGGCCCATCACAGGGATCCCGGCCTGCACGATCGCTCGCGCCCGCGCGACCGAGGTTGCGTTGCCCCGCTCGAGCTTGACCGCGTCGGCGCCGGCCTCTTTGACGAAGCGCATCGCGGTGCGGACGGCCTGCTCGTCTGACTCCTCGTAGGAGCCGAACGGCAGGTCGGCGATCAGGAAGGGGGTACGCAGCCCGCGCCGCACGGCGCGCGTGAGCATCAGCATCTCGTCTGTGCTGACCTCAATCGTCGAGGGGTAACCGAGCACCGTCATCGCGCCCGAGTCGCCGACGAGCACCATGTCGATGCCGGCCGCTTCCGCGGCGCGCGCGCTGGGGAAGTCATAGGCGGTGACCATCACGAGCGCCTCGCCGAGACGGTGGCGCTCGTTCAGGGTGGACAGCGTCGCCGGCAAGCGGGACGCGTCCTCCATCATGGCGATCTGCGAGGGGTGCGACGACATCGATCTCTCCTTAGATGCTTCCCGCCGCTTGGGCGCTGCCGTGTGCGGCGGCGCCGGTTGTGGTCGAGAGCGGTTGGTTGTCGATCAGGCGTGCGTTGCCGATGCGCGCGGCGACCAGTGCCAGCGCAGGCCCGTCGATGGTTGTCATCGGCAGCAGCGTGTCGGGATTTACGATCTGGAGGTACTCCGTCAGCACATGGGCGCCATCGAGCTCAGCTCGCGCGCCCTCGAGGATCGTGTTCACGTTCGTCTCGCCGGCGGCGACCAGCGCCGCCGCCACCCGTAGAGAGCGGCTCAGTGCCATCGCCCGCTCGCGCTCGTCCGGCGTCAGCAGCGCGTTGCGGCTCGACATCGCGAGGCCGTCCGTTTCGCGCACGGTCGGGCACGTCTCGATCTGGACCTGCAGGTTGAGGTCACGGACCAGGCGCCTGATCACCACTGCCTGCTGGGCGTCCTTCTGGCCGAAGTAGGCGACATCCGGGTTGACGATGTTCAAGAGCTTGGTGACGACGGTCGCGACGCCTTCGAAATGGCCACGACCACGGCTGACTCCCTCCAGTACGTCGGTGACGCCACCGACGCTGACGGTCGTCGCGAACCCCGCCGGGTAGATCTCCTCGACCGGCGGCGCGAACAGGAAGTCGACACGCTCCTCGGCGGCGAGCAGGGCATCGCGCTCCCCATCGCGCGGGTAGGCCGAGAGGTCGGCGGCCTCGTTGAACTGCGCCGGGTTCACGAACAGCGAGACCACCACGTCGTCGCACTCGAGTCGCGCCCGCCGGATCAGCGAGAGATGGCCCTCGTGGAAGGCGCCCATCGTCGGAACGAGCCCGATCCGGCCGCCTTCCCGGCGCGGCCGCGCCAGCGCGGCGTGCAGCTCGGAAATGGTACGGAGCGTTCTCATGCGGGCTCCAGGGTCGGTGCGGGCTCCAGGCTCGGCCGGCGCTCCAGGGTCGGTGCGGACGCCAGGGCCCGTGTCGCCTCGGTCAGCGCGTCGAACAGCGGGATCAGCGCCGGCGTGCGCTCGGCGACCGCCTCGCGCTGCCGCGCGACCGTCACCCCGTCACCACGAGCGACCGGACCGGTGAGCGCGAGCTCGCCGCCCAGTGAGGCCCAGTTCTCCACGGTCGCGCGGACGAGCGGCACGAGCATCTGTCGCCGGATCCCGGCGGTCGCCGCGAGTTCCTCGGCTGCCGCCTCGAGCGTCACCAGGAAGTTCGAGGCGATCGATGCGGCCGCGTGATAGGCGGGGCGGTCCTGGGGGCTGACCCGCACGGCCGTCATTCGCAGCGCTTCCGCCAAACGCGTCGCGAATGCGAGCGCCGCGTCCGTGGCGCCGTCGACGGCGGCCGTCGCGCCGACGAAGTCCGCACCATCGGCGGTCACGGTCATCAGTGGGTGCAGTGAGAACGCCTCATGCGGCGCCAGCGGCTCGAGCCCTGTCGCGCCGGAGCAATGCCCGACGAGCGGCCCGGGCGCGATCGCTGCCGCGGCCAGGGCGATCTCCGCGTCGGGAACGCAGAGCAGCACCGCGTCGCAGCCGGCACCGTCGGCACCGCGCCCGAGCGGTCCAATGGGCTGGATCGAGTGCATTGCTTCGAGGGCGCGCGCAAAAGCGTTCCCGAGTCGGCCTGTGCCGACGATCGCAAGCCGCGTCTCAGAGCGGTTGAGGACAGTTGCTGGCATCTCTCCGGGTCCATCCCTTGTAGAAGGTGACGGCCTCGCTTAATGGTACCCCGGTTCTGGTGGCTGGTTAGCATCGGCCCGATGAAGACCGCGAGTGAGCGCCGCGAGCTGCTGAAGGCCGTCTACCAGGAGGGCCGCGTTTGCGTCGAATGTCCGCTGCATGAGACGCGTACGAACGTCGTATTTGGTTCGGGCAACGCCGACGCGGAGCTGATGTTCATCGGCGAGGCGCCTGGAGCCAACGAGGATCTGCAGGGTCTGCCTTTCGTCGGACAGGCGGGAAAGCTGCTCGAGAAGCTGCTCGGTGAGATCGGGCTGGAGCGCGGCGACGTGTTCATCGCCAACACGCTGATGTGCCGGCCACCGGGCAATCGCGACCCCTACCCGCACGAGCTCGAGGCCTGTCAGCACTACCTGTTCGCCAAGCTCGAGCTGATCCAGCCGACGATGATCTGCACGCTCGGCAACTTCGCGACGAAGCTGCTTCGGGGTGAGCCGACGGGCATCTCCAGGATTCACGGGCAGGCGGAGGTGCGCACGATCGGGCCGCGGGCGGTGCGACTGTATCCGCTCTATCACCCCGCGGCGGCGCTCTACACGCCGTCCACGCTGGAAATGCTGCAGGCCGACTTCCTGCGCATCCCGGAGATCCTGAGGATGGGCCCGCCCGACCAGCCGGAGCCGTCGCTCGAGGCGCCGCCGCCTGAGGACTCCTGGCTCGAGGGGCCGCCGCCTGAGGACGCGCCCCCGGCCGCGCCACAGGAGCCGCCGCCCGCGGTCCGGGATCCTCCGCCGGCCGACAGCGAGCAGCTCGGGCTCTTCTAAGCGACCCGCGCCAGCGCGGGCCGGCGCGACAGCGCGATCGCGTACACGACCGCCGCGCCAAGCAATTGCACGAACAGCACCACGGTCGCGAACGACGCTGGGTGCTTGGGCGCCTGCAACAGCAGGACCGGCTCGATCGCGGCGACCAGCCCGATCGCCGGCAGGAACCAGACCCGCTTGAGCGCGAGCATGTACTGAACCGCCAGGTAGGTGGCGGCCAGGACCGTGAAGGCGGCCCCGAGCGGGAGCAGGGATCCCGAGGCGATCGCCTTACTCTTGCCGAACACCGCGGCCAGCAGCGGGTGCGCGCCGAACGCGAAGATCAGCATGCACGGCACAGCGCATACGGCCACGATGCCAATCGATTTGATCAGCACGGGCCGGGTGTCCACTCCCTGCGCCCGCAGCCGTGAGGTCTCGGGCACCAGATAGAAACTCGCACCCATCGCCACCCAGATCAGCACCTTGCCGGCTACCGCGGCGACCGCGTAAGAGCTCGCGACCCTGTCGCTGAACTGATGCTTGGCCGTGATCAGATCAACGTTCTGCAGCAGCTGGATAATCGCCAGCGCCGTGATCGGCACCGCCGCCATCCAGACATGTCGGCCGAAGCTGAGCGCTCCGGCGGCCGTGCTCCGCAGGCGCCAACGCTGGTAGGTGGGCCCGGCCAGCTTCGCGTAGATCACGAACACGCAGTAGGCGGACATGGCGATGTAAGAGATCAGCGAACCCAGGTAGGCCCCGCCGATACCGAGCCCGACCGAGGCGAGGATCGCGCCCGAAACGAGCCGGGCGGCCTGCTCGCCGATCAGGCTGAGGCCCACGGTGCGATAGTCGCCGATCCCCTGAAGTGCGCCGCGCAAGGTGCAGAGACCGAGGTAGAGGCAGCCCGCCGGGATGCCGGCCGCCGCCGCCCATCCCTGGCGCGGGACGCCGACGGCGTCGGCGATCGGCTGCCGCGCCAGGATCGACACGACCGTCGCCAGCAGGGTGAAGACTGCCAGCACCCGGGCCCAGCGCTCGAGTGTCGCAAGTAGCTCCTCGCCGGTGCCGAGGTGACCTAGCACACCCTCGCGCGCGGTCGCAACCTGCACCGCCTGGCCAGCGACGGTGAGGATCACCAGGTAGCTGATGAGCGCGGCCAGCGCGCCGTAGTTTGTCAGCAGGCGCGCGAACACGACCGAGGAGATCAGCGCGAGGACGTTGTTGGCGATCATCGCCCCTGCGAGCCCTGCAGCTTTGCCCGTGTCGGAGCCGCGGAAGCGATCCAAAAGGGGCGAAATTCGGCGTCGCATTCGCGCTTGGACGGTAGCGGAGCCCTCCACCAGCGAGGAAATCTGTGCGTATTCCTGACTAAGGTGTGCTGCGCGTGGTGATCGAGCCGGCAAAGCACGAAACGAACTCGGCCACCCAGACCGAGGCGCTCGGCGCGGAGCTGGCAAGCGTGCTCGTACCCGGAGACGTGGTTCTGATCGACGGCGAGGTTGGCGCCGGCAAGACCACCTTCGTGCGCGGCGCAGGACGCGCGCTCGGTGTCACCGCGCCCGTGACGAGCCCGACGTTCACGATCGGGCAGCGCTATCCGGTCGCCGCCGCGCCGTCCGCCGGCCAGTCGGCAGCCGCTCCGCTCACCTTCGTATCGCACGTCGACCTCTACCGGCTCGGCTCGTTGCGTGACGAGGACCCGGACCTGCTGGCCGACTACATAGGCGCGGACACGATCACGTTCGTCGAGTGGCCCGACGCCGGCGTGGAGGAGATCTCAGAGCTCGGGCGAACCGCGCTTCACGTGAAACTGATCCACGCGGGCGGCGATCGGCGGATCGTCGAGATCACATGATGGAGCTCGTATGAGACTGCTGGCGTTCGACACGGCGACCAGGCTGACCGCGGTCGCGTTGCGCGACCTCGAGACCGAGACCAATGTCTGCGCGCGCGAGACGCTGGACCTCGCCGTGGTCGACGACCCGCCGGCCGGTGGTCGTCCCGGACATGCCCAGAAGCTGCTCGTCCTGATCCAGGAGTTGTTCGAGCGTGCCGACACGAATTGGGGCACTGTCGACCGCATCGCCGTCGGCATCGGCCCCGGGACCTTCACAGGCCTGCGGATCGGGATTGCCACCGCTCAGGGCCTCGCGAGCGCCACGGGACTTCCGCTCGTCGGCGTCTCGACGCTGAGTGCGCTGGCGCTCGCCGCCCACGAGCGTGAACCTGCAGCCGCCACCCTCGCAGTGATCGACGCCCGCCGTGGCGAGGCGTTCGTCGCCGGCTGGCGCGGCGGCGACGGACCGCTGGACGCCGAGCCGACGCTGCGACCACAGGTGCTGACGCCGGCGCAGCTCGCGCGCGTCGCGTCTGGCAGCGGGGCAGGCACGCTGGCCGTCGGTGACGGGGCGTCGAAATTCCGGCAGATTCTGAAGGACGCGGGCCTGAGCGTGCCGGACGAGCAGTCGCCCCTGCATCGTGTCTCGGCACGCGAGCACTGCCGCCTCGCGACACTGCTCGCGCCCTCGCCAGACGGCACCGTGGCGCCCGAGTACCTGCGGCTCCCGGACGCCGAGATCTCCTCGAAAGCAAAGCCATGACCGAACCCGTCGCGATCCGGCCGCTCTCCTACAGCGACCTCCCACAGGTCATCGCGATCGAGCGCCGGGCGTTCTCGAGCCCGTGGTCGCTGTCGATGTTCGTACTCGAGCTGTCGAGGCCGTCGGGCCTCCACCTCGCGGCCGTCTGGGAAGCCGCGCTCGTGGGCTATCTGATCAGCGCCCGCTATGACGAGGCCTACCACGTGATGACGATCGCCGTCGACCCCGACCATCGCCGCGCCGGGATCGCCAGTACGCTGCTCGAGGCCCTGATCGAACGTGCCGGCGAGGATGCGAACTACACGCTGGAGGTGCGCGTCTCCAACAGCGGCGCGATCGCGCTCTACGAGCGCTACGGCTTCCGCCAAGTGGGCACCCGGCGCCGCTACTACGCCGACAATGGCGAGGACGCGATCATCATGTGGCGCGCACTCGGACGTCCCTGGGAGGCAGCGTGATCCTCGCGATCGAGACCAGCTGCGATGACACCTGCGCCGCACTGGTCAGCGCCGAGGGTGAGATCCGCGCCAACGTGATCTCGTCGCAGGGAGTGCATGACCGCTTCGGTGGGGTGGTCCCGGAGATCGCCTCGCGCCACCATCTGACGCTGCTGCCCCCGGTTATCGACGAGGCGCTGCGCACCGCCGCCGCAAGCCTTGACGACGTCGAGCTGGTCGCCGCCACGCGCGGGCCGGGGCTCGTCGCGGCGCTGCTCGTCGGCTTCTGCGCCGCCAAGGGCCTGGCCGCCGCCCGCGAGCTTCCGTTCGCCCCGGTCGACCATCTGCACGGGCACCTCGCCGCAAGCTTTCTGAAACCGGCCGAGTTCGAGCCGCCGTTCCTGGCGCTGATCGCCAGCGGCGGCCATACGCTGTTGTCGGATGTGCGCGACCACGGCCCCGAGCTACGCGTGCTCGGTCAGACACTCGACGACGCGGCCGGCGAGGCCTTCGACAAGGGTGCACGCCTGCTCGGCCTCGGCTACCCGGGCGGCGCTGCGCTCGAGCGCCTGGCCGCCGACGGCGACCCCCACGCCTTTGACTTCCCCACCGCTGAGCGCATGCCCGGCCTTGACTTTTCGTTCGCCGGTCTCAAGACATCGCTGCTCTACAAGGTCCGCGAGCTCGGCGAGCAGGACGCCGAGCGGCTCCGCGCCGACCTCGCCGCCTCGTACCAGCGCGCGATCGTCGAGGCGCTGCTGATCCGCGTGCGGCGAGCGATCAGGCAGTCCGGTGCGACCCGGCTTGCCATCGGTGGCGGCGTCGCCGCCAACGGACAGCTGCGGGAGCAGCTTGCAACTCTCGGGGTCGAGGTCGAAATCCCGCCACCCGCCCTCTGCACCGACAACGCGGCGATGATCGCCAGCGCCGCCCGCTACTCCCAGCAGCTGACCTTTCCCAACTACCTGGAGCTCGACGTCTATTCCACGGGGGAGCGGAGGCTGGTGGCGTGAGCGCTTCTGCCGGGAGTGGTCCAGCGTGAGCGCTTCTGCCGGGGGTGGATTCGGTCCCGCCCACCCACCCCAAGGAACGACGGTTACCCTCTACGGCCGCCCCGGCTGTCATCTCTGCGACCAGGCGCTGATCGTGATCGAGCGCGTGCGGGCGCGGGTGCCGTTCGCGCTCGAGCAGCGCGACATCGAGGCCGACGCCGAGCTCTTTACGCGATACCTCGAACGCATCCCGGTCGTCGCGATCGACGGCGTCGAAGCGTTCGAGCTGTTCGTGGACGAGCACGAGTTCGAACGGGCGCTTGCGAAAGCATTGACCGTCCCTCAGTAGAGTGGACGCCTCAATGTCGAGTGGCGAACTGGAACTGGAGCAGCCGGCCGAGAAGCTCGGCCTTGGCGTGGCAGCGCGCCTGTCGCGGTACCTGATGGTGCTGACGCAGGCGCGCAAGATGGGCAAGGAGACGATCAGCTCGCAGGAACTGGCCGACTTCACGCACGTCAACTCCACCCAGATCCGCCGCGACCTCTCCGGCTTCGGGAAGTTCGGCAAGCGGGGCGTGGGGTACAACGTCGACGCGCTGATCGGTGAGATCCGCGGCATCCTGCGCACCTCGGGTCAGCACAACATCGCGCTGTTCGGCGCGGGCCACCTTGGCACGGCGATCGCCACCTCCGATACCTTCGCCGACCACGGCTTCCGTGTCGTCGCGCTGTTCGACACCGACCCAGGGAAGGTCGGGACGCAGGTCGGCAACCTGACCGTGCGTCACTACGACGAGCTGCGCGAGGTCGTCGAGGACGAGGAGATCGTTGTCGGCGTGCTGGCCGTGCCGTCGAGTGTCGCCCAGGCGTTGGCGGACGACCTCGTCGAGGTGGGGGTGAGGGTGATCTTCAACTACTCCGAGGCGCTGCTGCAGACGCCGCCGGAGGTGACGGTGCACACCTCGAGCCCCGCCGTTGATCTGCTGTACGCGCTCTACTTCTACCTGGCTTGAGCGACATCGACCTCGACAGCGGGTATGCCTACTTCGAGCAGGCTGCGGACTTCACCGTCGGGCTCGAGGAGGAGTTCGCGATCCTCGATCCGACGCACCTCGGCATGGTGGCGCGGTTCGAGGAGCTGCGTGACGGCGCGCAGCCCGACCCGATCCTCTCGGATGCGATCGCCGGCGAGCTGATCTCCTCCGAGATCGAGATCCGTTCGGGCCGCGGCGAGACCTACGCGGCCGCCGTGAACGCGCAGCGCGACGTGCGCCGGCGAATGTTCGAGCTCGCCGCTGCCCACGACGTGCTGCTCGGGGCTACCGGTACCCACCCGTGGGCCGACTACCGCGAGCAGCACATCATCGACACCGACCATTACCACCGGGTCGAGGACGGGCTGAAGTACGTCGCCTGGCGCAACAACACGTTCTCCACGCACGTGCACGTCGGGATTCGCGGCGCCGACCGCGCGGTGCAGATCTGCGACCGGTTGCGGCCGGTGCTGCCGCTGCTGCTCGCGATCTCCGCCAACTCCCCCTTCCTCGAGGGCCGCGACGCCGGACTGCACAGCATGCGCTCGCAGATCTTCACCAAGAGCTTCCCGCGCTGTGGCGTACCCGACGCCTTCGGCAGCTGGGAGAGTTTTGCCCAGTACATCGACTTCCTCGTGCGCACCTCCTCGATCGTCGAGTACACCCAGGTCTGGTGGTCGGTGCGGCCGCACCTCACGTTCGGGACCGTCGAGGTGCGGATCTGCGACGCCCAGGCGACCGCTGCCGAGTCGGAGGCGCTGGCGGCGCTGATCGTCGCCTGTGTCGCCCAGGCCGCGCGCGACGTCGACGAGGCACGGCCGCACACGGACCTGCCGCCGCGGATGATCGAGGAGAACATGTGGCGAGCGATCCGGTACGGACTCGATGGCGAGTTGCTCGACCTCGAGCGTGGCGACGCCTACCCTGCGCGCGCCGCGGTCGATCGGCTCCTGACCTGGACCGAGCCCGCCCGTGGCGAGCTCGGCCTGGCGATCGAGCTGCCGGCGCTCAACGGCGCGCAACGCCAGCGGGCGCTGCTCGCCGAAGGGATGTCACTGAGCGAGGCATATGCGGCAACGGTCGAGGCGACGCGCGCAACCTATGCTGGGAGCGGGCAAAGCACCGTGGAGGTGAACTGATGGCCGGGGACATTCCGAATCCAGGGCAGCTGAATCCAGACCAGCTCTCCGAGGAGCAGCTGCGAGCCGCGTACGAACAGGAGATCAAGCGCGTGCGTGTTGAGCACGTGCTGCTCGAGAACGTCGTGACGATGGTCAACCTGGGGCTGCGTCGCACCGGCCTGATGCCGGGCACCGAGGACGAGCGCGACCTCGCTCAGGTGAAGCTCGCGATCGAGTCCGTGCGGGCGCTCACCCCGCAGATCGAATTGGTCGCGCCGGAGCAGGCGGCTCCAATCCGGGACGCGCTCTCGCAGTTGCAGATGGCGTTCGTGCAGGCCAGCGGCGGTGAGCCGCAAACGGGCCCCGCCGAGCCGCCGGCAAGCCCGGGCGGCGAGCCCGAGCCCCAGAACCAGGACCCGGAAGGTCCGGGCCCGGCGCAGCAGAGCGGCCGCCTCTGGGTCCCAGGGCAGTAGCGCCCCAGGCCTCGGAAAACCATTCAGTCTCGGTACAGTGCAGCCATGTTCATCCTGATCGTCGGGTGCGGCCGTGTGGGTTCCGCG
>Ga0182024_10009166_pt1 | contig 20571 bp, 17 predicted proteins | sample P32metaG_FD_120480 | JGI IMG/M metagenome (GOLD analysis project Ga0182024, IMG submission 120480) | Permafrost microbial communities from Stordalen Mire, Sweden - P3-2 metaG (Illumina Assembly) | ecosystem: Environmental > Terrestrial > Soil > Wetlands > Permafrost | place: Sweden: Stordalen... | reverse complement strand
CGGGCAGCGGCGTGCGGGGTGCAGATCGTCTCGATCGCCGCAGCGGCCGCGACAAGGACGAGGACCGCAGCGACGTACGCAAGACCCGTGCGCTTTCGGGCTCCGGTTCGCAGCGTCAGCCAAGCGGCCGCCGCAAGGGCGGCGCCGAGCCATTCGAGGGGCAGCTGAGGCAAATAGGGCAGGAGGGCGCCACGGTCACGGCCCAGCGCGAGCCCGACGCGCAGCGCGTTCCCGCCGAGCAGCACGACCACCAGCAGGTCCCCGAGCTGACGCGAGCGTCGGTCGGATGGGAAGCGGAATAGGGCCAGCAGGAACGGCGCGGACAGCACCCTGGCGTTGGCGATCGCGATCGACGCGACGTCGCCGAGCGTGCCGTGGAGCGTCGGGTGTGGGTGGCCGCCGGGCGCCAGGCCGGGCGCGGCAGCGCCGACAAGCACGCCCACGCATGTGAACGTCCACAGTCCGGCGTAGGCAACCGCGACGCGCCGAGCGTGCACGCGAGCGCGAGGGTGCTCGATAGCACAAGCGACCGGGGTGCCCGCTTGGGTCAGTTCTGCGGCGCCCATTCGCTTACGACCCATCCCGTCGAGGCGCGGGTGACCTGCGCGTAGGTGACGTGCAGCGTTGGCGGCAGACCGGCGTAGTCGCCCCTGCCGGACGTCTGCTCTGAGGTGACGAGCACCCACTGCCCGGGCGTCGTGATGCTCGATGTGATCGCGACCAGATGGCCGCTGTTGGCCACACCGCTCTGCTGCAGCGTCTGGTCGTGGGCGTATCTGGCGGCGGCCTGTAGTGCCTGAGCTCGCGCCTGATCGACCGAGATCGCGGCGAGCCGGCGCTGGTCGTCGGCGACGGTTCGCGCGCTCCAGTTGACGTACAGGCGTGCGTAGTATTCGAGCGCGGACTGTGGCGTTGGCTGGGCGGCGCCGGTCGCCAGCTGGATCTGTGTCGCGCGGGCGCCTGGAGGTATGGTGCCGCCCCGCTCCGGGGCCGGGTCCGCGTTGGTCGCCGTGGTCGATGGCGTGGTCGGGGTTGCCGTCGAGCTGGTCACGCTCGACGACGGCGGCTTGGGGGTGTAGGGGTCGGCCAGCCCGCAGCCGGCGAGCGCGACAGCTGCGCTCGCGGCGAGCAGGATGGGAGGGGCGCGGCGGTGTCGCATCGTCAGAGTCCTTGGGGGTGGCGTTGCACGAAGCCGCCGTACTGGTCGCCGGCGTACTGCGCGGCGATCGTCGAGGAGGGCTGCCACCGGGGCCCGCTCGAGGGCGTCGTCGGCTGAACCGGCGCGTACCAAGCTGTGTTCATGACCACGCCGGCGACGTCGATGAACGCATGCCCTGAGTTCGCGTACACGGTGATCCACGTCCCGGGCCCCGGCTGGCCAAAGCTCTCAAGCCCCGTCGAGTCCTCCGCGTACAGGCCGAACGAACCCGCGCCGTGCAGGATGTAGCTGGTGGCGCCCGAGCAGTCGTATCCCGAGTCAAGCTCGGTAAGCGGCTGGCCGTGACCGCCCCCGTACACATACGGCTTCGAGATCAGCTGATTTCCGGCGGCGATCGCGCGCTTCACCGAGGTAGGCGCGTTCTGAGGCGCAGCGGCCAGGCCGCTCGGAAGGATCTTCGCCTGCTGGCCCGGGGTGAGTGGCAGCGGGCCACCAGCGGCGGTCGCGCACCCGGTGGTCGAGGTGGTCGGACCCGCTGGCCGGCTTGGTGCGGTCGGGGTGATCTCGCCGAGCAGGTTGCCGGTGCCGGGGTTGGGCGCCGGCGCCACGTTCACGTGCCGAACCCCCCATGCGTTCTGGGCGGCGCGGCCCTGCCAGTCGTAGATGTCGACGTGCTGCCCGATGATCGCGCCGCCGGTGTCGCCCGCATAGAACGCGCGGCGTGTGCCGAACGGGTTGGGGGTGACGTGCTCAAAGGTCTGCAGCGGGATCACCGCCGGGTCGACGGCGATCTCGTACGCAGGCGGTCCGGCGGTCAGATTCAAGCCGGTCGCGGTGACGCCGGAGCCGTTCATCGCGTCCCACGGCGGGCCATAAGCGGTCGCGATCCAGGGCCCCGCCCCTGCCGGAAGCGGGCCGGCCGCAGCGACCTGGCAGGGCGGGTTGCCGGCGCCAGCGAATAGAACGACGGGCGCGATGACGATCATGAACACGCCGGCTGCCGCGAGCCACGGGAGCGCTCCGTGACGGCGGCGTACCGCCCCGTCGACGGGTACGGCGCTTGGGTCGGTCATGCCGAGGCTCCCAGCTTTTGGCGGTACTGCTCGTGCCAGCTCGGTGTGCAGAGCTTCACGAGCGCCTCCCACGGGTTGCCGCCGGCTTCACGCAGGGCGGCGGCACGACGGGGTTGGTCGTGCTCGGGATCGGAGGAGCAGATCCAGTACTCGAGGTCACCGAGCGCGACGCGGACGGCGCCGCGGCCACGAGCGGAGACCATGTACACGGTCGAGTAGACGCCCTGTTGCTTGGGCAGGGCCTGGATCTGGGCGATATCGGTCTCGGAGAGGCCGAGCGGCTCGCGGGCGTGCTCGAGATCGTCGCGGTCGTTCTGCAGGCAGAAGCTGAGCGCCCCGTTGGCCAGCAACGCGCGGCCCTGCTCGTTTGAAAGGTCGCGGAAGTGCTGGGAGACGAACATCAACCACAACGCGTAATGGCGCGAGCGGCGCGCGTACTCGTTCAGCCAGGCGCCCGCAGCTGGGCTCTGCGTCAAGGCCCAGCCCTCCTCGATGATCAGCTGGCACTTGCCCGCCCAGGCGCCGAGGTGGTCAAGCCGGCCGTCGACACGGGCGCGACGGAGCCGCTGCACCTGTCGCTCGACGTACTCGACGGTCGCGAGCATCAGCGCCGGCGTCAGCCGCTCCGACAGCCCGGTGAAGTCGAACACGGTCAACGGCGTGTCCGCCGGAACCGTCGTCGCCTGATCGGCGATGTGCGCGAGCGAGCCGCCCTCACCGTAAGGCTCCAGGCGCAGCAGGAGTGACTGCAGCCGATCGGCATTGGCGCCGGTGAGCGTGCCGGCGGCGGCGCGCTCGGCGAGCGCATCGATGAGGAGCTGCTCGCGCGGCCGCTCGTCCGTTTCCGCCGATCGTCGGTAGGCGGCTTCGATGCCAGTCCGGATCAGCGTCTCCTCATCGGAGTCGAGTGTCCGAACGCGGCCTTCGGGGTCGTGGGCATGCCCGATCAGCAACGCGTGCAACGCGAGCAGGAGCTCGGTCTTGTGCGCGGGAACCCGGGCGGCGTCTGAGACGTCCCACGGGCAGATGACATCGCCGCCGGCGTGGCCCACCTGCACGCGGCGAGAGCCGGGGATCAGCGACGCGAGCGTGTCGTAGTGGCCCGTGCCCTGGGTGTTGCCGTGCTCATCAGGGGTCGATGAGCGGTCGAGGATGAACGTGCGACCGCCTTGGGCGATGTAGCGAAGACACAGCGCGTTGGTCAGGACCGTCTTGCCGCCGCCGGACGGGCCGACGATCAGCGTCACCCTGCGGGGGTGCACAGCATCGAACGGGTCGGCGCGCTCGAGCGTCCCGCCCGGATCGGCCGTCCCCACGATTACCCCGCCCGGCGATCCGCAGCGGCTCGACGTCAGCGCGACGCAATGCGCGATGTTCCGCTGCGCGTAGCTCCGGGTAGCGCGCAGCTCGTCGACGCCGAGCGGCAGCGTGGACGTGAACCCGGGCAGGCACAGCCGCCGGCCGCGGATCACCCGGGCGTTCGTGAGGGCGTGAAACTCGGCGGCGGTCTGCTTGACGGTGCGGTTGAACTGCTCGACGCGGCCGTCCGGGTCGCGGATAGAGCAGTAGATCCCGACCCGATACACGCTTGCGCCGATCTCGGCCGCGAGCTCGGCGTCGACAACGGCGGCCTCCTCGAGTGCCTCCTGCTCGTCGGACCCGACGAGGCGGGCGCGGCGCTCCTTGTAGAGCACGGCGGCGCGCAGCCGCTTCCACCGCCTGCGTTGCCGCGCCTGCTCGCGAGCGCGGCCGCCCACGGAGATGTGGACGGCGAGGGTCGCCGGAAGTGGGCAGCACAACAGGTGCGAGAGCCAGGACGGGTCGGTGTGCACGGGCGGCGATCCCAGGTGCAGGATCTCCTCGAGCGTCCCGTCGGCGTGGCGCAACCAGCCGGGATCTTCGCCGGCGTCGATCCCGCACTCGGCGCCTTCGCAGCACGCCGTCACCAGCCGGTGACGTGCGCCCCGCGCCTCCTCGACCGTGGCGGCCGCCGCGACCTCGCATCCGGCCGCGAGCGACAGGAGGTCGCACTCCTCATCGGCAGCGGGATGGAGACGCTCCCACAGCAGCGCGAGCGTCTGCGTTCCGTCGAGCGCATAGGTCTCGATCCCGGCCGCGCGCAGTGCGCCCTCGATCTGCAAGGCCACTCGGGCGCTGTCGTCGGCCGCGTCGCGATGTCCCGACAACAGCGTCCGGCCGCGTGAACTGGCGGCGAGCGCCTTGAGCTGCTCCCGCGGATCCTCGACGCGCGGCCGATAGGGGACGGCGACCCACCAGCGCGCTGCGACGGCGGGTTGCTCGGCACCCGCTGCGGCGAGGACGGTCTGCGTCGTCGCCTCCAGCAGCAGCTCGCGCGCGTCCGCGAGCTCGTCATGCCCGGCGGCCCGATCGGCAGCCGCGGCCGCCTGAGCGAGCTCGAGATCGCCGGCGAGCGCTTCCTTCATCGGGACCGGATCGGTCTGGGCGTAGACAACGATCCCCTGGTGGTCCGGGATCGTCCGGCACACGTTCGCGTAGGCGCGCTCGATCGTCGCGAGCGTCGTCGGGTCCGCGGTCACGGTGTTCGGCACCCGCTCGCACTCGATCAGGCGCACATACGCGCCAGCCGTCGTCACGATCAACCCATCAGGCTCGACCAGCAACACCGGCAACAGCTGCGCCAGGGACCCGGTCACGCGCCGACTCCATCGAACACGGGCTCGAGCTCACCCTCGGGAGCTGGCGCTGCGTCGAGGACGAGGCCGTGCTTGTCCGGCCCAGTTGGTGGAGCGAGCTGCTTCGGGTGCCGGCGGTAGCGGTACAGCGCGAGCAGGTAGCGGCCGGGGCCGATCGTCTGGCCCTGGAGCGCGAGCGCGACGCTCGCGACGAACGCGAGCAGCAGCACGACGACGGTCACGGTCGCGCGAAGCCCGAACGGCGAGATCCGCACCGCCCCGTACAGGACGGCGCCCGAGACAGCGAGCGCGACCCATCCGGGCCAGGTCAGCCCGTAGTAGCGCTCGCGGTCGTTCAACCGCCGTAGCGTCGGGGTCATCGCTTGCCCCGTCCGGGACGGTTGCCGGTCCGCGGCGGCGAGGGCGGCTGTGTGAAATTACGGGTCGCCGGCTTGGGCGACGTGACCGGTCGCGGCGGTCGCTGCTCGGCGGAGCGCGGAGTAGGCGCACCGGGACGTGTGGCTGAAGGCGCAGCGTCGCGCTGCGCCGCCGGGCGCGTCTGTCCGGCACTCGGCTGAGAGCCACTCGCTGCGCCCGCGGCCGACTGAGCCGACGCGCCGCCGCTACTCGCCGCCTGTGCGCTGGGCCCGCGGTCTGATCCGGCGCCGGCCTGCGCCCGCCCGCCCTGTTGGCGGGGGGTGTTCGCGGGGGCTCCCGAAGCTGCCGCCTTGCCGGCTGGGGGTGCGTACCAGCCTGCGGTTCCGGCCTTCGCCATGCGCACGGCGACAGCGCCGGCGCGGGAGCGGCCCACGAGCGCCGAAGCGTGCGGACCAGCCGTTCCCGCAGCCGCGCGGCCGCCGGCAGCCGCGGTGCCGAGCACCCCGTGCCGGGCGACATAGCCGACTGCGCGGCCGCCACGGACGACCGCGGCCCCTCCTGCGCCGGCAGCTGCCAACTCGCCACCGGCGCCACCGGCTGCCTGCGAGACCCGCGCGCCGAAGCGCCGCAGCGAGCTCGAGGCGGTCGACTGCGGTGCCGGCGTGCGCACACTGCCGCCAGACCCGCGGTGGCTGAGCGCCAGCAACCCGCCGAGCTGCATCCGAAGAAGTCCCATCGCCTCACGCGCGGCGCGCAGGCACATCCACAGCGAAGCGGCGCCGGCGACCGCGAGCAGGACGCCGCCGAGCAGCGAGCCGACGGAGCTGTTCCCCGCGATCAACGGCCCGGCCGTGCCGGCATCGCCGACGAGCAGCGCCCCGACCGCGAACAGGGTCGCCCAGACCACCGGCACCGCGATCAGCAGCGCCGCAGCCGACGCCCACGCGCGCGCGATCGCCGCTCCGGAGTCGGTCGCGACCAGCCCGATCGTGATCGGCCCGGTGGCGTACAGGAGCGCACCGAGCAGGATCAGCACGACCTTCAGAAAGATCAGCGACAGCAGCTCGATCGCGACCAGCGCCATCAGCGCCAGGTCGACCAGCTGCCAGCCGCCCAGCGCGACCCCGTCGACGGCGTAGAGCATCAGCTTGTGCAAGCCGGTCACCACCGCGGGCAGGGTGAGCACCATGTGCGTGACGGTGTCCGTCATCGCGGCCGCCTCGGTCCACCAATATGGGTAAGAGACCAGTAGCGCCGCGATCGCCACGACCCTCGCGATCGGCACCGCGACATGCCCGCGCTCGCCGAGCATCGCGCGGGTCGTGCCGTACACCAGCGTGAGCGGCAGCAAACCAACCCCGATCCAGGTGAACAGGTCGCGCAGCCCGTTGATCCCGGCGAACCCGTAGATCGTGTGCCCAGTCGGGCTCGTGACCGTGCCGGCGTAGTTCGGGACCGCGACGATCCACTCCATGATCTGCACGCCCTCGTTCGCCCACGAGCGCGGGATCAGCATCCGCACCAGAGCCCCGACGGTGGTCAGGATGAACTTGCTCGCCAGCCCGATCGTCCAGCTGAACGCGCCCAGCACCGCGTGGCCGATCGTCCCGAAGATGTCCCCGAGGATTCCCGCCGTGACCAGCGGCACATGGGCGCCGCTCGATGCTGCCGCCGGGGCGGCGCCGGCGAGCGACGTGGCGACAGAAACCGCCGCGGCGACCGCGATCGTTCTGCCCGGACGCATCATCGATGGCGCCCGGTCAGGCGAGGATCGCCGGGATCACGATCAGGATCAGCATGATCCCCCCGATCACCCGAAACAGATGATCAGGAGCGCGCTGCGAGCCGGCGATCATCAAGCCTGCGATCAGGACCAGCACCAGGCCGACGCCGGTGCCGATCAACCACTCCCAGTTGCTCGTGAGCGTCGAGATCAGCGTCTTGAACGCGCCGGCACCCGTCGGTGCGGTGCCGTTCAGACCTGCCGCGCGCAGCGCGGCCATCTGTGCGCCAGCGCCCGCGAGCGCCACCGCCGCGGCGATGACGAGCGTGGAACGACGAAACCTGTCTGCCATCGAGCTCTCCTCTAGTAGTAGCGGTTAAACATGGACAGTATCAGACAAGCATCGTCATATCCCGAAATGCTATATCGTAACCACTGCTAACCGCTCTCAGCTCCTACGGCACGGCGCCTGTCTGCGGCCTGCGGTAGACCTCGTGCCATGCCGTCCCGAACCCTCAAGCTGCGCAGGCCCGACGTGTGCGTCGCGTGCGGTACGAGCCTCAAGGCAGGTGAGACGGGCTGGTGGGATCCCGCGGCCAAGACGGTTACCTGTTGGACTGTCACGAGCTCGTGGTTGCGGGCGCCGACACGCAGCAGAGCGCAACGCCTGACCGCGGAGATGCAGGAGCGAGTGCTGGCCGGGAGCACAAGCGGCGGAGGGCCAACCGCGAGACTCGCATCCGGAACGCCCACCCACACATCGGCGGACTACTGCTCTGGCTGACCGACGCGCCCCAACACGAGCGGGCGTTCAGAACTGGGCAACTCGGCGAGGTCGCTGTCGGCCAATCCCTCGACAAGCGGACAGCCGAGGGCCCGGCCGTCGTCCTCCACGACCGACGGATGCCGCTCGGCCGCGGGAACATCGATCACATCGCAGTCGCGCCAACCGGCGTGTACGTCATCGACGCCAAAGCTCACTCCGGAACCGTCCGGATCGAGAGGCGTCTGTTCGGAGCTACGAAGCTGCCGATCGCCGGTCGGGATCACACGAAGCTGATCGACGGTCTCGATCGGCAGGTCGCGGCCGTCCGCGCCGCCCATTGGCGGCTCCGCCTACGCTGATGCTCCAGTCCAGGGTGTCCTGTGCTTCACCAACGCAGAGCTCCCGGTTTTACGAACCCTGAGGATGCGCGGCCACCTCCTGCTGTACCGCAAGACACTTGCGAAGCGGCTCAACTCCGACGGCAATCTGCACCCGGCGCAAATCGACCTCGTCGCCCGAACCATCGCGAGAGAGCGCCCGCCAGCTTGACCTCGACCCCGGCCTCACAGACTTGCCTCGCGCGCACGCGCCTGCGAAGGCCACCGGTGGCAACCCGGCGTAGGATCACAGACGCGGCAGGTCAGCTGTTCATCGGCCGCCACGCCGCCCGAGGGGGCTACGCATGACCGACCTACGCAACCACGCAAACCTGATCTGGGGAATTGCCGAGCTGCTGCGCGGCGACTACAAGCAGTCGCAGTACGGAGACGTGATCCTGCCCTTGGTGGTGATGCGGCGGCTCGACCAGGTGCTCGAGCCGACCAGGGACACGGTCATCGCCAAAGCGGCGGAGCTGGCCGAGTCGGGGGTGGAGAACCCGGAGCTTGCGCTGCAGCGGACCGCGGGACAGCAGTTCTTCAACCGGCATCCGCTTCGCTTCCATCAGCTGCTGAACGATCCGGGGAACCTTGCTGACCATCTGCGGGCGTATATCGATGGCTACTCGTCTCTGGCGCGTCAGGTGGTGGACAAGTTCGAGTTCGACAAGCAGATCGACCGGCTCAAGGGCGCGAACCTGCTGTACAAGGTGATCGGGCGGGTGTGCGACGTCGACCTACATCCCGACCGCGTATCGAACACGGAGATGGGCTCGATCTTCGAGGAGCTGATCCGGCGGTTCGCGGAAGCGTCGAACGAAACGGCCGGCGAGCACTTCACGCCCCGCGAGGTCGTCCGGCTGATGGTCAACCTGCTGCTCGACGGCGACGAGGAAGTGCTCAGCGAGGCGGGGACGATCCGACGCGTCTTCGACTGCGCGTGCGGCACAGGCGGGATGCTGTCGGAGACCGAGGGCCAGATCCACCGCTATAACCCGGGTGCGGTCGTGCGCCTCTACGGGCAGGAGCTGAACCCGCAGTCCTACGCGATCTGCCTGGCGGACATGCTCGTCAAGGGCCAGGACGCGAGCCACATCGTCTACGGCAACTCGCTGTCAGAGGACGGTCACAAAGGCGAGCGCTTTCACTATTGCATCGCGAATCCACCGTTCGGAGTCGATTGGACAAAGGTGGAAGAGGCGGTTCGCGACGAGCAGGCCGACCTTGGGTTCGACGGTCGCTTCGGCGCCGGGCTGCCGCGCAAGTCGGACGGGCAGCTCCTGTTCCTGATGCATCTGCTCTCGAAGATGCGCGACCCGCAGAAGGACGGGAGTCGGATCGCGATCGTTCACAACGGCTCGCCGCTGTTCACCGGCGGCGCCGGCTCCGGGGAGAGCAACATCCGCCGCTGGATCCTCGAGAACGACTGGCTCGAGGCGATCGTCGCGCTGCCCGAGCAGATCTTCTACAACACCGGGATCGCCAGCTACGCGTGGCTGCTTTCCAACCGCAAGCAGCCAGAGCGTCAGGGATTGGTGCAGCTGATCGACGCACGCGACATGTGGGCGAAGATGCGCAAGAGCCTCGGCGAGAAGCGCCGCTACCTGACCAACGAGCACATCGCCGAAATCACCCGCCTGCACGGCTCGATGGAAGACGGCGAGCTCAGCAAGCTCGTCCCAGTCGAGCAGTTCGGCTATCGCACGATCGTTGTCGACCGCCCGCTCCGGGCGCGATGGGAGATCGGCGAGGCGACCTGGGCGGATGTCAAGGGAGAGAAAGCGCTAGCGAAGCTCGAGCCGGCGCTGCGTGAAGCCGTCGTCGGTGAATTGGCCGCCCTGTCCGTCGAGCGTTTCGCCGATGAGGACAAGTGCCGCGAGTCAGTCCGGTCTGCTCTCGTCGCCGTCGGCCTAACGAAGCCGCCGGCGCCATTGCTGAAAGCACTCGTAGCCCGCTGTCTGGTCCGCGACCCCGACGCCGAACCGGTCCCCAACAGCAAGGACCGCGGCGCCGCCGACCCCGACCTGCGCGACACCGAGAACGTCCCCTTGAGCGCGGACGTCGACGAGTACCTCGCCCACGAGGTCCTCCCCCACGTCAACGACGCCTGGGTCGACGACAAGGACGGCAAGATCGGCTACGAGATCCCGTTCACCCGGTTGTTCTACAAGTACACGCCACCGAGGCCCAGCGAGGAGATCAAAGCCGAGCTGCGGGAGCGCGAGGCGAGGATCCGACAGCTGCTCGAAGAGGTGCTGGCTTGACGCCGTTCGAGATGACGGCCCCGCATGACTGGCCGATAGTGAAGCTGGGGTGGGTCCTGCGCAGGAGCAAAGAGTCGAGCGGCATCGGCTACCAACTCCTGACCGTCAACCTGCCCGAAGGTGTCCGGCTCCGAGGAGAAGGACTCGATGACCGTCCAGCTCCGTCGGAAGACCTGTCGGCGTACCTCGTGGTGCGCCCAGGCCAGCTCGTCATGAATCCACTCGGCAAGCCACACGGATCGCTCGGGGTGTCCGAGCATCTCGGGATAACGAGCCCGGCTTACTTCGTTGCGGATATGCGACAGAGCGTCAACCCACGCTTCCTCCACTTTGCTCTGCGGACTCGGCTGTATATCTCAGAGTACGAACGACGCGGGAAGTGGATGCCTCCTAGTCAGTTCAACATCTCGTGGGATCAGTTTCGAGAAATCACGTTGGCGCTGCCACCTCTCGACACACAGCGCAAGATCGCGAGCTTTCTCGACTGCGAGTGCGCGCGGATTGCAACGCTGGACGAGGAGCTCAAACGCTATGCGCTTGATCTTGCGGCGCCAGCCCTTGAGACGTTCCGGCGGCTCACAGACGGGATGAAGCGCGGTCGGATTGGCTACCAGTTCGAGGTCCAGCTCGGAAAGATGCTCGACGAGACGCGCATCGACTTCCTTGATGTCAGCCCGTATCTGCGGAACGCGAATATCCACTGGGACCGGCTGGTCTTGGACGACGTTAAGGACATGACGTTCAGCGCGCCCGAGAAGCAGAAGTTCATGCTCAAGCCAGGGGATCTGCTTGTTTGTGAAGGGGGTGAGCCCGGCCGGGCGGCGGTCTGGAACGATGAGATCGACGGCTGTTACTTCCAGAAGGCGCTGCATCGCGTTCGACCGTACGCCGATGCCTCTCCCCGCTTTCTCCTTTGGTGCCTGCGCGACCTCTCGGAGCGAGGCGCATTCAAGTCGGACGGTCCTGGACGCTACACCCACCTGACAGCCGAGCAACTGCGCGCCGTTCGCGTTCCAATGCCGGATGCGGCCGCTCAAGCGACGGTGGCCGCGATCGCGGACGCGGAGGCGAGCGCGGCGCGGACCCTTGGACGTGAAGTTCAAGCGGTCGCTCGGCTACTCGTCGAGTATCGCGACGCTCTGATCACCGAAGCCGTAACGGGACAGATTGACGTGACGCGTCTGAGCGACGCCCAGATGGACCAGCGCCTCGACACCGTTCGCAAGGGCGAGCGTCCCGAGGTGCTTGCGAGCTGATGGCTGCGACGATCCCGCATTCCGAGCGGGCGTTCGAGGAGTTGATCGTCGCTGAGCTGACGGCAGACGGCAGCTGGATCGCGGGCGATCCGAACGGATACGACGCGGCGCTGGGTCTGTACCCGGAGGACGTGGTCGCGTTCGTCACCGAGACGCAGCTCGCCAGGTGGACGCGGTTGGTCAAGCTCTCGGGCGGAGAGCCGGACGCCGAGAAGGCGTTGCTGAAACGGCTCGCGGCGCAGCTCGACCGCCACGGCGCCGTGAAGGTGCTCCGGGATGGGATCAGCGAGCGTGGCGTCAGTCTGTCGCTGTGCCAACTCAAGCCGGCGCATTCGATCGATGCGGAGACAGGGAACCGGTACGCCGCGAATCGTCTGCGGGTCGTACGTCAGGTCCGGTTCAACCCGAACTCGGGTGACACGCTCGACCTCGTGCTGTTCGTCAACGGGGTGCCGACGGCGACATCGGAGTTGAAGAACCGCTGGACCGGGCAGACGGTCGAGGATGCGATCAAGCAGTACCGGTCCGATCGGGATCCGAAGAACCTGTTGTTCGCGCGGCGGGCGTTCGTGCACTTCGCGGTCGACGCGGAGTTGGCGTACATGACGACGCGCCTTGTAGGGCCGGGGACTATGTTCCTGCCGTTCAATCAAGGCAGCGGCGGTCCAGGCGAGCCGGGCGGCGCCGGGAACCCCGGGATATCGGACGGGCATGCGACGTCGTACGTGTGGCGAGAGGTGTGGGACCGCGACCGCTGGCTGGAGCTGATCCAGAGGTTCGTGCACGTCGAGCGATCAGATGACGACGCGGCGAAGCATGGCTCGCCGTTGGTCGTCTTCCCGCGATACCACCAGTGGCATGTGGTGGTCGAGTGCCAGGCGCACGCGCGGGTACACGGACCGGGGCAGTCGTATCTGATCCAGCATTCGGCGGGGTCGGGGAAGACGAAGGAGATCGCGTGGCTGGCGCACGACCTCTCGACGTTGCACCGCGACGACGACACCAAGCTCTTCGACAAGGTGATCGTGATCACCGACCGCCGTGTGCTGGACCGGCAGATGCGCAGGCAGATCGCACAGTTCGAGCAGGTCGCCGGAGTCGTGCGCTCGGTGACCGACAGCTCGAGTGAGCTGCTGGACGCGTTGCGCTCGGCGCAGGCGAAAATCGTGACGACGACGCTGCAGAAGTTCCCGTTCGTGCTTCAGAAGCTCGACGAGGAGGACGATCTGAGCGCGAAGACCTACGCGGTGATCGTTGACGAGGCGCACTCGTCGCAGAGCGGGGAGACGGCCGCCGATCTGAAGCAGCTGCTCGGGTCGCTGACCCCCGACGACCTCGATCTCGACGAGGATGACGGCACACCGGCAGCGCTGCTCGCCCGGCTCGCGGCCCGTGGCCGACAGCCGAATCTTTCGTTCTTCGCGTTCACGGCGACCCCGAAGGCGAAGACGCTCGAGCTCTTCGGCAGCAAGGGCCCGGACGACAAGCCGCGAGCGTTTCACACCTATTCGATGCGGCAGGCGATCGAGGAGAAGTTCATCGTCGACGTGCTGGCCAATTACACGACCTACGAGCAGCTGTTCCGGCTCGAGACCGCGGCCGAGGAGACGATCGAGGTGCCGTCCGGGCAGGCGTCTCGCCGGTTGGCGCGGTTCACCGAGCTGCACCCGTACGTCAAGAGCCAGAAGGCAGCGGTCGTGATCGACCACTTCAAGCGGGTCGTGCGGCCGCTGCTCGGAGGGCAGGGGAAAGCGATGGTCGTGTGCGAGAGCCGGGAGGAGGCGGTCCAGTGGAAACGCGCCCTCGACCAGGAGATCGCGCGCCACGCCCACGACGACGTCAAGGTCCTGGTCGCGTTCTCCGGCGAGGTGACGATCAAGAACCCCGCGGCGGACAACGTCGGGATGAGCTACACCGAGCCGCAGATGAACAAGATCGCGGGCAAGCCGCTGCCGGAGACGAAGCTGCCCGACGAGTTCGACAAGCCCGGCTACGGAATCCTGATCGTCGCCGAGAAGTACCAGACCGGGTTCGACCAACCGAAGCTGTGTGGCATGTACGTCGATAAGGTTCTGACCGGAGTCAACGCCGTGCAAACGCTCTCCAGGCTGAACCGCAGCCACGGTGGCAAGGAGAACGTATACGTGCTCGATTTCCGCAACACGAGCGAGGAGATCCGCAAGGCGTTCGAGCCGTTCTACGAGCGCACCGAGGCCGAGCCGAGCGACCCCAACGTGTTGTTCGATGCCGCCGACCAGGTCCGTGCGTTTAATGTGATCACCGACGAGGAACTCGAGGCGTTTGTCCACAGATGGGCGACGCTCGACCGGGTCCCCGAAGAGCAGCGTCACGCGATCCTGTCGACCTCGACCCAGATCGCGTTCAACGCCGCGCACGAGCTCGGCTCGGACGCCCGGCGCGAGTTCCGCGAGGCGCTCGACCGGTTCGTCCGCTTCTACGGCTTTCTTTCGCAAGCGCTTCCGTGGATACCGCCGGCCACCGAGGTGCTGTACCAGTTCAGCAAGCTGCTCCTCGCCCGGCTGCGGGGCGAGACCGCCGACGGCGGCGTCGACATGTCGGGGACCGTCGAGCTGACCCACTACCGCCTCAGCGAGCTCCTCGCCGAGGCGATCACTCTCGGCGACGACGCCAAGCCCTTGAGCGCGATCACCGGCGACGGGACCGGCGACGGCGGTGGACCAGGGCAGATCCCGATGAGCAAGCTCGGCGAACTCGTCGAGCTGTTCAACGAGCGCTACGGCGCCGAGCTCGGTGACACCGACGCGCTCAAGGTCGTCACCGACGTCCGCGACGCCGTCCGCGACACAAACCCGCAGCTTGCCGACCAGGCGACCGCCAACTCTCGCGAGGACTTCGTCGCCGAACGCGACGATCTCTTGATCGACGCAGCCCTCTCAGTAGGGACCAACCGCGAACGGCAGGCCGAACTGCTCAAAGCGCTCCTCGACGACGAGGACTTCCGTGCCCGCGCCGGCTCGCTCGTCTTTGGCTCGATATACGACACCTACACCGGTAAAGCCGAGGACGCATAGGGCGGCCCGCGCTCCAGCTACGACCGTCCCACGCGCGCTAGCTGGCCGCGCCGCCTGCTCCTGCGTAGCGGGAGAAGTTGAGTGCTAGCCCCTCGCTATGCCGTCGCACGCTCCTCTTCGCCCGCGAGGCGGAGAAGGCGCTCGTATTCGCTGACGTGAAGAACGACGGCCTGCGGCCTGTTGCGGAAAAAGACGATGAAGCGGCGCGCGGAGCCATCACGCAAGCGCTCCATCATTGCGCTGAAGCCGCGCGCTGCGTCGCGTGCAGCAACGACCTCATCCAATGTGAACGCCGTCATTCGGCCCTCCTCGTCGATTTGAACGGCAGCGTACGGCGCGCGCCGGACGTTGCTCGGAGCCGTGTCTTCACCGGCGTCCAGAATGATGTCCGAGGCGCTGTCTATGGTGCTGGCTGTGAGCTTTGACATCTACATCTCGGCTGACGTCGAAGCGGACGGCCCAATTCCTGGCCGCTATTCGATGCTGTCGTTCGGTCTTGCCGTGGCTGGAGGATTCGATGGCGAGGCGTTTGCCCCTCGGGACCCAACGGTGACGACGTTCTACCGCGAACTGAGCCCGATCAGCAGCGAGTGGGTGCCGGAGGCGGTAGAGGCGTCGCGGCTCGACCGCGAGAGGTTGAGCCGCGAGGCTGAGGACCCAAAGGTGGCGATGGCGGACGCTGCCGACTGGGTGACATCGGTGGCGGCGGGAGCACGGCCAGTGTTGGTCGCCTATCCAGTCGTGTTCGACTGGATGTTCCTGCACTGGTATTTCGTAACGTTCGCTGGCGAGTCGCCGTTCGGGTTCTCTGCTGCGCTCGATATCAAGACGATGTATCAGCAGAAGGCACGCGTCACCCTGAGCGCAGCCGGACGCACCGACCTGCCATCGGAGCTGCGCTCGTCGCAGGCACACACTCATAACGCTCTCGATGACGCGATCGAGCAGGCGGAGATCTTCAACAAGCTCTTCGTCTGGGAGGGCCGATGAAGCTCTCGGATCAGCAGCTCGCGGCGTACGTGACCGACAAGCTCGCGCTCCCTGGTGACAAGCGCAACGAGCATCGTGCGCAGGTGAATCGCCTGCTCGACAAGCTCAACGGCGTTCTTGCGACGGACGGCTCGTACAAGATCGTCAAGTTCCGCCGCGCCGGCTCGCTGGAGAAGGGAACAAGCAACCGGCCACGCGCCGGCAAACCGGTCGACGCCGATGTGGGCGTCTACTTCGAGGTCGATGACCCGGCCAACTTCGACATCGCCACGTTGCAGCGGCTGATCAAGAAGCTGCTGGTCGCCGCCTACCCACAGAAGAGCCAGGATGACTTCGAGGAGGGCGGCCGCACGTTTGGCATCGTCTTCAAGGGCAGTGGTCTGGAGGTCGACCTTGTCCCAATCGTCGCGCTTGATGCCGCCGCCGACTTCGGCCTCCAGTACTCGCGTGCTGGCACCGCGGTGAAGACGAGCATCAAGACGCACATCGACCACTACCGAGACCATGCCGGGCGTGACCCGCTGCTCGCCTCGCTGCTGCGACTCGCGAAGCGCTGGCGCTACTGGCAGGAGCTCGCGGGGATCCAATCATTTCACCTGGAGCTGATCTTGAGCCACCTTGTCGACCGCGACGGGCCCGCGGTTGGGTTCGAAGAGGGGCTGCGGCGCTTCTTCCTGTTCGTGGCGCGAGATCTCAGCGCCGGGTTCGCGTTCGGCGGCGCCGACGTGTCTGCGTTCAGCGATCCGGTCGTGATGGTCGACCCTGCGAACGTTCAGAACAACGTCGCCGCCCGCATTCAGCCCGCAGAGCGCGACGCGTTCATCGTGGCGGCCAAGGAGGGGCTCAGCACGATCACAGTCGCCCAGGGTTTGCCTGGCAAGGGCGAGACTATCGCCGCTTGGAAGGAGTTGTTCGGCGAGAACTTCTCGGTCGACTGAGTCATGACCGGCACGTTCACAGACACGTTCAACCGCGACGACATCAGGCGCGTGTACGCGTCCTTTGCTGCCGACTACAAGATCGTCGCGGAGTGGACGGGGTTGCATAGCTCCGCGATCATCGACCGGGCCATTGCCGGGATCAAGGCGATCGCTGAGGAGCAGTACCTCAAGGAGGTACACCTGCAATTGCGCTCCGCCGCGAGTGTGGTGCGCAAAGCCGCCGTGTACCGCGTGACGACGAACGCTTCGCTCTGGTCAGCTGACAAATCTGGCGACCTGTACTGGGATCACGAGGACGGCGATTCGCTGAACGTGATCGTTTACTACAGCGCGAAGTGGTGGGAACTCACGCCCGCACAGCGGGATGCGTTCAGTGCCAAGCACACGGCGGGCTGGGGTACAACCGATTTCGACGGGAATTACGGAGGCTTGATCTCGATCACCGATAAGCGCTTCGCTAGCCGCGCCTACGGCATGGAGAGGACACGGTACGGATCGTGAGCGCGAACCCATTCGAGACACGGCGCGAGTTGCCCGACGAGGACCTGCAGGCGCAGGGCAAGAGGCTTATCGGCTTCAAACAGCGCTTCGAGCGCCTGCGGGGTCAGATGCGGCTTCTCACCGACGTAGATGGCGTGCGCCAGTGGGCGAAGGACCGTCACAGCGGAGGTGAAGGCCTCGTCACGGCTCTCGGCGACCGATATCCGCTCGTGATCTTCCATGGCGACGTCGGGACCGGCAAGACCGCGAGCGCTGAGGCAGCAGCAGACGCGCTGGCACGCGTTTTGGATGTCGAGGGGCATCTGCTCAAGCTCTCGACCCGGGTACGCGGTATTGGCCACGTTGGTGAGATGAGCACGCTGATCAGCGAGGCCTTTGACGAAGCGATCGCGCTCGCCGGGAAGTCGCGCTTCGTGACCCTGATCGTCGACGAGGGCGACGCGCTCGCCTTCAACCGCGGCGCAGAACGCGCCCACCACGAAGACCGCGTCGGCGTGAACACCATGATCCAGAAAATCGACGACTCGCGGCGACTACGCGGCCGTCTGCTGATCATCCTGTGCACGAACCGCTTCGGCGCTCTGGACCCAGCGGTCATCCGACGCGCTGCCTTGATCGAGCCCTTTGAGCGGCCGTCGCACGAACAGCGTCGCGAGCTTCTGGAGGCGACGCTCTCCGGTGTCGCAATTCGAGACGAGGAGATCGAGGCGTTGGTCGCGGCCACCGGCGAGCACGACAGCCGTCCGGCGTTCACCTTCTCCGACATACAGACGCGGCTGATCCCGGCAGCGGTAGCCCTGGCTTATCCCGATCGCGAGCTCCGCGCTGGTGACCTACTCGCGGCCGCGGCCGAGCTCAAATCGTCACCGCGGATGATCGATGGAGAGCAGTAGATGCCAGGTCTTCGGGTCCAGCTGACCGGCAGCGCAGCCGTCAGCTGTGACGGTTCGTTGCTCACCCGAGCCCACGCCTACGTCAAGCACCTAGCAGACGTGCTTATCGATCGCGGGCACGGGCTCGTCCTGACCGCCAACGGTGAGCCGGCCGGGGACGCCGACCTTCCGTGCATCTTCGACTGGACAGCATTCGCAAGCATCGCGGCGGCCGGCGACCCGGCGCCCGGTTGGCCCCCACTTCGCCCCGAACGCTTCGTGGCTGTTGGGACCGGGCGTGGGCTCGAGAAGATCCCCGAAGACCGGCGGCCTACATGGGGCCGATGCCGGTCGCGCTCGGATTTCGAGCTCGTCGTCGCGCCGCCCGGATGGCGGATGGCCGGGATCATTCGCGAGCGCCAAGTCGCGCGAGGAGACGTGCTGGTCGTCTTGAGCGGCGGTGCCGGCGGCGAACACCTCGCTGAGCTTTACCGAGACGAGGGCAAGCCGGTGATAGCTCTCCACGCCGAGCTCGGCGCGTACAACGAGGACGGGCGCGGTGGCGGCACGGCCATCCACGAGAAGACCCTCGCCGCGCCCCACGACTTCTTCCGTCTGCGCGACGGCGCCGGCAGCGCGTCCGGACGCCTGTCAGCGCTCCTCCTAGACGCGTCAAGTGATGTCGAGGCGTTGGCGCATGCGACCGCCGACCTGATCGACGATCTGCGTCCCCCTACTGCGTTCTTTGTGCGGCTACTCGATACCAGCGCGCGGGAGTACCCAGCTGTCGAGGGCTTCTTCCGCAAGGTCGTCGACCAGGTTGTGACGATGAGGGGCTACACGCCGCGCGAGATGGGCCGCGGGCGCCCCGAAGCAGCATTCATGAACGTCGAGATCTTTCAAGCGCTACATCACGCGGCGCTCGTCGTCGTCGACCTGACCGGCGTGCGCCCGAATTGCACAATGGAGCTCGGGTACGCGCTTGCGCGCCGCAGGCGGTTCGTCATCTCAGCGCAGACAGGCACGAAGCTCCCGTTCGACGACGACAAGCTGCCGACATATTTCTGGGCAAACGACGGCAGGCTCGACCACCGCCGCCGGGCGTACCTTGACTGGCTCGATCGCAATAGCGATCTGCCTCCGATCGTCGACTAATAGCGAGCTCGGCGGGCGTGAACCACCGCGTTGACGGCTGACGCTGGATCGTGCCGACGACGTAGCCGAACAGTCCGACCGCGGCTAGCGGCAAGCTTTTGCAATCGACGCGGGGCGTCAGCGTCGCTGGGCCGCATTCGTCAGCCACGAACTGTATCCACGCGTAGGGACGCAGCAGGTGTCATCTTCGTCCCGGAACGCATCCCGACCTGGCCACGATTGCGACGACGAGTGTGCCGGTGGTGGCCACGCGCCGAGGCTTGACATCCGCGACACCGGGACGCTCGGTCCGTCGTCGGTGTGATCATGAGCGCACACCGTCCGTGTTGCCACGGTTGCGCCCGCGAACGCCCCGCTACACGCGTCCGCTGAGGGTTCGCTCAGCGAACAACCGCCGAGCCCGTCGCGCGGCCAGCCGGCGCAAGCGATCGACTGTCGCAGATAGCCCGTCCGTTGAGATTCGCACTGAGCGGTAGCTATACGAACCGTCCGAGATGGTGTCTACGGTGCGGAGCCATGAGCGAGCTGATCGGGTACGCACGCTGCTCGACGGCCGGCCAGGACCTGACCGCCCAGCGGCAGGTGCTCCGCGATCTCGGCGTCGACGAGCCGCGGATCTACCTCGACCACGGCCTCACGGGTCGTAACCGGGAACGACCTGGGCTGCAGCTGGCCCTAGCCGCCGTGAGGAAGGGCGACACGCTGGTCGTCCCGAAGCTGGACCGGCTTGCCCGGTCGGTGCCTGACGCACGAGCCATCGCCGACGAGCTCGAGCAGCGCGGCGTGCGGCTGCAGCTAGGCGCATCGGTCCACGACCCATGCGACCCGATGGGGCGCATGTTCTTCAACGTGCTCGGGACCTTCGCCGAGTTCGAGGCGGATCTGCTCAGCATGCGCACCCGCGAGGGAATGGCAGTCGCAAGCGCTCGAGGTCGGCTGAAGGGCAAGCCGCCGAAGCTGTCGGCGAGCCAGCAGCAGCATCTACTCAAGCTCTACGACACCGAGGAGAAGACGGTCCCCGAGCTCGCCGAGCTGTTCAGCGTCAGCCGCGCGACGGTCTACCGAGTGCTCGACCGTCACCACAAGCGGGCACCGGTGTCCCCCTCCGTAACTCGCTGAGGCGAGTGGCAGGCGAAGAAGCGCTCTCGATTCCAGCACCTTCCCTGCCATCCGCGCAAGGGAGGGAAGTCGGCGTCACGCCCGAAATGCTCGTGCCGGACGCAGAGCAGGGCTCTCGTGACCGATCACGCGTTTCCCAGCTTGACCCGGCCGGGCGCTGCTGCATCACGCCTGAAGGAGCAGTGTCGCGAACGACCGGCGAGATGGCTGCTCGGTCATCGAAGGAGCACCCACGCGCGCGGCGAGCTGTCGCTGCTCGTCCCTTGCGATAGCGAGCTCGAGGGGCGGTG
>Ga0182024_10009165_pt1 | contig 20571 bp, 21 predicted proteins | sample P32metaG_FD_120480 | JGI IMG/M metagenome (GOLD analysis project Ga0182024, IMG submission 120480) | Permafrost microbial communities from Stordalen Mire, Sweden - P3-2 metaG (Illumina Assembly) | ecosystem: Environmental > Terrestrial > Soil > Wetlands > Permafrost | place: Sweden: Stordalen... | reverse complement strand
CGAAGCCGTCAGGGTGGGGCTCGCGCCGCGCGGCGAGCGTTAAGGGATTGCCAAGGAAGAGCCCCACCCGTCTCGCGCTACGCGCGATCCACCCTCCCCATGAAGGGGAGGGAGGCAATAAACTGTTGCAAAATCAATGTCGAAACCTGCTCCGCCAGCTTAATTTGGCGTCTATGGCTGGAAGCCCCCGCGACAAGAGGGAGCCTAGCCCCAGGGCCGCGAGACGATGGCCCGATAGGCGAAAGCCTGGCAGGCGAAGACGATCACCGACGGCACGACGAAAAAGATCGCGCTCATCAGGGCCGCCAATAGGGCGAGACCCAAAAGGGCGGCGCGCCTTGCGGCGTCCATTCCGTGTGGGGCGCCCACCGCCGTGGCCACCCAGCCTGAAAGGACGGCCACCAAGGCCAGTCCCAGGATGAACGCGACGATCTCCACAAAAACGATCACGTAGCTGCCCAGCAGCCGCCAGAAGTAGCCGCGCGTGAGCCGCCAGTAGCCGACGACGTGAAACCGGCCCTCGGCGAAGGTGTGAACGGCCGTCAAAGACAGGCGCACGGCAATCCACAGCTCCAGGCCCACCGTGGCGAGCGCGCCCAGATCGACGATCCAATGCCCAAGGCCTGGCGCGGCGGCGAGGATGGGCTTGACCAGGACAAAGAGAAGGAGCGCCGGCGCGCTGCCGAAGAGGACCATCAGCGAGAAACCGACGGCGGTGATCACGCTGAGGCGGGCCTCGTCGGGCCCGAGCTTGAAGAGATGCCAGCCGTGTTCATTGGGGCTGATCACCGCGCGGAAGACGCTGGCGATGGTCATGATCCACAGAACCAGCAGGGCTGGGATCAGCACCACCGCCAACGGGCCGAAACTGCGCAGCAGACCCAGCCACCCGCGCTGGCCGCCGGGCGCCATGGGCGATCCGCCGCTGATCACCTTGATGACCGCGATCCCGGCCAGCACCAGCATCCATACCCCGATCCACGACAGCACCGCCTTGGGCTCGCGGCGCATGACGCGAAGACCTTCGAAGGCGGCCTGGGAAGGGCTGAGGGCGTTCACGGCAAGGACGGACTCTCAAGGCGCGGCGGCGTCGGCTCGCTCGAACAGATAGGTCATGAGTCCGGCGTTCATGGGAAGGCACAGGCCGGCGACGGCCATGCCTTTGGCGAAGTTGATCGCGCCGTCGATGATCATGGGCGAGCCTTTAGCCTCGCTCAGCAGAGCCAGCACCGCCAGAAGGGCGGCCGGCGGGAGGGCGATGAGGAGCGTGGCGGCGAGGATCGGCGCGGCCAGGCCGCGGGTCAGCGGCCAGGCGCTCAGCACCCGCACCCGCGGGCCCGCGATGCTGGCCGCCGGGGCGAGGCGAAGGCGAAGGCTCGCCCAGATGAGGGCGGCCGCGCCGAGCGTCCCGGCGAGGCCCAGCACCCAGCGTCCGCGTTCGTCCACCGCGGGGGCCCAGGTGGCCGGATCGGCGGCCACGAAGCCGGCCCCGGCCGAGGCGACGGCGTAGGCGCAGGCGAGCAGGGCGACGAAGACCAGCAGGCCCAAAATGAAGAGGAAGACCGCGCTCAGCAGCCAGACGGCGAGGAGACGCGTCTCCACCCTCCCCCACTGAAGGCCGCCCGGCCCCGCGCTCATGGGCGGTGACTTGGAGGGATCAGGGCGCGGCGCCAGGGCCAATCGATAGAGTGCGCCCTGGGCGACGGTGGCGGTCAGGAGGGCCAGGGCGAGCCAGGCCGCCAGCCAGGCCGGACCGGCGCCCCACGCCGCCGCGTCCAGAAAGGCGCCGATGGCGGCGCCGGCGAGGATCATCGCCGCCCACGCCCCGCGCCAGGCGGGCGCCACGAAGCGCGCGCCCGCCGCGAAACCGCCGACGATCAACGCCCGCGCCGGCATGGGTCGGATCAGGAGGCGATGGGTTCGGGCTCGGGGGCGGTGAGGTCGAGATAGGCCCGCGCCCATGGCGCGCCCAGGACCGCGACGAAACACCCGGAAAGGGGGATCAGGGCGATGATCGCCACCACAAGCATGGGCGCAATAGCGGTGGCGATTTGGGCCGGGGGCCGGCCGAGGAAACTCGCCAGGTTCGCCGCTCCGCCGGCGGCCGAAGCCAGGGACGCTCCGCCGGCGATCAAGGCGACGCCCATGATCACCATCTCCACCACCAGAATGATCACGAAGAGGCAAACGGCCATGATGAACAGAACGCCGGCATGGCCCCGGGTCAGCGTCCAGGATTCGAAGAGGTGAAACCTGCCGTCGCTGACCATCATCGGCCCGACCATGGAGAACCGTAAGGCAAGCCAGATCAGGACCACGACGGCCGCCAGAGCGGCCAGAACGGCCAAGGCCACGCCGGCCGCCGTGGCGTGCAGGGCGATCAGGGCCGCGACCATGGCGGCGACGAGGAGGCCGTAGATGACCAGGGCGATGGTGAAGACGACGGCGGCGGCGAACCACAGCAAGAAGAGCATCAGCTCGGCCATGCCGACCCGGAGATAGGCCAAGCGCCCCTCGTCCGGGTGGAGGATGGCGCGGAACGCGGCGCAATAGAGCATCGCGGCGACGAAAAGGCCCGCGATCCGGATGAGCGATGTCCAACCCTGCATGGCCATCATCTGGGGCCACAGGGTCGACATGAACTGGGCGCCCGCCTCCTGGCCCAGTTGCGTGGCGGCGAAGATCTGGTGAAAGAAACCGAAGTAGTACGAGCCCACCAGCGCGACGGTCAATGCGACAAGGGCCGCGTAGAGCACGCCCCAGAGCAGCACCGCGCCTGGCCGGTGGCGGATGAGGCCAAAGCCCGCTCCGATCGCCGAATCGATTGCAATACGCGCCATGTGATAGCCCCCCTTCAACGGCCTGGCGCCAGCATAGGCACAATCGCGGCCAGCGCGCCACTTCCGCGCCGCGGACGCGGAGCGTAGAAGTCCGCCCCATGCCCGGCGCACCCATCCACATCGTCGGCGGCGGCCTGGCCGGCTGCGAGGCGGCGTGGCAGGCGGCGAGCGCCGGCGCGCGGGTCGTCCTCCACGAGATGCGCCCGGCCGTGGGGACGGCGGCCCACCAGAGCGACCAGCTCGCCGAACTGGTGTGCTCCAACTCGTTCCGCTCCGATGACTGGGAGCACAACGCCGTGGGCCTGCTGCACGCCGAGATGCGGCGGCTGGGATCGCTGATCATGGCCTGCGGAGACGCCCACCAGACGCCGGCCGGCGGCGCCCTGGCGGTCGACCGCGAGGGTTTCGCACAGGCTGTGACGCGGCGCATCATCGCCCATCCCCTGATCACCGTCGAGCGCGGCGAAGTCGCCGGCCCGCCGCCGGCCGATTGGGCACGCGTGATCGTGGCCACCGGCCCCCTCACCTCGCCGGCCCTCTCCGGCGCCATCCTCGCCCTCACCGGCGAGGATCAGCTCTCGTTCTTCGACGCCATAGCCCCCATCGTCCATGTCGAGACCATCGACATGAACATCGCCTGGAAACAGTCGCGCTACGACAAGGAAGGTCCCGGCGGCGACGCCGCGGCCTACATCAACTGCCCCCTGACCCGCGATGGCTACGAAGCGTTCGTCGACGCGCTGCTGGCCGGACCCAAGACCGAGTTCAAGGATTGGGAGCACGTCCCCTACTTCGACGGGTGCCTGCCCATCGAGGTGATGGCGGCGCGCGGCCGCGACACGCCGCGCTATGGGCCGATGAAGCCGGTGGGCCTGACCAATCCCCATCGCCCGGCCGAAAAGCCCCACGCGGTGGTGCAGCTGCGCCAGGACAATGCGCTGGGGACGCTGTGGAACATGGTCGGTTTTCAGACCAAGCTGAAGCATGGCGCGCAGAGCGAAATCTTCCGCGCCATTCCGGGGTTGGAGCGGGCTGTCTTCGCGCGCCTGGGCGGCCTGCACCGCAACACCTTCCTCAACAGTCCCCGCCTCCTCGACGCGCGTCTGCGGCTGAAGGCCGACCCGCGCCTGCGCTTCGCCGGCCAGATCACCGGGGTGGAGGGCTATGTGGAGAGCGCGGCGGTGGGGCTGCTCGCCGGCCGTCTCGCCGCCGCCGAACAGCGCGGCGTGGACCTCGCCATGCCGCCGGTCACCACCGCCCTGGGCGCCCTGATCGGCCACATTACCGGCGGCCATGTGGAAAGCGGGGCGCGCTCCTTCCAGCCGATGAACATCAACTACGGCCTCTTCCCGCCCATGGCGGCGCCCCGATCGGGCGAGGATGGGCGTCGCTTCCAGCGCGGCGAGCGCGGACGGGCGAAAAAGCGGGCCATGAGCCTGCGGGCCCTCGCCGATCTGGATGCGTGGCTCGGCGGGTCAGAGCCTTGCGGTGAGCATCGCCCGGAAGAGACGCAGCCGGACCTCGATCGCCGGGCGTGGGCCTGAGCGAAGTTCGGCGCGGACCAGGCTCGCGCACGCCACGGCCGGAAAGGCGGCGGCGCCGAGCGCTCGCGCGGCTCGCGAGGCGGCGGCCGCGGCCGATGTGAGCCGCGCATCAAATTGGGCGCCCGCGATCACGGCGGCGCGGCGCAGCAGGAGCAGGCCCCACGCCCGGCCAGCCGGCGCGGACGCCTCGGCCGAGACCGATGGATCCAGCATGCGCGCGGCCAGGATCGTGGCCGAGCCTCCGACACCGTCCGCCCAGGCCAGCGCCTCGTCGATGTCGAGCGTGGACTTGTCCAACACCGCGATGCGCGCCTCGATCATCGCCTCGAGCGGCCGGCGCGGCAGGCCACGGCGAGCCACCGCGTCCGCAAGGGCGCGGGCTACCGGGTGGGCGCGGACCGGGCCGGCGCCGAACATCTCGTCCAGCGCGTCGCGCCACCAGGTGAGCCTAATTTCGGCCAGCAGGGCGTTGGAGGCGACGCGGCGGACCCGCGCCAGTTCATGGTCGAAGGCGTAGAGGGCGACGACGTCGGCCCGCGCTTCGCGATCGGCGATGAACCGGCTGGCGAGCCACCGGTCGGGATCGGCCTTGCGGACGCTGAGATCCAGATGGTCCGCGGGCAATCGGCCTAGCCAAAGAGCGTCTGGTACATGGCCATGGAGGTCAGCATCGGCAGCGACAGCAGCACGTTGATGCGCGAGGCCAGGGTTGCGGTCTTGGCCGCCTTGGCCTTGGCGTCGGCGTCCGCCTCCTTGATGCCCAGCGCGATCTTCTGATTGGGCCAGATCACCCCCCACACATTGAGGAACATGATGATGGCCAGCCAGATCCCGATACCCATCAGGGCGAAGCCGCGATCGGCCGTCGCCGCGCCGCCCGCGAAACCGAAGCTGAACACGCCCTCGGCGTATTCCCTGCCGCGCGAGATCGCGATGCAGACGCCCGCCAGCACGGTGAAAAGGGCCGACCAGCGGAACCAGAAGAGAGCCTCGGGGGTGATGTATTTTGAGATGGCCGGTTTCAGCTCGGCCGGAATGTCCGGCATTTTGCGGGTCTGCACGAAGTTGAAATAGTATAAGAGGCCGATCCACAGGATGCCGAAGAAGACGTGCATCCAGCGGAACACCGCCTGCCAGTACGAGCCGTCCATGCCGTGCGGACTGTGGGAGAACGCCCAGATCATGATCAGGGCCAGCAGCACGCTGACGATCATGGTGTTGCGGAAATTCAGCAGAAGCCCAGACATCGTTCAACCCCTTCGCGAGTCGTGGTCAGGACAGAAGGCATAGCCCCTTTCGGGATGGGCGAAAAGGCGGCGCTTCTTCTCGCGGCGCGGAGTTTGTCAGCCCTTTCTTCCTCCCTCCCGTTCATGGGGAGGGACAGACGGCGACGCCGTCAGGGTGGGGCTCGCGCCGCGCGGCGAGCGTCGGGATTGCCAAAGAGAGCCCCACCCGTCTCGCGCTACGCGCGATCCACCCTCCCCATAAAGGATTGCTCTGCGAAAGTCGTGGCGGGGGAGGGCGAACAATGATTCTCTCCGGGCGTAGTTGGAGGGATCGAGATGGTTTCATCGCAGGGGTTTGCCGACGCGTTCGCCGACCCGCGTCTGGGGTCGAACGAGACGCTGGATCGGATCGGCTCGCTGGTGGACTGGTCGGCCGTTGAGCGGCTGGCCATGGAGGTTCGCCCAGGGGTGGTCGGGCGGCCGCCTTATGCGCCGTTGTCGATGCTCAAGGCGCTTTACCTGCAGGCGATGTACGACCTTTCGGACCCGGGGCTGGAGGCGGCGTTGCTGGACCGGGTCTCGTTCCGCCGGTTCTGTGGCTGGAGCCTCGCCGACAGCACCCCCGACGAGACGACGCTTTGCCGGCAGGCGGCGGCCGAGGCGGGGGTCATGCGTCGGGTCTTCGAGGCGGTGAACGCCCAACTGGAAGCCAGGCAACTGATCCTCAAGCGCGGCACGCTGATGGACGCCACCTTGGTCGCCGCCAGGCACAATCGCCCGAAGATGAAGGATGGCCCCGGCGCGGGGGTGGCCCGCGAGCCGGACGCGAACTGGACGCGCAAGAACGGCAAGTATCACTTCGGCTACAAGATCCACATCGGCATGGACCAGGGCTCGGGCCTGGTGCGCTCGGCGGTGATGACGGGCGCCAAGACCTCCGACATCGAGATGGCCGAGCGGCTGATCATGGGCGACGAGAAGGCCGTCTACGGCGACAAAGCCTATTCCAAGAAAGCGCTGAACAGTGCCTTGAAGGCCAGGGGCGCCAAGGCCCGCATCGCCTATCGGCGCCACAAGAGCGAAGCGGTCCTCCACCGATGGAAGAAACGCCGCAACGACCTCATCGCCAAGATCAGAGCGCCCGTCGAAGGCATCTTCAGCCAAGCCAAACGCTTCTACGGCTTGGCGCGCGCCCGATGTCATACCCTGGCCTGCAATCAAGCCCGCGTCCTCGCCGCCCTGACCATGTTGAACCTCAAACGGGCGAGCAAGTTGACTTACGCCTGAACCACCCAACACGGAGCCCTCACCCCGCAAGTCATAGTCCGCAACCCAGACAACCTTGCCAATCGACTTCGAAAAGCCCCAAGATCGAAGTCGCCGCCAAGACTTCCCCTTTTCGCAGAGCAATCCATAAAGGGGAGGGAGGCAATAAAACGTTGCAAAATCAACGTCGAAATCTGCTCCGCCACCTTAACTTGCCGCGTGTGGGTCGGAAGCCCGCGCTACAAGAGCCCCCTTACGGCCGGGCGGGCTGAGGGGCGATGGGGAGGGCGGGTTCGTCTTCCTTTTTGGCGCCCCACAAAAGGATGATCGGCGAGGCGACGTAGATCGACGAATAGGTGCCGATGACGATGCCGAATAGGAGGACGATGGAGAGGGGCCGGAGGGACTCGCCGCCGAACACGGCCAGGCCCGAGAGGGCCAGAAGGGCGGTGACGCCGGTGATCACGGTGCGCGACAGGGTCTCGTTCACCGACAGGTCGATGAGGTCGCGAAGGGGCATGCGCTTGTATTTGCGCCGGTTTTCCCTGAGGCGATCGAACACGACCACCGTATCGTTCATGGAATAGCCGATGATGGTCAAAAGAGCGGCGATCAGGTTGAGGCTGAACTCGAGGCGCAGCAGCAGGATGAGGCCGAACGACAAGGTGAGGTCGTGGAAGAGAGCCACCACCGCGCCCAGGCCGAACTGCAGCTCGAACCGGAACCAGATGTAGAGCAGCATCAGGCCAACGGCGGCCAGCAACGCGCCGACACCCTTGATCTTCAACTCACCGGAAACCTCCGGCCCCACCACGTCGGTGCGCGGAAAGGTGACCGCGCCGAGGGTCTGGGAGATGGCCGCCTTGACGCGGGTCACGATCACGCCTGGCAGTTGGCCGGCGGGGGTCTGGAAGCGCACCACCGCATCGTTCGGCTTGCCGAAGGTCTGAACCTGGATGTCGCCCAGATTGAGGGCGGTGAGCGCGCCGCGCACCTTGCCCAGCTCGACAGGCTTGGCCCCGGTGTTGAGCTCCAGCACCGTGCCGCCCTTGAAGTCGATGCCGAGATTGAGGCCGGGGTAGAAGAAGCCGGCCACGGTGGCGAGGACCGCGATGATCGACAGCGTCGCGAACAGGCGCGCCAGAGACACGAACGGGAAGTGCGTGTCGTGCGGTATCAGCTTGATCAGGGGCCACATGCGAGAAGGTTCCTAGCTGATCGGCAGGGTCTTGGCGCGGAAGGCGCGGAACCACCAGCCGATCAGCACCTGGGTGATCAGGACGGCGGTGAACACCGAGGTGAAGACGCCGATCAGCAGGGTCAGGGCGAAGCCCTTCACCGGCCCGGCGCCCAGGTTGAACATGATCACCGCGGCGACGACGGTGGTGGCGTTGGCGTCGATGATGGTGGTCAAGGCGCGCCTGAACCCGGCGTCGGCGGCGCTCATGGCCGGGCGCCCGCTGCGCGCCTCGTCGCGCATGCGCTCGTAGATGAGGACGTTGGCGTCCACGGCCACCGCCAACGTGAGCACGAGGCCGGCGACGCCCGGCAGGGTGAGGGTGGCGTGGAAGAGGCTCATGGCCCCCACGATCATCAGGCCGTTGACCACCAGGGCGACGGCCGCGAAGCCGCCGAACAGGCCATAGGCCAGCAGGATGAAGGTGAAGATCAGCGCCGCGCCGATGATGATGGAAAGCTCGCCCGCCTTGACCGCGTCGGCCCCCAGTTCCGCCCCGACGGTGTGCTGTTCGACCACGTTGAGCGGGGCGGGCAACGCGCCGGACTTCAAGAGGAGCGCCAGATCGTGGGCCGATTCTTCGGTGAAATGGCCGGTGATCTCGCCGCTGCCGCCGGTGATGGCCGAGCGGATCACCGGGGCCGAGATGACCCTTTTATCCAGGACGATGGCGAAATTCTTGCCGATGTTCTGGCTGGACACCGCCGCGAAGCGGCTGGTGCCCTGGCCGTTGAAGCTGAAGGCCACGGCCGGCAGGTTGTTTTCATCGTGGCTGCCGCTGGCGCTGGTCAGCATTTCGCCGGTGACCACCGAGCGGCGTTTCAGCACATAGCTTTGCGTGTATCCGTCGTCGCTGGGCAGCACCTCATCGTCGGGGGGAATGCCGCCGGCGGCGATCTCCTCGGGAGTCACCGCGGTATCGACCATCTGGAAGGTGAGCTTGGCGGTCTTGCCGATCACCGCCTTGAGCTTTTCGGGATCGCTCTCGCCGGGCGCCTCGATGACGATACGCGCCGCCCCCTGCTGGGTGATCAGCGGCTCCTTGGCCCCCATGGCGTCGATGCGCTTGCGGATGATTTCGATCGACCGGGTGACCGCGTCGACGGCGGCGGCGTGGGCGGCCTGGGGAACGAAGGCCACCTCGATGTGCTGGTCGGGCTTGATCTGGACGGTGACGTCCCGGCCCCCGGTCAAAAGGCGCTCGCCCAGGGAATCGTTGAGCCGCTTGTAGGCGGCGTCGAGCTGGGTGGGATCGGTGATGCGCACGCCGATGGTGTCGCCGACCACGCCCAGGCCCGTGAAGGCGATCTGCTCGGCGGCCTGATCGCCGTGCAGCTTGGTGCGGATATCCTCGGTGAGATTGGTCAGTCGCTCCTTCTTCAGCGCCGCGGTATCCACCTCCATGAGCAGGTACGAGCCGCCCTGCAGATCGAGACCCAGGGAAAGGCGTTGCTGAGGCGCCCAGGCCGGCAGGAAGTTCGGCGGCACAAGGTTGGGCAGGGTGAAGATCAGGCCGAACAGCAGCGAGGCCAGGACAAGACCGATCTTCCAGCGGGTGAGGGCGAGCATGGGCTTGGACGGCGGCCCGGCGTCAGGACTTGGCGTCGTTGGCCGCCGCGGGCTCGCCGCGCGCGCGCACCTCGGCGACCATGGCCTTCACCACCTTGACGGTGACGTTCTGGGCCACCTCGAGGCCGAGTTCCTTGTCCTCCACGCGCACCACCTTGCCGATCAGGCCGCTGGAGAGGACCACCGTATCGCCGCGCTTGATCGAGCCGACCCGGGCGGCGTGTTCGCGCGCCCGACGCTGCTGTGGGCGAAGGATCATGAAGTAGAACATGAGGGCGATGGCCCCCAGGAGGACGAACTGTTGGCCAGGGCCGGCCAGAAAGCCCCCGATTCCATCCGCGGGCGCGGTGGCGACGGCGAGAACCAGGGCGTGCGAGGCTGGCATTGTATCTCCGCTAAAAAAGTCGCGGGAAGCTATGCGCCCCGCCGCCCATTTGCAATGCGGAGCTTGATCCTCCTCCGCGCAGCGGGGGAGGGGGACCGCGAAGCGGTGGAGGGGGCGAGTGAGCAACGTGCGTTGCAACCGCCGCCCCCCTCCCTTAGCTTCGCCGGTACTCCCCCCGCTTCGCGGAGGGAGAGCAAGGAGCTGCTACTTGGGCAGCACCAGCAATGGATCCACGGGCCTCGCCTTGTCGGAGGGCGTGGGGGCGTAACGGACCTCGAAATGCAGCTGGGGTTCGGCGACGCCGCCGGTCTGACCCACCGCGCCCAGTTCCTCGCCTTGCGTCACCGACTGGCGCATCTGGACGCTGACCCGGTCCAGGTGGGCGTAGGCGGTGACCCAGCCGTCGGCGTGCTTGACCAAAACGAGGTTGCCGAAGCCGGGCACCTGATCGCCGGCGTAGACCACGTTGCCCGCGGCGGCGGCGACCACCACCGTGCCCTGCGGCGATTTGACATCGACGCCGTCGTTGCGCCGGCCGACGCCCGTCGTCCCAAAGGGCGAAAGGATCTGCCCGCGCACCGGCCAGATGAACCGCCCGCGGCCGGCTTCGGCGACCGCCGTCGGCGAAAGGCTCGGGGCGTTCTGCGTCACCGCCGGCGGCGAGTAGACGTAGGGGCGCGGCGGCTGGGCCGCAACTCCCGCGTTGGGGCTCGGCCGGCCGGGAACATAGGTCGGCGGCCCGTAGGACCGCGAGACCGCCAGGCGCTGGGCGGCGGCCAGCGCGGCGGGGCTGGGCACATAGGGGCCCGGCGCCTCGGGGCCGCCGTAGGAGCGATAGGCCGACGCGGGGGCGGGGGCCGGAGCCTGCCGATATTGCGGGGCCGGCGCCGGCCTGTATTGCGGCGCCGCCTCGGCCACCATCACCGACGGCAGCTTGGTCGGACCGCGATCATTGAAGTTCGCCGGCAGGGCGAGCTTGTCGCCGCCGCGCAGACGCCCGCGCACCGGCAGATCGTTCAGATCGGCCAATTCGGAGGGACTGACGCTGAAGCGTTCGGCCACCGCGCTCATGGTGTCGCCCGAGGAGATCACATAGGCCTTGGCGACGGGAACCTTGAGATGTTGGCCCGGCTGCAGATCGTAGGGCGACTTGAGATGGTTGGCGTCCACCAGCACCTTGCGGGTGGTCTGAAGGTCGCGCGCGATGGCGTCCAAATGGTCGTGCTTTTGCACCTCATAGTCGCGGAACATGCCGGTGGCGGCCACCACCTTACCGTCGGCGATATAGCGCGCGGGCGCCGGCCGGTAGCGGACCCGCGGGGCGCTAGGGGCGCTATAGGTCGTTACGGGGGGGCGGTAGACAGGGGGGGGCGGCGCCTCGGCCGGCAGCGGTGGGGGGGTCTCCTGCGGGGGGCTGGGGGGCGTGTAGTTGGGCGGCAGGGCGCTCTGCGCCGGGCTTGGCGCGGAGGCCGGGCTCGGCCCTGGGACCGGGGCGACAGGCGCGCCGGACGCGGGCGCCAACGCCTGGCTTTCCACCGCGGCCGGGGCAGTCTGAGGGACGGGGGCCGAGCTCGAGGCGGTCGCGTCGGCGGCCGGCGCCGCGGCGGCCAGAACGGGATCAGGGGCCGGCGCGACCGCCGGGGCCGGCTGAGCGCTGGCCGGATACTGCGGCCGGATCGGCGGCGGCGGCGTGTAGCCGGCCTTGATCGGATAGGTCGGGGTGGCGCAGGCCGCCAGGCTCGCGGCGCAAACCGCGAACACGCCGGCCTTGGTCCAAAACATCCGCCTCATCGCCGCTCCGCATTTTGCGCCGGCGCGAATGGGATGCGCCGGGGTAGATGATCGGTTGAGCCGCCAGGCCACAGTCGCGGTGACTTGCCCCGGCCACGACCTACAGTTCGCGCGCCACACCTTCAAGCAGTGGCACGAAGCGCACTTCGCAGAGGATGTCCATGGTGAAGCCCCCCGCGCCGTCTCCGGCATAGCGGCAAAGCTTCTGGACGGGCCCCTTGCCGATCGGCGCGACCAGCACGCCGGAGGGTATCAGCTGCTCGAGCAGAGGCTTGGGCTCTTCCGGCGCCGCCGCCGTGACCAGAATGCGGTCAAAAGGCGCCTGTTCGGGCCACCCGAGCATCCCATCGCCGAATTTGGTGATGACGTTGGTGAGCTGGAGCGCGTGAAAACGGGCCTCGGCCTCGCGCAGCAGGGTGCGGTAGCGCTCCACCGTGTAGACCAGCCGCGACAGGCGCGCGAGGATGGCGGTCTGGTAGCCGGAACCAGCGCCGATCTCCAGCACCCGCGCCCGAGGCTCCAGGGTCAGGGCCTGGGTCATCAAGCCGACGATATAGGGTTGGCTGATGGTCTGGCCGCAGGCGATGGGCAGGGCCGAGTCCTCCCAGGACCGGTCCTTGAACAGTTCCGGCGTGAACATATCGCGTGGCGTGCGCTCGATGGCCGCCAGGACGGCCGGATCGGTGACGCCTTGCGAGCGCAGGCCCAGCACCAGGCGGGCGAGCTTGGTGTCCTTCTCCGCCGGTTCCCTGACTTTCCTGGTCATGCCTTGGCCCGCAACTTCGGCGGCGCGCCGCCCACCGCCGCTTTTAGGGCGTGAACCGTTTCCATGTGGGTCAAATCGATATGCAGGGGTGTGACAGAAATGCGCCCGTCGTAAGCGGCGCGCAAATCCGTGCCGGGTCGCGGCTGGGAGGGTTCGTTGCGATAGCCCAGCCAGTAATAGTCGCGGCCCCGAAGATCGGTGCGCAGCTCGGCGAACCTGGTGCGGACATCACGAAATCCCTGGCGCGTGACTTCCACCTCGCTCACTTCGCCAAGGGGCGCGGCCGGAAAATTGATATTCAGGATCACCTCGTCCGGCCAGCCCACTTCCACCAGCCGGGCCACCAGCCCCGGACCGAAGGCCTGGGCGGACGCGAAAGGCGCGCCCTCATCCTCGCGCGAGTAGCGCATCATCTGCGAGAGCGCGATGGCCGGCACGCCCATGGCCATGCCCTCGATAGCCCCGGCCACGGTGCCCGACATGGTGACGTCCTCGCCGGCGTTGAGGCCGCGATTGACGCCCGACAGCACCAGATCGGGCCGCTCGCCCTCGATGAGATGCTGAATGGCCAGCATGACGCAGTCGGTCGGCGTGCCGATCACCGCGAAATGTCGGTCGTCCAGGCTGCGGACGCGCAGCGGTTCGGTGAGGGTGAGCGAGCGCGACGCCCCTGACTGCTCGGCCTCCGGCGCGCACACCCACACATCGTCCGAGAGGGCCCGCGCGATCGCCTCCAGCACCGCCAGGCCCTCGGCGTGGATGCCGTCGTCGTTGGTGACCAGGATCCTCACGCTGCGGCGCCGATATGGCTGGCGCCGCGCATGTAGGGGTGAAGCGCCTGGGGGATGGCGATGCGGCCGCCCTCGTCCTGGTAGTTCTCCATGACCGCCACCAGCGCGCGCCCCACCGCCAAGCCAGAGCCGTTGAGGGTATGAACGAAGCGGGTCCCCTTTTCGCCGGCCCGCTTGCAGCGTGCGTCCATGCGCCTGGCCTGAAAATCGGCGCAGTTGGAGCAGGAACTGATCTCGCGAAAGGTCGCCTGCGAGGGCAGCCATACCTCCAGGTCATAGGTCTTGGCCGCCGAAAATCCCATGTCGCCGGCGCACAACAAGACGGTGCGGAACGGCAGCTCCAGGCGCCTGAGCACCGCCTCGGCGCATTCGACGGTCCGCTCGAGTTCGGCCGGCGAAATTTCGGGCGTGGTGATCGAGACGAGCTCGACCTTGTTGAACTGATGCAGGCGGATCATGCCGCGGGTGTCCTTGCCCGAAGCCCCGGCCTCGGAGCGGAAGCACGGCGTCAAGGCCGCAAAGCGCAACGGCAGTCGCTCTTCGGAGACGACCTGTTCGCGCACCAGATTGGCCAGAGAGACCTCGGCGGTGGGAATGAGCCAGTGGCCTTGCACGGTCTGAAAGGACTCCTCGGCGAACTTGGGCAACTGGCCCGTGCCGAACATCGCGGCGTCGCGAACCAGCAGCGGGGGCGCGATCTCGACGTAGCCTCGCTCCTGGGTCTGGAAATCGAGCATGAACTGGCCGAGCGCCCTCTCCAGGCGGGCCAGTTCGCCCCTGAGCACCACGAAGCGCGCGCCGGACATGCGGGCGGCGGACGCGAAGCCCATCATGCCGAGCGCCTCGCCCAGATCGACGTGATCCTTGGCGCCGTCCAGGCTGAAAGGTTCGCCCCAGCGGCGAATCTCCACATTACCGGTTTCATCCTCGCCCGGCGGGACGCCCTGGGCCGGCAGATTGGGCAGGGCGGCCAGCAGATCGTGAAGTGCGCTCGCCAAGCCGGCTTCCGCCGCGGCGTTGTCGGCGATCGCGGCCTTCAGGGCGTCGACCTCGGCCATCAGGCTGGCGGCGAGCGCCGCGTCCCCGCTCGCCTTGGCTTGGCCGATCAGCCTGGACGCTTCATTGCGACGCGATTGAGCGGCCTGAAGCGCGGTCTGGGCGGCGCGCACGCGGCCGTCGAGGCTGAGGATCGCGGAGGTTTGCAGCGTGAGGCCCCTGGCGGCCCAGGCGCGATCGTAGCCTTCCGGATCGTCGCGAATGGCCCTGATATCGTGCATGGGTAAAGGCGCGCCAAAGGTGAAAAGCGCCCTCCCCTTAAGGCGCGTCGGCGGGGACGCCAAGGGCGCCGGTCAGACCGCGGCGCCTTCGCGCGCCAGCGCCGCGTCGTCTCGCCGGCGGCGCAATTCCAGCAGGGCGACGCACCAGATGGAGACTTCATAGAGAAGGCAGATGGGCAGGGCGAGGCAGATCATGCTGATCGGATCGGGTGGGGCGAGCACCGCGGCCGCCACGAACACGCCGACGATGGCGTAGCGCCGCACGGCGCGCAGCGTCCCCGCGCTCACCAGGCCGGCCAGGCCCAGAAGCGAGAGAACCACCGGAAGCTGAAAGCACAGGCCGAAGGCCAGCAGCAGGGTGGTCACCAGCGAGAGATAGTCCGACACCTTGGGAAGCATCTGGACGGAAATATTGCCGGCGTCGACGATCTGCTGGCTGAGCGAAAACCACAGGACGAAAGGCAGCATGACGAAATAGACCAGGGCGCCGCCCATGATGAACAACACCGGAGAGGCGAGGAGGAAGGGGAGAAAGGCGTAGCGTTCGCGGCGATAGAGGCCGGGCGCCACGAAGCGGTAGAGCTGCCAGGCCAGAATCGGAAAGGTCACGACGACGGCGCCGAACACGGCGAGTTTCACCTTGGTGAAGAAGAATTCCAGCGGCGCCGTGAAGACGAGCTTCAACTGCTCGGTGGCGTGCGGCGCGGCCTTGAGGCCGACCAGGGTGAGCAACAGATCGAACGGCCCGTGGTGAACGCCGTGCGCCTTTTGGGCCGCCATCAGCCCGGCGCCCACCTCGAAGGGGTGCAGGAGAAAGATGTAGATGTTCCGGGAAAAGAAGAAGCAGATCAGAAAGCCGACCACCAGGGCGGCGGCGCAGACGATCAGCCGGCGTCGAAGTTCGACCAGATGATCCAGCAGAGGCGCGCGCGAGGCCTCGATCTCGATGTCGTCGCTGGGCAGGCTCAAGAGACCGCCTTGGGCGTGACCGCTTCCGTGACCGGCGGGGGGTCGGGCGCCGCGTCGGCGACGGGTTGGGGGACGCTTTCGGTGACGTTTTCAGGGGGGGCGGGCTCGAAACTGGCCGGGTATTGATAGCTCTGCGGCGGATGAAGTTGCGCGTCCCCGCCGCGCAGACCGGCGTGGATATCGTCGAACACCTGCTGTGTTTCGGCATCCTTGCCCAGACCCACGGCCGTCTGGAGGGGATTACCCGAGCGCATGGCCTCAACCTCGCGGCGCAGGTCGTCCAACTCCGACTGGCGGGCCATCTCGTCAAAGCTGGCGCGGAACTCGGCGGCCATGGCCCGCATCTTGGCCACGAACTCACCGACCCGGCGCATGAGCACCGGCAGATCCTTGGGACCGACGACAATGAGGGCGATCACGCCGACGATCACGAAATCGAGAATCCGGCCTTCAGGAAACATCGCTGTCGGGTTCTCTTACCTTCGTTCCTCCCCTGCAAGCGAAGCGCCGCGGGGGAGGGGGACCGCGAAGCGGTGGAGGGGGCGAGTGAGCAACGCACGTTGCAGCCGTCGCCCCCTTCCCCGGCTTCGCCGGTACTTCCCCCGTGAACGGGGGAAGATTGGAGTTGGTCGGCCCATCGCGCTCTAGCGAACGATTGGGTCCTTGTCGGCTTCCGGGTGGGGCAACGGCTGGGCCGGCGGGGCGGGCGGCGGTGTCTCCTCGCCCTTGAGCCCATCCCTGAACGCCCTGATACCCTTGGCCGCGTCGCCCATCAGGCCCGACAGCTTGCCGCGACCGCCGAACAATAGAAGCACGACGACCGCGACGATGATCCAGTGGACCGGTCCAAATGTGCCCATGACGCAATCTCCAACCTACCAACGGGCGGGTCCGCCGCCCGACCGGCGCGAACGTCCATATCCATCGCCTCCAATATAGGGCCTTGCCCCTCACATCGCCAAGTCAACGCCGGCCGCCGGCCGAGGGGACGGCCGCGTCACCCACTCGACTCCTCTTCGCCAAGAAAATCGCGATGGAATTGGGGGGGCTCGCCGTCTTCGAGGGAATCCTCGTCGGCCTGGGCGGCGGTCGGATCGGACAGATGGAAGTCGGCCGGCAGATCCAGGGCGAGGAGGCCCGAGGCCTTCATCTCAGCCGCGCCGGGGAGATCGGCGAGACTGGCCAGGCCGAAGTGTTCCAGAAAGCCGTCGGTGGTCCCGTAGGTCACCGGTCGGCCGGGGGAGCGGCGGCGGCCGCGCATGCGCACCAGACCCAGTTCCAGAAGTATGTCCAGCGTACCCGAACTCGCTTGAACGCCGCGCACCGATTCGATATCGGCGCGGGTGACCGGCTGGTGATAGGCGATGATCGCCAAGGTCTCCTGGGCGGCGCGGGAGAGACGGCGGGGTTCCTCCCGCTCCTGCGTCATCAGGAAGGCCAGATCGACCGCCGTCTGAAAACGCCAGCGACCGGCCACGCGGGCCAGTTCGACGCCACGCTGGGCATAGCGGGTCCGTAGCGACTCGAGGCCGGCCTCGACATCGGCGCCGTTGGGCAAGCGGCTGGCGAGATCAGCGGCGCTCAGCGGCTCGGCGGCGGCGAAAAGCAGGGCTTCGATCATGCGTTCGACAGGGTCGGGATCGCTCACGCCGCCGCCTTGCGGGCCCGCAGATAGACTTCCGCGAAATGATCGAGCTGGCGCGCCTCCAGGGCGCCTTCGCGCACCAGTTCAAGGCTGGCCGACAGGGTCGAGGCCACGCAGGAGGCGCGACTGGGTCCGCTCTCCCCAGCGGCGGGAGCGACGCCGGTCAAAGGCGTCCAGCGCTCCAGACGCGGCAGAAGGCGGCGTAGGCGTTCGCGGGCGTCGTCGAGGGGGTAAATCTGGGGCGGCGCCGGGCGATAGCGCCGGTCCTGCTGGCGCTTCTTCTGGTCGATATAGGCGGTCATCAGGGCATAGAGATCGCCGTCCAGGCGGGTGTGCGAGATGATGCGCATGGCCTGGGGATCGCCGCGGGTGAAGACGTCCCGCCCAAGGATCGGCCGGTTCTGGAGGGTCCGAGCGCCATCGCGCATGGCGCCCAGTTTGGCGAGGCGGAACGCCAGCCGCGCGGCGACTTCTTCGGGCGGCGATTCCTCGTCGGCGAGGTTCTCGGACTTGGGCAGCAGCAGGCGCGACTTCAGATAGGCGAGCCAGGCGGCCATGACCAGATAGTCGGCCGCCAGGGCGAAACGCCGGGTGCGCGCCTCGCGAACGAAGGCGAGATACTGGTCCGCCAGGCGGGTCACCGACAGTTTCAGAAGATCGACCTTCTGGCTGCGCGCCAGGGCCAGGAGGATGTGCAGCGGCCCTTCATAGCCATCGAGATCGACGATCAGGGCGTCCCCATCGTCGGCCGCGCCGGCGGCGGCCTCGAAGTCGATCCGCAGCTGGAAGGCCTCGCTCACGCCGCCCACCGATCGCTAAAGGCCGCGTCGAAGTCGCGCCGGGCCGCCTCCACATCGAAGGGTTCGGGCGGGCCGGCAACCCGCGCCAGGGCCGCGGCGGCCCGGGCGGCGGCGCGGGCGGTCAGGGGCGCGGTCCCGTCGGCGACCGCCTTCATCTCGGCCATGGCGCCATTGCAGTGCAGCGCCACATCGCAGCCGGCGGCGAGGCAATCGCGGGCGCGGTCGGCCAGACCGCCGCTCAGCGCCTGCATGGAAAGATCATCGCTGATCAAGAGGCCGTCAAAGCCGATCGCGCCGCGAATCACTCGCTCGATCACCAACGGCGAGGTCGTGGCCGGCCGCCGCGCGTCCACGGCGGGGTAGAGGACGTGCGCGGTCATGGCCACGGGCATGTCGCCAAGCGCCTTGAACGGCGCGAAGTCCCGCGCCTCCAGCTCGGCCAGGCTCGCTTCCACGACCGGCAGCGCCACGTGGCTGTCGGCCGTGGCCCGACCATGGCCGGGAATGTGCTTGATCACCGGCAGGACCGCTCCGGCCAGCAGGCCCTCCGCCGCCGCCCGCCCCAGGGCGGCCACGTCGCGCGCCGTCTCGCCATAGGCCCGGTCGCCGATGATGTCGTGAGCGCCGGGCGCGGGCACGTCCAGCACCGGCGCGCAATCGACGTTGACGCCAAGGCCGGCGAGATCGTGGGCCATCAGCCGCGCGCCTAGGCGAACCATCTCGACGGCGCCGCCGGGGCCGTCGCGGGGAAGGGCCGCGAAGGCGCGCGCGGGCGGGTAGCGGCGCCAATGCGGCGGCCCCAGGCGCTGCACACGCCCGCCTTCCTGGTCGATCAGGACCGGTGCGTCGGGTCGGTCCACCGCGGCGCGCAGCGCGTCGGTCAGGGCGCGCACCTGGCCAGGCGTTTCGACATTGCGCCCAAAGAGGATGAAGCCCCACGGATCCACATCGCGGAAAAACGCCGCCTCCTCGCCGCCGAGGCGCGGGCCGGCGCAACCGAAGATGCAGGCGGCGGTCACTTGACGAGACAGGCCCGCCCGGCCGCCTTCAGCTTGGCGCAAAGGGCCACGGCCTCGTCGCGGGAAGCAAAGCCGGTGATCGAGGTGCGATAGAGGGTGGATCCGTCGGCCTTGGTCAGCGGGACGACCCGCTTGCCCTTGCCGGCCATGTCGCCGGGCGCGAAGCCAGCGGCGTCGTTCCATCCCGCATCGGCGAGGTCCTTGGAGGAAAAGGCGCCGATCTGCACCATGGCCGGGCCGGCCTTGGCCGGGGGCGGCGCGGCGGTGGCCAGCACCGTATCGATCGAGGCCGCCTTGACGGCCGCCGGCTTGACGGGCGGCGATGCGGCGCCTTCGGCGGTGGCTGCCTTGACGGCGGGCGGGGTCGCCGCCTTAATCGCCTTGGCGGGCGTCACCGTCGCGACCTTCGCCGGCGCCGCCGGAGCGGCAGTTGGCGTCGTCGACGCAGCGGCGGTGGCTGTCACCGTCCCGGGCCGCGGCGTCGGCTGTTCGGGCGGGGGCACGAAGGCGGGCGACGTGGACGCCGCGTTGGGGTCGTCCTTGTAGATCGACAGGCCGGCGGCCGGATCGGGCGCCTGGACCTGCGGCGGCGCGGCGGTCCTGACATCGCCCACTGGCGCGCCGACGGGCCTGGGCGCGTCGCCCGGACCCCGCACCCCGCCGCGATAGATGTAGAACACCCCTCCCCCCGCGCCGACGAGCAGCATCAGGCTGAGGATCAGGGTTACCGGCGCGGGGCCGCTCGTCCTTGCGGTCCGCCTGCCGTCGAAAGCCAGCGGCGGCTCGGTGGCTGGGCTGTAGCGCCCGCGATCGTAGTCGGACATGAAAACTCCCGAGGCTGCATCCGTTCCTCCTGCGAACGAATCACCCCCAACAGTTTATCGAAGGTGAAGGCGCGCCATAACGGGGTCCGTGCGATTGCCTCGGCCAGAGCGGCGCCCGCCAAAGTGGGTGCTGGTTTGGCCACCAGGCAGCGCTCCAAATGTTTGAATTTGGGCCGATCAGGCCCAGGCGTCGAGGGTGAACAGCCGCCGGTGCTCCTCGATGGCGTAGCGGTCGGTCATGCCGGCGATGTAGTCGCAGACGACGCGGGCTCTCGCGGCCTCGTCCAGCCCGCGCAGGCGCTCGAACCATTCGGCCGGCAGAACGTCCGGTTCGGCCACGAAGAGGGCGAACATCTCGGCCAGAATGCGGCGCGCCTGGCTGCGGCTGCGGTTGACCCGCCAGTGGCGATACATCCGCTCATGCAGAAAGGCGCGCAGTCGGGCGAGGTCGGCGGCCATCGGCGCGGTGAACGCCGCCAGCGCGTGGCCCAATCCGCGCACATCGCGCGGCGATGCGACGCGCGTCGCGGCGGCCCGCCCGCGCGTCTCGGCCATCACGTCGGCGACCATGGCCCCGATCATGCGGCGCACCGCTTCCAAGCGCGTCAGGCGCGTCTCGAGG
>Ga0182024_10009164_pt1 | contig 20573 bp, 15 predicted proteins | sample P32metaG_FD_120480 | JGI IMG/M metagenome (GOLD analysis project Ga0182024, IMG submission 120480) | Permafrost microbial communities from Stordalen Mire, Sweden - P3-2 metaG (Illumina Assembly) | ecosystem: Environmental > Terrestrial > Soil > Wetlands > Permafrost | place: Sweden: Stordalen... | reverse complement strand
TGATTCACGGTGAGATTTCCAGAGTCTTGGTCCTCAACCTCTCTGGCAAACGAAGCGGTGCTCCGGCACTGCCCAGGATATTTTTGTCCTTGACAGCGCCTTCGCTCTTATCGAGGGGCACCCGAGCTTTTTCTTGCTCCTAGAGCTCTAATCGTAGCTCGCTGGAGGTGCCGCCGGCCGCCGGAACGTAGCACTTGAGCGTGTAATCCATGACCATGCGATCGGCGTTGAAACGCCAGCCCAGGGTTCGAATGGTGCGCTTCATGCGCTGGATCCAGCCGCGCGGCAGGCCGTCGCGATCCCGGTAATAGTAGAGAGGGATCACTTCGTCGCACAGAACCCGCATCAGGTCTTCTCCATCGCGGGTGTCGTGAACATTCATGTCGGAGTGAGTTCGGCCGTTTCCGATGGCAAAGCCGTTCAGGCCGTCGTAAGCTTCCGCCCACCAGCCGTCCAGAACCGAGAGGTTCAAGCCGCCGTTCAAAACGACTTTCTGGCCACTGGTTCCGGACGCTTCCAGCGGACGCCGAGGATTGTTGAGCCAGACATCGACGCCCTGCGTCAAGTGGCGGCCGACGTTGATGTCATAGTCTTCGACAAAGACGAACTTGTCGGAAAACTGCGGGTCGCGCATCAACTGGGCAATCTGCTGCAGGACGCGCTTGCCGGGTTCGTCGAGAGGATGCGCCTTTCCGGCAAACACGAATTGCACGGGACGTTTCGGGTCGTTAACCAGGGTGGCGATTCTTTCGATGTCGGCCAAAATCAGGTTGGCGCGCTTATAAGTGGCAAAACGGCGGGCGAATCCTATGGTCAGCGCATCGGGACTGAGGACGCGCTCCAGTTGCTGCAGCACGGCGCGCGGTTCATCGCGTCGCGCAGCCTGTTTGGCCGCGCGGCGGCGCACAAATTCAATCATTCGCGACTTGAGGTTGAAATGGGTTTCCCAAAGCTCGCCATCGTCGACGTTGTCAATGCCATCCCAGATTTTGGCCTCGCTGCTGCGGAGATGCCATCCCGTGCCGAGATGGCGGTCGTAGAGGCGAAACATCTGCGGCGCCAACCAGGTGGGGACATGGACGCCGTTGGTAATGTGTCCAATGGGAACCGAATCTTCTGATTTGCCTGGGGAAAGGCCGGTCCACATGGCGCGGGAGACTTCCCCGTGCAGCGAAGAAACTGCGTTGGCCCGGCGGGAAAGCCGCAGGCCGAGCACGGTCATGCAGAAGCGTTCGTCGCTTTCGGGATCCTCGCGGCCGAGAGCCATGAAGGCTTTTTTGGAAAGGCCGAGGGCTTCGCGAAGAGGTCCGAGGTGTTCCTCGATAAGATCGGCATCGAAGCGATCGTGTCCGGCGGGCACGGGAGTATGGGTGGTGAATACAACTTCACGGGCCACGCGCGGCACCGCCTTTTCGAAGCTAATGCCCTCTTCCTCCATGCGCTGGCGAATCGCTTCGAGAACGGCAAACCCGCTGTGTCCTTCATTCAAGTGCAGAACGCCCGGGGTAATGCCAAGCGCCTTTAGAGCGCGCAGGCCGCCCACGCCGAGAAGCAGTTCCTGATGCACGCGAACCCGGCCGTCGCCTCCGTACAAACGCGAGGTCGTTTCGCGGTCTTCGGGAGTATTGCCTTCCACGTCGGAATCAAGAAGAAACAAATCGCAGCGGCCCACTTTCACGCGCCATATTTTTGCGCGGATCGCTCCGTGGCGGGTATCGACCTGCACCACGACCGGTCTGCCATTTTTCCCGATCGCCGCTTCAATTCCCAGGTCATTGACGTCGGTTTCCAGGTACTCCTCGTGCTGCCAGCCATCGCGATCAAGGCGCTGCCGGAAATATCCCTGCCCATAAAACAGGCCCACGCCAACGAGGGGAATGCCAAGATCGGAGGCGCTCTTGATATGATCGCCGGCCAGAACTCCAAGTCCGCCGGAATAAACCGGAAGCGATTCGTGCACGCCGAATTCCGCGGAGAAATAAGCCACGGGACGGGGTCGCAGCACACCGGCGTGACGCGCACCCCAGGTTCGCTCCGCGTCCTGATACTCGCGCAGGCGGCGGTACGCGTAATTGATTCGGCTGTGCAGTGCCAGTTCGGTGGCGCGCGCTTCCAGTTTTTCGAGAGGGTACTCGTTCAGAAGCGAGACTGGACTGTGATTGAGCTGCCTCCAGCGCAGAGGATCAAGGTCGCGGAACAAAGTAGCAGAATCGTTGTCCCAACTCCACCAAAGGTTGCGGGCCAGCGCCCAGAGCCGCTCCTGAACCGGCGCGATGAAACGGTCGAGAGTTCGGGCCTCGCTGACGATGGGCGCAACCCGTTTCGCGGCCTCCGTGAACAGGCGAATCTCATCTTCCGGAAAGATTCGCGCCTCCACGGTTTGAACCACGAGAACGCCCTGCAGCACGCCACGATCAATGAGTGGCACTCCCAGGAACGACTGGTAAGAATCCTCGCCAGCTTCGCTGAAATACTTGAATCGAGGATGGGTCCTGGCTTGTTCCACGGCGACCGGGCGAACCTGTTCCGCGACCAGGCCGGCCAGTCCTTCACTTACGGCCATGCGAAGCTTGCCGACGCATTCCCGGCGCAGCCCGAGCGTCGCGGCGAGAACGAGGTTGGCGCGGTCGGGCTCCAATAGATAGGCCGAGCAGACATCGGTGCCAAATCGTCGGGCGATTAGCGCCACGACGTTCATCAGGGTCTCGGCCGGCTTGCCGGGCTCCGCAGCCAAGCTCGCAATTTCTTCCCACGTCAGTACATAGCTGGCGTCGAGCGAGCAGGCAGCATGGTCTTGATCCTGAACTAGCTCATTCGATTGATCCAATCTCGTCTCCGATTTGCTTGCGTTCTATAGGTCCCGCAGTCGGTCACCGAGTGCTCAATGGGACGCGACACAGTTTAGAAAAAACCATCCTCCGCCCATTCTATCGGTGAAAATACAACTTTCCATATTGGCGGCGGAATCGGCGATTACCATGGTGTGCGTGTCGAACGGCAGATTTTCTTCGCTTTCTGCTCATCACCACATATCACTGACGTCAATGTCGCTGATTCTAAAACTCTAATATCCGGTTCACTTGAAGTCCAATTCTAATTCTCGATAGAGTGCATCAGCGAACAACACGCTGTTTCCAAGGGACCGCGCCAACTAAGTCGTGTCAGAAAAAATGCGCGCTGCGCCCGCCCAATTGAATGTAGGCGAACGCAGCGCGCAACTTGTCAATTCAGCGTGGCTCTCGCGAGCTAGCCCTGCGCGGGATGCAACACGCGGAAAGTGCTGCCCCCTTGTGACCACACCAGCACCAGTGCATCCTGACCGTTCGGCACGCCCGATAATGCCTGGGCCGCTTCGGACGCGGATTTCACCCCATGCCGGTTCACTTCCATGATGACGTCCCCACGCTGCAGGCCCGCGTTGTCTGCCGGGCTGCCGGGCTGGACGTTCTCCACGATGGCGCCGTGCACCGATCCTTCTGCTTGCAGTTCGTTGCGAGCGTCCTGAGTCAAATCCGCGAGACCCAGCCCCCAACGCCCTTTTCCATGCTCGCCGCCGGCGGTCTCAGTCCCTTTGCCGCCGCCGAGTGCTTCGAGCGTCACCGCAACGGTTGTCGGTTTGCTGTCACGCACTACCTGCAGGTGGATCGTGTCACCGGGCCGCTTCTGTCCGACCATCATTTGCAATTGTCCCGCATCGGTTACGGGTTTTCCGTCGAGTTCGGTGATTACGTCTCCAGTGCGCAAACCCGCCTTCGCACCCGGCGCGTCCGGCTGAACTTCGCTGACCAGTGCTCCCACGGCTTTGTTCATCTGGAAGAACTTCGCGTTGTCGGGAGTAACGTCGGAGATTTGAACTCCGATAAACGCGTGCGTTACTTTGCCGTCCCGAATCAACGTTTGAACGGTGGGCTCAACAATCTGCGAAGGAATCGCGAAACCCATTCCTGAGAACGATCCCGAGGATGAAATCAGGAAGGTGTTGATTCCGATGAGCTCTCCGCGCGCATCCACCAATGCCCCGCCGGAATTTCCGGGATTGATGGCCGCATCCGTCTGAATGAACTCGCCCGGCTTGCGCCGATCGCTGGCGTCGGGATTGGGACGGTTCAACGCGCTGATGATGCCGCGCGTCACTGTGAAGCGGAACCCGTACGGGTTCCCAAACGCAAGCACCGTCTGTCCAGGATGCAGATCGGCCGAGTTACCCCATGGCACGCTCGGCAGGTTGGTCGCGTTCACCTTGATGACCGCAAGATCCGTCAGCGGATCGGCGCCCACTAACTTCGCCGGCAGCACTTCGCGGTTGCTCATAGTGACCCGAATATCGACCGCTCCATCGATTACGTGGTTGTTGGTAACGATGTATCCGTCGGGGGAGATGATCACGCCGCTGCCCAGACCGTGCTCCATTCTTTCCTGAGGTTGCGACGGAGAACCGAACTGCCGCCCGAATTGACGGCCGAAAGGATTGCCCGGACCGAAAAATTGCTGCATGTCGGGCATGCCTTCCATGCCGGTCGGCTGCGCGTTGGACTTCGATGCTACCGTGACATTCACGACCGCTGGCGTAACTCGTGCTGCCAGCGTTTCCATTGCACGGTCGAGCGTAAGCAACGCTCCCACACTATTGTCATCGAGCGCCGGCGCTGCCGGAGCCGCCGTTGCCGCGGTTGCATACTTCGTAAAGTTGAGCGTCGCCACTGCCCCAACTGCCACCACGGCAATCAGAGCCACTGCCAGACGCCTGGTTACTACTGCTTTACAGCGTTCTGTCCACATCTTCATCTTCATTTTCCTTTTCTCCTTAGTACAACTAATTATGTAGTTGCTGCTTGCAAAAATTTTTGTCGCTAAGTCGTCTTGGACACAGGCAGCGTCGCCACCCGTTCCCTCACCGTCCTGACAACGGTCACCTGCCACACCTGCACGCTTCCCGTCGATGGGTCGGAGGTCACGTACTGGGTGGCTTCGAAAAACACCAATGTTCGAAACTGCGGCACGATTTCACGATTCGCGCTTGCGCTGACTTCGACGACTCGCGCGGACAGAGGTACTGCGTTCCGCTGGGCAGCAACCATATCCGAAGCTACCCGTTGTCCAGTGGCAGCGCGCGCAGGGATAACTCTGGCAGTCGTTTTTCCAGCACTTATCCGGGCCGATGGCAATTCGTCAGTCCGCAGCGCAGCGGGAATCACCATCGCCGCAGGTAGCGACGACGCTACCGAGTCAACAGGATGGCTGATCGCCGTACCGCGATCGACTGCCACGAATTCAGGTGCGTGCGGCAGAACCGCGAGACACACCATGGAAAAAGTGCCGATCATACATAGAGCCGGTTTCCAGACGCGCGTGGCCACTGGCCGGTTCTTGTCGAGAATCTGCGCCAGTCGCAGCGAAGCCTCGCGGGCTCGGTGGACTGCCGCCTGCGCCATCGACCATGACCGCTCCGGAACACGATGCGCCAGGCTCTTTTCCAGCAGCGAGACCAGGCAAGCGGCGTACCCGTGCGGGTTCGCGGTCGCCGCCAGCACGGCATCGTCACAAGCCATCTCGCGTTCCACGGACAGCCGATTCTCGATCCACCACACCGCGGGATGAAAGAAGAAGAGAGCGCGCACGATTTTCTGAATAAGGTTGGTCCAGTCATCTCCGCGCTGCAGGTGCGCGAATTCATGCAGAAGGATGACATTGAGATCTTCAGGGGACAGTTCTCGCAACGCCCAAGCCGGCAAAATGATGGTCCGCTTCCAGAAACCGACGGCGGCAGGGACACGCACGCACTCTGACGTGGCGACTGTTATTGAGCCTGCTCCGATTGCGTCCAGCGTTTTTCGCACTGCGGGATCAAGATTCGCGGCGACGATGGGAGTGCAACTACGGCGCAGCCCACGCAGTCGCCAGAAGCCGGAAGCCAAACGGACCATCGCCACACAAGCACCCACAGTCCAAATGAGAAATGCGAAGAGCGCCCATGAAGCGGGTATTGTAAAAGCAGGACGCGCACTTGACCCGGCCATCCCCGATGCAATTGATGGGCGTCCTTCGCCGAGAACGCCTATAAAAGGAAGCGCAGCCACGGTCAGGAGTGCGAGGAACCAGATGGCAAACCGGGTACCTGAATTTTGCCTTCGCATGACGCGCAGCAATGCCCATGCAAAAAGAGCGATCAGCAATCCTTCCGGGAGCGCATTGAGAATGCGCTCAACCGAAATCTGCGCCACTGTCTGCAGAGAGAGCCAGCTCATTTCGCATCCTTCCGAACCGTGTCGTTCCGAACTGTATCGCTTTGAATCAGCATCTGCCGGAGGCGGCCAATGTCCCCCGGCCCGATGCCCTGGTCCTCAAGGAGGTTTAAGACCAGTTGCTCGTGAGAGTTCTTGAAGAAGCGGCTCACAAGATGTCGAATTTCCGAACGAGTTGCATCCTTCTGCCCGACCAGCGGCGTATATACGTGTGCCCGGCCATCCTTAAGATGTTTCAAATAACCTTTTCTCTCTAAGACACGTATGGTCGTCAAGACCGAGTTATAGGCCAGGGCGGGCTTTTCTGTAATCGAATCAAGGACTTGCTGGACAGTTCCCGACCCCTTTCCCCAGAGGACGTTCATGATCCGCAGCTCGGCTTCGGTCAAGGTTTCTGATTGTCTCGGCGGCACCGGATTCCCTCCTCGCTCTTAGACGCGCCAACAGGCAAAAGGTAACTAATTGTTTAGTTGCACGGGGAATGTCCGGAGTTGCCTTGATGGGTGAACACGCTAGTCCGGAAGAACCAGACCACCTAGAATGGAAAATTCTCCCCGGTAGCAGCGGAAAACCGAGCTGCTGGAAGATGATGGCTGCGATATGGCAGCGACGACAATAACCGCGTCAATCCGAACCACCCAGCCGTCGGATCTCCCGGCGCTCGCCGTGTTCCTCGTCCGAGTATATAAATTCGACCCGTCGGACCATCACGCCGATCCACAATTACTGGAGTGGAAGTATCTTTACCCTCGGGAGGGTTGGAACGGCAGCCGCAGTTACGTCCTCGAGAGAAATGGGCAGATCGTCGCGCATTGCGGAGTCTGCCCGGTGACTTTTCATCTGCCCGACAGAACCACCGTAAACAGCGTCACTATGATGGATTGGGCCGCTGACCCCTCGGCCCCAGGGGTCGGGGTGATGTTGTATCGCAAGCTTATGGCGATGGCGCCTACTTCGTTCGTAATCGGTGGCGCGCCCGCTACACGCTTGATAGTTCCTCGAATAGGTTTCCGGCATGTGGGAGAAGCTCTGACATACGCAGCCTGGTTGCGTCCATGGCGCGAATTTCGGACGCGTCCTCGCACTGGAAAATCGATTCTGCGTCTACTGCACGGACTGACGCATCCTCCGCGCGGTCCCCGGCCAACAGCCGGGGAATGGGATTTCGCCCCAGTCAATCAATTTGACGATTCGCTCACGCCGGTATTGAACGACACCTTGAACAGCACAAACCGTGCCTGGACATTTTGTGGGCGCACCCTCGCGGACTTGAACTATGCGCTGAAATGTCCCCGCCTCAAGATGCAGGGATTTCTGCTGCGGCGCCAGAGCCAGCTTATGGGCTATTTCATCCTTGGAACAGGAAATCCGGACTGGGAAGCACGGCTACTCGATCTCGTGGTCAATTCGCCGGATGCGGATGACTGGAGTTCAGCCTGTGCGGCCGTTACCAAGGCAGCCCAACTCGACCCGGAAGTCTGCCGAATTCGGGCGCTCGCCACCTTTCCGATTCTGAGCCATGCGCTGGCTTGGAATGGCTACTGGCGCCAGTACAAGGAACCCATCATGATTCACGACCCCGCGAATATCATGGATCATGCGTTCCCAGTCAGTTTCCAGCTCATCGATGGCGATTCCGGTTACTGACGAACGCGAAGGTCACACTCCGAGCGGAAGAGTCCTAATTTGAAATTCTCGCGCTCGCAGACTAGCATGGGTCGCGCTCCGTCTTAATACGTGAGTGATGACGCAATCACGAAAATCACGCAAGCGAAGAAAAGCTGTAGCCCCAAAGTGGATCGCCAAGAGCTGGGCTGGATTTCTCGCCTGCATAACAGTCATTAGTTTCTTGATAGCTGTCTACGTACTGAGACCGATTCCGACCCCCTATTCCGTGACACCTCTCGACCCCTCCAATCCTTACGCAACTGACTTTTCGATCATTAACAACGGCCAACTGGAAATGCGAGACGTTGAAGTAGATTGCGAAGAAACCAAGGTCGTTTTCTCAAATGAACACACACTGAATGCGGGCGAACACATGGTTCTTTCCCAATACCGAGTCGCACGAATCAGATCAGGAGAACCATTTACGCTTTCTTGTCCCCAGACATGGAGATTGTTTATAGACAAAGACAACGCCAGCGGGTTTCTCACATTCGGCGATCTTGATGCTGGAGCGTTCAATCCTCTCATTTTTGCATTCCAGATTGTGGACAACCAACAAATCCGGTTAACCCATGAACCGGCACGGGGGCAATTGGGTATGATCCGACCGCCGATGTACCCTATTAGCAAAATAGACATGAGGCTTGTTATCAAGTACCGCATTTCCCTGCCTTTTCTGTTTCGCAAAACTCTCCGGTTCACCACCGAAACCTCCCCCGATGGTCAACTGAAATGGATTTCAATTCCCGTAAGCCAAAAGGATATTCCAGACGGTATTGGGGGCCTCGTTCTTTGGTTGCACGGTGGAGATTTCGTCATGACCAATCCCTAAAAGCAACTTTAGGGCACCCCTGGTCCACCGAGCACCAGCCAGCGAACAGTGCGGTACAATTCTGCGGACACCGTCGAAAGGCACATTGAGATTCGTCAGTCCTGCCCTGAAGCACATCGTCTTTCCCGTCCTGTCGAGAAGCGGGTACCTTCGCTACACGGCCGGCGCCGGCCCCGCGGTCGTGACCTACCACGGTGTGTTCCCACCCGGCTACGAAGTCAGAAGCCCTGCTTTGGACGGCAACCTGGTGCACACCGATTCGCTGCTCCGGCAACTTCGGCTTCTGCAGAAACGCTACCACGTGATCTCCCCCGAAGTTTTCCTGCGTTGGTTGGAGGGAGGTCTGTCACTTCCTCCACGCTCTGTATTGCTGACCTGCGACGACGCGCTGCGGAACACCCTTACGGAGATGGTTCCCATACTTCAGGAAGTCGGACTACCGTGCCTCTTCTTCGCCACCCGGGCGTCCGCCGATGAGGTGCCGTCCATGCTCTGGTACGAGGAACTCTACATCATGTTGTTGGACGCGACCGAACCCGTCGCTCTCAGCCTCCCCGAAGCGGGCGTCAGCACCGGCCTCATCGCGGCGAACGAGCAACATTCGTGCTGGTGGAGCCTCGTCCAACAGCTTTCGCATTTCAGCGGTCAATCGAGGCGTGAATTTCTGGATCGTTTCCGCGAACAGCTCGGACTTCCCGCAAACTGGAGGGGGAGATTTATCCAAAATCCGACCCTTGCCACCAGATTCCTGACTCTTGATCAAGCCGGGTTACGGCAGTTGGCCGCTGCGGGAATGACCATCGGCGCCCACTCTCTCTCCCACCCTGTTCTATCTCGGATACCGGACGACTTGGCGTGGCAGGAAATATCAGAAAGCCGGAGTGTCCTGGAGAAGGCTCTGGGGCAGACGGTTTGGGCTTTTGGGTATCCCTTTGGAAACGCTGCCACCGTTACACGACGAGACCTTCGCCTGGCGGAGCAAGCGGGTTTCCGCTGCGCCTTCATGAATGTCGGCGGCGGTTTTGGCGCCAGGATCCACCGATTCGCCGTCCCCCGCGTTCACGTCGCGGCCGACATGAACCTATCCGAATTTGAGGCGCATATCTCGGGCTTTTATCGCACCCTGCGAAGGAGGTTACGTGGCACCGATAGTGATGAAGATGAACTGGACGCAGCGCTTATTAGCTGAAAATCTCAGGGCTGAAAAGCTCAGGATTGAAAAACTCAGGGCTGAAGAACTCAGGTTCGTACCAGGGCATCGCTTTAGCTATGCCGCAGGGCTTCAAATTCAAATGCCCCTTTAGGGGCTGGACATGCGAAACTCCGATCGCAGATGGGTTTTACATAGTTGCAGGTAGGAGTGATTTGCGATTTTCAGTCCGCTGGCATAGGCACGGGATTTGCCACCAGCGCCGGCGCTGTCAAAGGGGCAGCCGCTTCTGCAGGAGCGTCCAGCCATTTGCGCACTTCGGGAAGCGCGCTCCGCATTGCCAGTTCGCCGACGTGGATCAATTCGTCGGCGCGTTTGAAGTCGTCATAGTCAAAGCCGGCGACATCGGGCTCGATCACGATATCGGCCGCGCTTCTCCATAACGCGCTCATCATGTCCTGCGCGATCGCAAACGACTGTCCGATCACATCGAAGAAATGCCGCGGAGCGCAACTCTTCGACCACTGCCCTTTCAGATGCACGGCGAGCACGCGCTCCGCGCCCATTTCGCGCAAAGGACGGGAGGGCACGGGATATGAGAGCATGCCATCCACCAGACAGCGCCCGTCAATCTCCACCGGCAAAAACATTCCCGGATATGCGCAACTGGCGCGCACCGGATCGATGATTGGGCCGGAGGAAAACACCGTTCCTCCGCCGGTCTTGAAGTCAGTGGCAGTGACGCCCAGAGGGATGCGCAACTCTTCAAAGGTGTGCACCTTCAAAGTTTGCTTCAGAAATGAGGTCATGCGGTCGGTCGTAGCGAATCCGTAGCGCGAGAGCGTCCAGCGCGCGAAGGTGGTGAAGCGAACCTTGTGGGCAATTTCTTCCAGTTCCCCGATAGTGACTCCGCTGCAGTACGCAGCCCCCATGATTGCGCCCACACTGGTGCCCGCAATCATGCGGACGGGAATGCCTTCTTCTTCGAGGACCTTCAGAACGCCGATGTGCGCGATGCCGCGGGCAAAACCTCCGCCCAAGGCGACACCGATGGCAGGCGTGCGATACGCGTCGGTCGCTTTCGGCTTGCGGGACAGATCGCGGCCGAAGGCTTGTACAGACCGTATGACTTTTCCCAGCCTCTTCATCGGAACTCCACGCTCCTGGTTTGCCGGGGCCGCAAACTCCTACATCTATTAGGTAAGATGCCACGAATCGGTTTTTAGTCACAGGCCACGTTTGTGCTATCTCATAGTTACAGTAGAATTTATGCCGAATTACGGTCGAGAGTGTGGCCGTCAAGTAGCAAGTCTAGCCAGCTATTTGAGCATAGCTAACTCTCTTAGTTCTCATCATTTACATCTCGACGGCTTGGAAAACCGCTCGAGAATAGGCGGGAATCTCGCGCCTCTTTGGGCAACGAACCACCGGCGGCACGTGTGAGATTTTCCAATAATGCTTATGCTTGCGAGCGACCTACGCCAGGCTCAAGTCGCGCCGAACGACCGTAAAGAGCCGAATGGCTGAACACTGAGCAGCGGAAGAGGAAGCCCAACTCCAATGACGGCAAGTTACATTGGCGCTCTTGATCAGGGAACGACAAGCTCGCGCTTCATCGTGTTTGATCGATCCGGAAACATCGTCAGCTCAGCTCAAAAAGAGCACGAGCAGATTTATCCCCAGCCGGGATGGGTCGAGCACAATCCCGAAGAAATCTGGCGTCGAACGAACGAGGTTATCTGGGAAGCAATGCAAGCGCGTGGGCTGGGGCCAAAAGATCTGGCTGCGATCGGAATCACCAACCAGCGCGAAACCGCCTTGGTCTGGCACAGGAAAAGCGGCAAGCCCGCTTATAACGCAATCGTCTGGCAGGACACCCGGGTCGCGCCCGCTGTAGCCGAGTTCGCCGCGCATGGCGGACAAGACCGCTATCGCACCAGGACCGGCCTGCCGCTCGCTACTTATTTCAGCGACCTCAAACTTCGCTGGATCCTCGAAAATGTTGCGGGCGCACGGGCCCAAGCCGAAGCGGGCGATCTCCTGTTCGGCAATATCGACACGTTTCTGATCTGGCATCTCACCGGCGGGCCGCATGGCGGCGTTCACGTGACCGATGTGACCAATGCCAGCCGCACTCAACTGATGAACCTCGATTCGCTGCAGTGGGATCGCGAAATCTTGCACGACTTCGGCATTCCGATGCAGATGCTGCCGGCGATTGTCTCCAGCAGCGAAGTGTACGGCATTGCGAAACTCCCGGCTATTGCCGGAGTCGCGATTGCAGGCGATCTCGGCGATCAGCAAGCCGCCTTGGTCGGACAGGCCTGCTTCAAGCCGGGAGAAGCAAAGAACACCTACGGAACCGGCTGCTTTATGCTGATGAACACTGGGGAAAAACCCGTCTTCTCAAGCTTCGGTCTGCTGAGCACGGTGGCCTACAAGTTCGGCGCGAATCCGGCATGTTATGCACTCGAAGGAAGCATCGCCATTACGGGCGCGTTGGTGCAATGGCTGCGCGATAACCTCGGACTCATTGAAAAGAGTTCAGACATCGAGGCGCTCGCTCAAACCGTGAGCGACAATGGCGGCGTCTACTTTGTTCCCGCCTTCTCCGGCTTGTACACGCCCTATTGGAAGGACGACGCGCGCGGCGTGATTGCCGGCTTGACACGGTTCGCGAACAAAGGGCACATCGCCCGCGCCGTGCTCGAGGCAACAGCGTTTCAGGTGCGTGAGGTGGTCGATGCTATAACGAAAGACTCCGGCATTACACTCGACGTGCTGCGCGCCGACGGCGGCATGGTAATGAACGATCTGCTGATGCAATTCCAGTCCGACATTCTGGCGAAACCGGTGGTTCGTCCCCGGGTGAAGGAGACCACAGCTCTCGGCGCAGCCTACGCCGCCGGACTGGCAGTCGGCTTCTTCCAGGATACCGATGAACTCGTCGCCAACTGGGCAGTCGATCAACGCTGGGAGCCGAAGATGGATCGGGAAACTCGCGAGCGCCTTTATCGTTTCTGGAAAAAAGCGGTAACGCGCTCGTTCGACTGGGTGGAACCATCGTGAATCGAACCGACATGTGGCGCCGTATCGAAGCGCATCCTAAAGCCTGGGACATGATTGTCGTGGGTGGCGGCGCCACCGGCGTTGGCACAGCGATCGATGCCGCGGCTCGCGGCTACGATGTGCTCCTGCTGGAGCAGAGCGACTTCGGCAAAGGCACCTCCAGTCGCAGCACCAAGCTGGCGCATGGCGGCGTCCGCTATCTGGAACAGGGCAATATCGGCCTGGTCATGGAAGCGCTCAAGGAGCGCGGATTGCTTCTGCAAAACGCGCCCCACATAGTGCACGACCTCGCGTTTGTCGTGCCGAATTACGATTGGTGGGAGGCTCCATTCTACGGTCTCGGCCTGAAACTCTATCAGTTGCTCGCCGGCAAGTACGGCTTCGGCGTCTCCCGCATCCTCTCCAAAGAAGAGACGCTCAAACATCTGCCCACATTGAAGACCGAAGGCCTGCGCGGCGGCGCGGTTTACTACGATGGACAATTCGACGACGCCCGCCTGCTCATCCACATGGTGGCCACCGCGTTCGAGCAGGGCGCCGCGTTGCTGAACTATGCCGAAGTTACCGGGCTGACGAAAGACGCGCAGGGATTCGTGAATGGTGTCAATGCGCGCGATGTGGAAACCGGCAACGAATTTCGCGCCGCCGCCAAGGTTGTGGTCAATGCCACCGGCGCTTTCAGCGATTCGCTTCGTCTCAAGGCGGAGCCTTCCGCTACTCCAATGATCGTCCCCAGCCAGGGCATTCATCTGGTCTTCGAAAAGAGTTTCCTGCAGGGCGAAAGCGCGATCATGGTTCCCCACACCAGCGATGGCCGCGTATTATTTGCGATTCCGTGGCACGGCCACACGCTGGTCGGAACGACCGATACTCCCGTTGCAGCCGCAACGCTCGAGCCCATCGCTATGGAGCAGGAGATCGATTTCATCCTCGCGACCGCTGGGCAGTACTTGACGAAAGCACCCACGCGCGACGATGTGTTGAGCGTATTTGCCGGCATACGGCCGCTGGTTCGAGCCACGGGCATAGCCAGCACGGCGGCACTGTCGCGCGATCACGTCATCCACATCGATCCTTCCGGCCTGATCACCGTCTGCGGAGGAAAATGGACGACCTATCGCCACATGGCCGAGGATTGCGTCGATCAGGCGGCCACGCTCGCGCAGCTTCCGGACAAGCCGTGCGTAACGCACCACCTGCACATTCACGGTTTCATCGAGGCAGCGAAAGCAGAAGCAACGAAAGAAGAGGCAACGAAAGAATTCGGCCCGCTGGCTGTCTACGGTTCGGATGCACACGAGATTCGCAAGCTAGTCGATGCTGACCGCAGCCTCGGCGAACCGCTCCATTCGGCGCTGCCCAACATCAAGGCGGAGGTGGTCTGGGCAGCGCGCCACGAAATGGCGCGCACCGTGGAAGACGTGCTCGCAAGGCGCACGCGCGCGCTGTTTTTGAATGCGCGTGCGGCCCTCGCAATGGCGCCCGTCGTCGCCGAACTGATGGCTTCAGAGTTAGCTTGGGACGACGTCACCCGTACGAAACAGTTGGCTGCGTTTCGCGACCTTGCTTCGAACTATCTACTCCGGTGAAGTTTCCGATAGAATTCTTCTGCCATGCACAAAGTAGTTGCGAGCGCCGAGGAGGCGATCCAGGACGTGTTTGACGGAGCCACGATCATGGTGGGTGGATTCGGTTTGTGCGGCATGCCCGAGAACCTGATCCGCGCTCTCGCTCGCAAAGGAGTCAAGAACCTCAGCACCATCAGCAACAACGTTGGCGTCGATGGCGTCGGCATGGGTCTACTTCTGGCGAACGGCCAGATCCGGCGGCACGTCGGAACCTACGTAGGTGAAAACAAGCTGCTCGAACAAATGGTGCTGAACGGCACCGTGCAACTCGAACTCGTTCCGCAAGGAACGTTCTCCGAGCGAATTCGCGCCGGGGGCGCCGGCATTCCCGCGTTCTTCACGCCCACCGGAGTTGGAACAGTGGTCGCCGACGGCAAAGAAACCCGCCAGTTCGACGGACGCGCTTACCTCATGGAACGCGGACTGCAAGCCGACTTTGCTTTCGTCAAGGCCTGGAAGGGCGACAAGTGGGGTAATCTCGTCTATCGCAAAACCGCGCGCAATTTCAATCCCATGATGGCCACCGCCGCAAAGATCACCATCGCCGAAGTGGAACACCTGGTCGAACCCGGAGAACTCGATCCCGACCTGGTGCACACGCCGAGTGTGTACGTAAAACGAATTTTTCAGGGCGATCTGTTTGAAAAGAGAATAGAAAGACGGACGGTAACGAAATCGGCAGCAGCAAGCTAGCAGAACAGTCGTTGGTCGTTAGTCGATAGTCGTTCGGAAATCACAGCAGAAACCTAACGCTCGCCAACGACCAACGACTAACGACCGACGACTGTTCACCGTGCTTCCCGACCAGAATCGAAGAAACACATGTCAACACTTCCCAAGCCCTCCAAAGACACCGACAAACGCGAACGCATCGTCAAGCGCATCGCCCGCGAATTGCAGGACGGCTTTTACGTCAACCTCGGCATCGGGCTCCCTACGCTGATTGCCAATCATGTTCCGCCCGGCATGGACGTGGTTCTTCAATCTGAGAACGGCATGCTCGGCATCGGGCCGTATCCCTTGGAAGGCACGGAAGATGCGGACCTGATCAACGCCGGAAAAGAGACCGTCAGCGAACTGGCGGGCACCGCGTACTTTTCGAGCGCCGATTCTTTCGCCATGATTCGCGGTGGACACGTCAACCTCAGCGTGCTAGGCGCGATGGAGGTCGACGAACTCGGCAGTCTTGCGAACTGGATGATCCCCGGAAAAATGGTCAAAGGCATGGGGGGCGCCATGGACCTGGTTGCCGGAGCGCGGCGCGTGATTGTCGCCATGGAACATGCGACCAAAGACGGCCAACCAAAGATCCTGAAAAAATGCACCCTCCCGCTGACCGGCGTCAAGGTCGTGGACACAATCGTCACCGAGATGGCCTACATCCGAGTCACTCCGGAAGGCCTGCTGCTCGAAGAGATCGCTCCCGGCCTGACGGTCGAAGACGTTCAGAAAGCGACCGAAGCAAAGTTGCGGGTGAGCCCTAGTCTGAAGACGATGTAGGAGAGCGCGACGACTCGCCGCGAACTTTTTCTCTTCCGTCTGCGTATATTTAGAAGGAGGTCCTCATGATCGCTTTCTTGCTCTGGTGTTTTCTCTTCGTGGTGTGCTGGCCGCTGGCGCTGCTCGCGCTCGTGCTCTATCCGATCGTGTGGTTGCTGCTTCTACCCTTTCGCCTGCTCGGGATCGCTGTCCACGGCGCCCTCGCCCTGGTCTGGGCTGTAGTGATACTTCCGGCGCGCTTGCTCAGCGCTCCGTTCCGTCTGTCGCGAATTTAAGACTCTGCTCGGTTGGACCCGTCCCGGGCGAAACAGAAGCGGGGCGTGCATCGCTACCTGATCTTGTCACGACGTTTCGGCCTACTCCATCCTCGCGTACTTCTCTCTTGCCTCTTGCAGCATCGAAAGCACCGACTGCTGCTCTGCCTCGGTGTTCCAGGATGTATTGCTGCGCGCCGCCGAAATTAGCCGGTCGATCCATGCCGCAAAGTAAGCGGCGTCTTCCGCATTGTGTAGCGGTGCACCAGCCACGCTTACATACACCGGACTCGTCGTCGCATACGGATACAAATCAAGGATCGGATACTCAGCCTTATCGCTGAAAGCGCGCAAGACGCACCATCCGCTCGCTTCAAGCGGGATCGAGCCGTCAACGTGCGCCCCGGTGCGCTCGCTATTCATCGCAAGCTCCCGCGCCACCTTCCCATTGCACACGATCTGCAGATGATCGACCGGAACGATCGAAAACAGTTCGGCTGAAAAGTGTACCTGCTGTTTCTTTTCCACTCGCACTTCTCCGCCAATCTCCTGCCCGCCCAGCGAAAACCGCAGCAGCGGTCCATTCGTAGCAAACGTCCGTCCCGCCTTGATTGCAGCGAGCCACGGATCAATTTTCGGAGGGCCGGGCTCGACTTCGGCGTAGGCTCGATTCAACCCTACCGGCCCACGCAACGATGCGTAGTTCCCCATGAAATCCGTGCCCGCAGCCGTGGGCAAACGGAAGCCGCAATTCAGCAGCTTGTACCAAACTTCAGCCGTCGACTTATGATCGGAAAAACCAAGCACCTCGATGTAATCCACCTTACCCAGCGCCACATCCGCAGGTAACTCGGAAGTTAGAGGATCGTCCTTAGCTGGATCGGGAAAGCTGTCGAAAGGATGCACATATCCCACCAGAGCGCCCTGTTCATGCGCCATGTCGGCAACGTTCGCATTCGCCGGATAAAGACTGGCTGCCGCCGTATTGGGATAAGCCGCGTACCCCGGGAGAATAAAGTTATGCGTAAGGTTCAGCAATCCCAAGTGTCCCCAATAACTGGTGTGAAACTCCTGGCCGTGCAGCAGGAGATGGTCCGGCGTCGAAGCCGGATCCAGTCGCGGCGAGAAATAGGCCATGTCCGGAATGCGCTGCTCTTTGTTCACCACCAGGTCTTCCACGATCGCCAAATCCTCGGCCGCCGCCTGCTCCACCAGATGTGCAGGAGTATTCCGATACATTCCCGCATAATTCATATGCACATGAACATCGCCGCTCACCCAATGATTTGCGGCATGTAATCCAGCAGCTAGCGGCGCCATCCGGACCGTAAGCTGCGCCGTGCTATCGGCCATCACTTTCAGTTTATGTTGTTCAAAATGATTCTCGAATCCGCGCATGACGTCGACTTCGACATCACCCGCCGGCACCGTGATCTCCGAGGCACCTGGAGTGTCGAAGTAGTGCGCTTCAAATGGCCGCTCCAACCGGTCAAAGCTGTCGTCGGCATGCATCCATGCGTTGTCGGGCGCATAGGCGAGTCCATCCGCGCCGGTTACGAAGACTCGCGCGGCTACTGGATTTTCGCGAGTATCGACTGCGCGAAGCGAAATGCGCCCCATTGGCTTCAAATATTTCCGCGCGCGCGCAACGACTTCCGTCTGCTCCCCGCCGGGAATCGTCTGTACCCAAAGCGAAGTATTCCCATTTCGATTGGAGATAAATGCGATCTTCGACCCATCCGGCGACCATCGTGGATTCACGTTGTCGAAATCGCCATAAGAAATCGGGAACGCATCCCCACCCGCCGCAGGCATGAGCCACAGTTGATGCCACGCCTGCCCCAGATATGACGCATACACCATGCGCTTGCCGTCCGGCGAAAAGTCCGGACGAGCCTTCCAGTTCGTTTCTTCGTAATGAATTTCTTGATAATGAACCCCAGCTTCGGCTCCCAGCTCCGCCTTGACTTTCCAGAATCCACCCGTGCCGTGAATGTGGTCCCGATTCGAGATGAACAGAATTTCCGAGCCATCTCTGGTCCACACCGGGCTAATCTCGTGGTCCACCTGGCTGTAGTAATAACGAGGGAGCGAGCTGACATTCTCAGGAGTAAGTTGCCGCACATCGCTGAGTAAACCATCGTCGAATCGGCCCACAAAGATATGAAGGTGTCCCTTATAGGACGTCGACACAAATGCCAGCCGCTTTCCATCGGGCGAGAATCGCGGCTCCACATTTACCGCGCCTCCGGACGTCAGTTTCCGCGTCCGTCCATCCCGCAAATTCAGCGACCACAACTCAATGGCGTCGCGATCGTAGCGCGCGAACACCACCCACCGCTGATCGGAAGACCAATCCGGCTGATAGTCGTAACCCGGCCCCGCGGTAAGCTGCTCCGCCTTCGTGCTGCCAAGTTCCTGCCTCCACAACGAGCCCGCCATCGAGTACACCAGGCTGCGCGAATCCGGCGACCAGGCCGCCGCGCTCGGCCCCGTCGTCAGCTGCGGCAGATACATTTCCCTGTAGTAATAGGAATGCGGGAGATCAATCTGCTTGAGCACTGGTTCGCGCTGCGCGAAGCCAGTCGCAGAAGTAGCAAGAAATGCGCAAACGAAGCCGAACTTTAACAAGAACCCTCCAGCAAGCGTGTCACGCAGGAGCCCGCGTCCGTCTCCCTCAAATAAATGTTTATCTATTCCGTAACTCGCGCCTTCCGCGCCCACAGCCAGTTCAGCACAGCCGCCCCAACCGTCGCCGCCAGGATCAGCGACTTACTCAAATCCACCTGAGTTGCCAGCGCCACACAAATTCCGATCCCCAGTACTGCCAGCGCCGGCCCGCCGGGCAACCGGAAACCGGAAGCCAGCGGCTGCCTTCTTCGCAAAGCGATCAGCGCCGCGCAAACTACCGCGTAATAAAACAGCCGCGCGGCCACCGACAGCGTTACATTCCACGCAAAACTTCCACCGATCGCCAACCCCCAAACTACCGCCGCAAAAAACAGAATGGAAAACCAGGGCGTGTGAAATCGTTTGCTGACTGCGTCAAACAGCTGTGGCAAATCGCCACCTTCAGCGAGCGCGAAGGTGACACGTGGCACTCCCAGCATCTTGGCGCTCAAATAGCCGTACACCGAAACCAGCGCGCCGATCGCCACCAGTCCCGCTCCCCGATTGCCCATTGTAGTGCGCGCCACTTCGGCCAGCGGACGACCCGTAGTTGCCCCAGGCCCGAGCACTCCCACGACGACCCACTGCACCAGCGCATAAATCACCATGCAGGCGATCAATGCCACAAATAGTGCGAAACCAGCGTCCCGCGCAGGATTCTTTGCTTCGCTCATAGGCGCCATCGCCGATTCAAATCCACCGTAAGCGAAGATCATCAGCGCCATCGCCTTCATCCAAGTGCCTGCCGGAATCGGTCCCGCCGCACCCCATGGCGCTGGATGAATGATCGTAACTGCAACTCCCGCCAACACCACCATCAGCAACGGCAGAATTTTGGCTACTGTGAAAACGTTGCTTACCGCCGTGCCCTGTCGTGCGCCCCGAACATTGATGAGCGCCAACAGTCCCACCAGTAACGTCAGGATCACAAAACGCGGCCACCGTTCTGTCGCTGCCGGCCAAAATTCCGCCAGGTACATAACAAACAAATTTGCGTTCGCCGCCGGAGCCGCCGTCTGTCCCAGGTACAGCATCCAGCCGACCAGAATGCCCGTCAGACGTCCGAAGGCCGTGCGCGCGTACAGATATGGTCCGCCCGCCTCGGAAAACTGGGAGGCCACCTCGGCAAAGCACGCCATAATCACGGCTATCGCAGCCCCCGCGATCAATACGGCCGCAACACTGCGTTTGCCGAGAAGCCCCGCCACCGTGGCCGGCAAGCCAAAGATTCCACTTCCGATAATCGAGTTCACCGCCAGTGCAGCGAGGCTCCAGCGGCCAATCGCCCGCACCAAACTAGTTCGCGCCAGGCCAGTTCGCGGTGTGGTCATTGCGAAACCGTTTGTATCACACCCGGACCTTCACTTGGATTAAACTTCTTGACGGGCTGTAACCACCGCCGCACCGGTGACCATCCGAATCCGCCCCAGGAGCGTACTAGCAGGCTGCGGAAAAACGCGTGTGCGGCTGGAAATGCTGTCCAGTGTTGGCGATCTTTGTGACTAAGGCGAGAGTTTTGGTTACATCCGCCAGGGTCTGTGGACCCTTTTCCATGTCAGC
>Ga0182024_10009163_pt1 | contig 20575 bp, 16 predicted proteins | sample P32metaG_FD_120480 | JGI IMG/M metagenome (GOLD analysis project Ga0182024, IMG submission 120480) | Permafrost microbial communities from Stordalen Mire, Sweden - P3-2 metaG (Illumina Assembly) | ecosystem: Environmental > Terrestrial > Soil > Wetlands > Permafrost | place: Sweden: Stordalen... | reverse complement strand
TCAGCGCATTGTCGCAGTTCGGCTATACCGCGATGTTCAGCGCCGATACGCTCACCGAGAATCAAACCGGCTACCCGCTGCTGTTCCAGTCGGGCGAAACCGCGCACGGCGTCCCGCTCCACGACCACCAGCATCCGCACGACCTTTTCTCCGAACTTGCCGTCGACTATTCCGCTCGTTTGGGCAGGGCGTCGTCGGCGTACGTCTATCTCGGTTATCCGGGAGAACCGGCACTCGGGCCGCCGGCATTCATGCACCGCCGCATTGCCTACGACATGGCCGATGCGCCAATCGGTCACCACTGGCAGGACGCCTCGCACATCCAGTTCGGGGTGGCGACGGTGGGCGTTGCGCTCAACTCGCGCTTCAAGGTGGAGGCCAGCACGTTCACCGGACGAGAACCGAATGAGATCCGAACCAATTTCGACCCGCTTCATCTTGACTCGTACAGTGAGCGGCTGTCGTGGAACCCGAACGATAACACTGCGGCGGAAATCTCGTACGCGTTCATCAAGAGCCCGGACGTCGTCGATCCACTGGTCGACCAGCACCGCATCGTCGGCTCGCTGCTGCTCAATAAGCCGCTGGGACCGAACCGAAACTGGTACAACGGCTTCGTCTTCGGCCAAGACCTCGAGTCGAGCGGAACGCGCACCAGTTCGTATCTCGCCGAGACCGACTATCAAGCGGGCCCGAACACGCTATTTGCGCGAGTCGAGGTCGGCACACGCACTGCGCACGATCTCGTGATTCCGAGCGTGCCGGCGGACACGATCTACCGGGTCGGCTCGTATTCGATCGGCGCCGTTCACGATCTCACGCGAAATGCCGCGGCGGCGAACATCGGCATCGGCGTGCAATTGATCCTCGGCAGCACGGATCCCGGTCTCAATCCGTACTATGGCGCGGGGACGCCGGTCGGATACCAGGCCTTCTTCCGCATTCGTCCGCCGGACATGGCGCGTTCCATGGCGGGCATGCCCGGCATGGGAATGGGCGGACACTGATGTTGCACCTGCGCGGCGCGCTCATCGGGATCGTCGCGTTGCCGTGACGCAGCCGCTCCTCATTGCCACCGTCGCGACCGTCGGCGTGCTGCACACGCTGGTTCCCGACCATTGGGCGCCGATCGTCGTTCTCGGTCGGCAGCAGGGATGGTCCGTCTCGCGCACCGCACGTGCCGCGGCTCTGGCCGGCGCTGGACACGTCACGACGACGCTGCTGCTGGGCCTCATCTTGTGGGCGGTTGGCGCGGCCCTCGCCGTGCGATATGCGCATCTCGTCAGCGTCGCAGCAGCCGTCGCGCTTCTCGTTTTCGGCGCATGGATTGCCTACGGCGGATGGCGGGAGCTCAACCAAGGCGGGCATCACGATTCACACCGAGGCCACGGACATCTTCACCGCCACGGAGATTCGACCGAGCACGTTCACTGGCACGAGCACCCTGCCGATCAGTGGCACACCACGGACGTTGCTGCAGTGCTCGTCCATCAGCACGATCACGCCGTTGCCGGCCGCACGGCGCTGCTCTTGATTCTGGGCTCGTCGCCGATGGTGGAAGGCCTTCCGGCGTTCTTCGCGGCTTCGCCGTACGGGGTGTCACTGCTCAGCATCATGGCCGCGGTCTTCGCGGTTGCGACGATCGTGACGTACGTCGGTGTTTCCGTCGCCGGCATCTCGGGCTTACAGAGAATTTCGCTCGGGCCGCTCGAACGCTACGGCGAAGTCGCCAGCGGCGTCTTCGTGGCTCTCGTCGGCGTATACGCACTGGTCACCACGTGATGCAGTGCAGGCATTGGTCTAAGGAGCGCATGCGGAGCGCGTTCGGACGCGACGGCATTCGCGAGATCGCTCGTGCAACCGGGTTTGGCGCTGCCATCTCGTCTTTCGGCCAGATCCAGCGTAGGAATCGCCGTCGAGTGACTGGGGAATCTGGCGGATAGCCATCCGTGACACGGCACTCTTGCTCAACCGCGCGCCCCGCGGGAAGATATCCGCCGCAAAGAAAGGTCCGGTCAATGTTCGACCGTCGCGCCTTCCTCGAACTCGCCGGCGCTGCAATGGCGACGGCGGCGAGCGGGCCGCCGCTCGCCGCCCGCTCAGACATTCGGGCCGGCGGAGCCGACCACACGATTCGCATTGCGGAGAGCGCGGTCGAACTCGCTCCCGGCCGCGTCGTGCGAACCACCACGTACAACGGTGGCTTTCCCGGACCGCTTCTGCGCTTACGCGCCGGGCGTCAAACGACGGTTCAACTCATCAACGAGACCGCAACGCCCGAGCAATTCCATTGGCACGGGCAATTCGTGCCCACGAGCGTCGACGGGGCGGCGGAGGAACGGACGCCATACGTTCCGGCGCACGGCGTCAGACGTATCTCGTTCACGCCCGGCCCGGCTGGCTTTCGCTTCTATCACACGCACGTACGAGCGGGGTCCGACCTGCGCGCCGGACAGTACACCGGGGAAGTCGGACCCGCGTTCATCGAGCCGCACCACGATCCCGGACGGTACGACCGCGAAGTATTCCTCGTGCTCAAAGAGTTCGAGCCGTCGCTGAGCCGCGGCGGTGACATGGCGCAGGATTTTCTGGCCGGAGCCGAACTCGACGACCTCAAATCGCGCGGCGAGACGGCGATGCGCCGCTCGCTCGCGTCAGGAAGGCCGAAGGGATACGAAGTCGGATACCGGACGTTTTCGATCAACGGCCGGATGCTCGGCCACGGCGATCCGATTCGGGTACGGCGCGGCGAGCGCGTGCTGTTCCACATCTTGAACGGCAGCGCTACGGAGATTCGCAGCCTTGCGCTGCCCGACCACAACTTCACCGTCGTCGCGCTGGACGGTAATGAGGTCCCGACACCCACCACCGTCCCGGTGCTGTGGATCGGCACCGCGGAACGCATCGACGCTATCGTCGAGATGAACGAGCCGGGCGTCTGGATTCTGGGCGACACGAGCGATGACGATCGCCGGAACGGCATGGGCGTCATTGTCGAATACGCCGGACATACGGGACCGCCGCGCTGGCTCAGGGCGCCGGCAACTCGTTGGAACTACGCCAGCTTCGGACACCGGGCCGGCGCGGCGGCAGTTCCGGACGAGACGATCACGATGACGTTCGAAAAACGGAATGCGGCCTGGAACGGCTTCAACGTGTGGACCATCAACGGCATGCCGTACGCCGGCGGCGCTTCGGTGGAGATGCCGCACTCGATGGACACGATGAAACCGGCCTTTCGCCTGCACGAAGGCGGACGGTACCGGATACGCATGCGCAACGCGAGCGACGACATCCACCCGATCCACCTCCATCGCCACACGTTCGAGCTGACGCGAATCGCCGGTCGTCCGACGTCCGGCGTGATGAAAGACGTCGTCATGCTCGCCGGCTATCAGGAAATGGAGATCGACTTCGTCGCGAACGACCCCGGCCTCACGCTGTTCCATTGCCACCAGCAGTTGCACATGGACTTCGGCTTCATGGCACTGTTCGACTACGTGTAACCGGTCCTGACAACCAGGTGCCGCTCGTGCCCTCGCGCGAAAGTCTCGTCGCTCGACGGAGGATCACGATGTTCTTTGGCTTCCGCGCCTTTTTCGCTGCGAGCGCCGCCGTATCGGTGCTTAATGCGACCCTCGCAGCTCCGACCGGCGCTGCGGCTCCGCTCTCGGATGCGCAGCGGCTGGCGCTCGTTCAGCGCTCGGTCAAGTACGTCTTCGTGATCTATCAGGAAAATCGTTCGTTCGATTCGTATTTCGGCACGTTTCCGAACGCGGACGGTCTCTATTCGCATGTGCCGGCGCGCCTCGCCGGTTTCGATCAGCCGCTCATCAACACGGACGGCACGACGACCAGTGTCAACCCATTCCGGATCGGGCCCGAACAGTTTGCCGCCGATCTCGACGATATCGACCATTCGCACTCGGGCACCGTGAAGAAGTTGCACGTTGTGGGCGGCGTCCCGCAGATGGACGCGTTCGCGACGACCGAGGAGCGAAAGTATTCGCCGACCGGGAACCCGTCGTTACAGGCAAAGCAAATGGGCGAGCTCGCAATGGCGCACGAGGATTGCGATACGATTCCGTTCCTGTGGAACTATGCCAACCGGTTCGTGTTGTTCGACCACATCTTCGAGGAGATGACCGGGCCGTCGACACCGGGGAATCTTTCGATCATCGCCGCGCAGAGCGGCGTCACTCAAATGCTCCTCCACCCGGACGCCAAAGCGGCGGGCAACGGAGACAACGGGCCGGGCGTACCGGTCCTGAGCGACGCGGCGCCGTTCTGGGGTTCCAGCTCGGATACGACGCCGCCGGCGGAAAAGATCCCGGTGAACCCGGTCACGCAGGCGCGCTATCAGATCCAGCGCAACTTGACGTTCGCGAGTCTGCCGCTCACGCTCGAAGGGCGCAACATCGGCAACGTCACGCGCGCGGACCGCGACCCGCAGAGCGATCTCCCCGATGTGCTCGCGGATGTCGCTGATATCACGAAGACGGGAGGGGCGACGCCGGTTCCCTGGGGCTGGTACGAGGAAGGCTACGATCGTGAACCGACCGACGATACGTCCGGCCCCACCGACGCGGCCGGCCGCCATGCGTCGTACATCACGCACCACAACGGTCCAGCGTACTTCGGCTACGTCGCGAACAACCCGCAGATGCGCACGCACATGCATGGCCTCGATGACTTCGAGAACGCGCTCGATGCGCGGACGCTCCCGGCCGGCGGCGGACTGTACTATATCAAGGGCGGCTACAAGAATCTTCGCGGACTCAAACCCGCGAATCCTGATCCCAAGGTGCAGCAGGCCTTCGTCGGAGACGACGACCATCCGGGATATTCCGATGCACAGATCAGCGAAGCAATGGTCGCCGACACGATCAATCGTATCGCGCGGAGCCCCTATTGGGCTCAGAGCGTCATCATCGTGACGTGGGACGACTCGGAAGGCGATTACGACCACGTTCCGCCGACCGTACGGCAGACGATTCCGGGCGAGGATGTGATCAGCGACGGGCCACGTGTCCCGCTGATCCTGATCTCGCCGTTCGCCAAAGAACACGCGGTCGTGAACGCGTCCGGTGACCAAGCGTCAGTCGTGCGTTTCGCCGACGAGGTGTTCGGGCTCAAACCCCTGGGACTGTTGCCCGATGAGTTGCGCGCGAACGATATCGGACAACGGCTATTCGGCGGCGGTGCGTTCTTTGGGCCGCTGGACGGGCCGCAGAGCCGCGTCACGGACCTGCTGGGCGCCTTCGACGACGACCGCCTTCAAGGAACCCGTCCGCCGGTGACGATCGACAAGGTCGTCGTGCCCGCTGCAATTCTCGGCGCGTTGCCGCAACAGAGCGGCTACGGCTGCAAAGCGATCGGCATCGTCCCTACCGACGTGCAACTGAAGATACCGAACGTGATCCCGGGAGACTTCAACCCCCGGCCTCGGACGAACCCCTCGTCGTAGGAACCCTCGGCGCTCGGGCGCGCCGTTCGAACTTGCGCCTGTTCGGCCGATAAAGGTCTTGAGACTCCGCTGCGGCGCGAACAGCTCGCCGCGGCGTTCGTAAAGGAACTGTTATGCCACACGTCTCCGTTTCGCGTTCGCGCGTGACGGCCGCGGGGGCACACCTCCGCGTCCACATCGTCAACGTGTTGCGCCGCCTTTCGAAGGAGCACGGCGATAACCGTTTGACGAATGCCCTCATCGACGATTTTCGCCGCGCCGACGACGAGCGGCGCGAGGCGTCGCTGTGGGTACTCCACGCACGACTTCCGCGCTAGCGTCGAATAAGCACGACCCCGGCGACCAGAAAAGCCGCGCCCTACACTTTGGCCCAATCCAACGGACGGCCCACGATGCCGAACAGGCCGACGTGGTCGAACGCGAGCACCGGCGCTGAACCCAGGCGCGGAATGAGCCAGATCGCGATCGCGATGTACACGAGGCCGTAAACGCCGCCGGTCCACAACCGCCAGCTCGCAGCCTTAAGGTTCAGACAACCTTTCGTTAATGTTCTCCCCGTAGTGTCGGAGGCGCGTGAGCGGACGGGTTCCGCTCGATTTCGCCCGCTTTCCGGACTTCGAGAGGAAGTATCCTGAATATGTTCCGCACCCGATTCACTCGTCACGGCGCGATCGCGTTGACGGCTGGGGCCTTTCTTAGTGCCGGCACGGTGCTGCCGGCGCTGGCCGCGACCCAGATCACGGGCGCCGGCTCGACCTTCGTCTATCCGTTCTTCTCTAAGGCGTTCTACGAATATTCGCAAAAGAACAAGGACGTCGAGGTCAATTACCAGTCCATCGGAAGCGGCGGCGGCATCCAGCAGTTCAGCGCAAAGACGGTCGATTTCGGCGCCTCGGACGTTCCGATGAATGCCGATGAACTCAAGCGCGCCGCCGGCCCGGTCGTGCAGGTTCCGATCGCACTCGGCGGTGAGGCGATCACGTACAATCTGCCCGCGGCGGTCAGCGGCGGCTTACACCTCACCCGTCAGAATGTCGCCGACATCTTCCTCGGCAAGATCACCAAGTGGAACGACGCGGCGCTGAAGAAATCGAATTCCGGAGCCGACCTTCCGGACATGCCGATCGTCGTGGTGCATCGCTCCGACGGCTCCGGCACGACCTATATCTTCACCGACTTCTTGAGTCACGTTTCCGCGGAATGGAAATCAAAGGTCGGCACCGGCAAGAGCGTGCAGTGGCCTGCAGCTTCCAGCGTCGGGGGTAAGGGTAATGAGGGCGTGGCAGGCGTTGTCCGCCAACAGCCGGGCGCGATCGGTTACGTCGAACTGGCGTACGTGCTCGAAAACAAGATGACGTCCGCGTTTCTCGAGAATCAGAGCGGCAAGTGGCTGACGTGCAGCGAGCGTACCGTTGCGGCGGCCGCCGCGACGAAGCCTGAGATATCCGCAACGGACTTTTCCATCGTGGATCGTTCGGGCGCGAACTCGTGGCCGATCTCGGGCTACACGTGGGTATTTGTGTACGAGAACCCGACCGACAAAGCACGAGCGAAGCTGGTGCGCGATGTCCTCTCCTGGACTGCGGGCGATGACGCGCAGAAGATCGCCGGCTCGTTGAACTACGTTCCGCTTCCCGAAAACATTCAGGCCGTCGCTAAGAAGGCTCTCGCAGAGGTCAAGGTCTAACTTCCGACTGGGCCTTCGCTCTCTCTTGCCGTCGCCTCGAGGACCCGCTTGAACGCCACCGAGGAACTGACCCGACACGCGCGCAGGTCTCTCGCCGAGGATCGCGTCTTCATGGCGTCGGTGCGCGGCGCGACACTCCTCTTCGCGCTGGTCGTCATCGGACTTTTCGTCGAGCTCGTTCGCGGCTCGTGGTCGTCGCTGACGGCGTTCGGGTTGAAGTTCCTCGTCACGAGCCAATGGAACCCGGTCACCAACCAGTTCGGCGCCCTTCCCCTCATCTACGGAACCGTCGTCTCGTCGGGGATCGCCATCTTGCTCGCCGGCTTCGTCGGCGTCTTCGCCGCCGCGTACCTGGCCGATTTTGCCCCACGACGCCTTGCGCAACCGCTGAGCTTTGCGATCGAGCTGCTCGCCGCCGTGCCGAGCGTCGTGTACGGGCTGTGGGGGCTGTTCATCCTCGCACCCATCATGCGTGCCTATATCGATCCGTTCTTGCAGGCGCGCTTTGGCTGGCTTCCGATTTTCTCCGGCACGATTTATGGTACCGGCCTCTTGACGGCCGGCGTCCTGCTCGCGCTGATGATCGTGCCGACGGTGACGGCGATCTCGCGAGACGTCATCCTGGCGGTCGGCAAGGACCAACGGGAAGCGTCGCTCGCGTTGGGTGCGACCCGTTGGGAGACGATGCGCAGGGTGGTTCTGCCGGCCGCACGCAGCGGTATCGTCGGCGCCTGCATCCTCGCGCTTGGCCGCGCGCTGGGCGAGACGATCGCAACGACCATGGTGATCGGCAACCGTCCGGCGATCGAAGCGTCGCTCTTCGCGCCGTCGTACACGCTGTCCAGCGTCATCGCCAACGAATTCACCGAGGCGACGAGCGACCTCTATTTGAGCTCCCTGGTGGAGTTAGGACTCGTGCTCTTTGGCGTCAGCATCGTGGTGAATGCGGTCGCGCGCACGCTCATTTGGTCCATGGTTCGCGACAAGAAAGCGCGCTGAGGTCGGATATGGCAACCGAAGCGGCCTCGCTGCGCGCCAAGCACGCGACGCCGATCGCGGAGCGCCGAATTCGCAGCCTGCTCGGTGAGATTTTCGCCGGCACCTGCGCGGGTGTCGCCGCGATCCTTCTGTTGACGATCTTCGTGTACGTCTTGCGCGAGGGAGTCGGCGCGCTCAACCTCGACTTTGTGACCCAGCTCCCGCGCCCGGTGGGCATAACCGGAGGCGGGGTCGCCAACGGCATCCTCGGCAGTCTCATCATCATCGGAATCGCCGTCATCATTGCGACGCCGGTCGGCGTGCTCACCGGAATCTACTTGGCGCTGTTCGGCTCGGGTACGCTCGCGGAGAGCGTGCGCTTCATGGCCGATGTGCTCTCAGGTGTCCCCAGCATCGCCATCGGCTTGTTCGCCTACACGCTGCTCGTCGCGCCGTTTCATCACTTCTCCGGACTGTCGGCGTCGTTCGCCTTCGCAATCTTGATGCTGCCGCTGATCATCCGGACGTCCGAAGAAGCCGTGCGAACGGTCCCGCGGCGAACGCGCGAGGGCGGGTTCGCACTTGGGCTCTCAAAGTACGCGACGACGATGCAAGTCGTGCTACCGGCGGCACGGCCGGCGATTCTGACCGGCATCTTGCTCGGAATCGCGCGCGTGACGGGTGAAACCGCCCCGCTGCTCTTTACGGCGTTCGGCTCGCAGTTCATGGAGCTCAACCCCACCAACCCGATGGCGGAACTCGCGTTGCAAGTGTTTACCTACGCCATATCGCCATATCAGGACTGGCATCGGCAGGCGTGGGCCGGTGCGGCGCTGCTGATTCTCGCGGTCTTTGTCCTCAACGTCGCTGCCCGATTCTTGCTCAAGCCCCCATCGACGAAGCGGATCTGATGATGGCCAACGATGTTTCGAGCCCCGAGGAGCAACCGAGGCGGCGGGAAAAGCCAGCGATCGTGTTCGGACTTCATCGAGAACCGTTCGGGCCTCGACCGGGAGAGGAGGAACCGGTCGGGCGGCAGGACCGCGCGCCCGCGCTGGAATCGGCGCAGCTCATCACCGATAAGATCACGGCGTTCTACGGATCGAAACGCGCGATCGAAGACGTCTCGATACAGTTTCAGGCGAAAGCCGTGTCGGCGCTCATCGGCCCGTCCGGCTGCGGGAAGACGACGCTCCTGCGCTGCCTGAACCGGATTCACGAGACGGATCCGTCGGCTCGTGTTACCGGCAGCGTCCTGCTGGACGGCACGAACATCTACGAAAGCGACGTCGATCCGATCGTCGTGCGGCGCCGCATCGGGATGGTTTTTCAACAGCCGAACCCCTTTCCGACGATGACCATCCTCCAAAACGTCGTGTCGGGACTCCGCTACGCAGGGCTCGCGAAGTCTCGAAGCGAGCAACTCGAGGTTGCGGAGCGGACACTCAAACAAGCTGCGCTTTGGAACGAGGTGAAGGATCTGCTCGATCGGCCGGCCATCGCGCTATCGGGCGGGCAGCAGCAGCGCCTCTGCATCGCTCGAGCCTTGGCGATCGATCCCGAGGTGCTCTTGATGGATGAACCCACCTCGGCTCTCGACCCGATCTCTACCGGCGTGATCGAAGAGTTGATGACCGCGCTCGCCGACGACTACACCGTCATCGCGGTCACCCACAACATGCAACAAGCCGCTCGCGTCTCGGACTACACGATCTTCATGCTCGCCGGTCAAGATCGCATCGGGCACGTCGTCGAGATGGACAAAACGAATAACATCTTCACGCACCCCAAGGAGAAGCGGACCGAGGACTACATTTCCGGCAGGTTCGGTTAGCGTCTTGCCGGGATGCGCATCGTGAACGTGGCGCCGCTGCCGTAGACCGAGTCGGCGACGAGCGTTCCGCCGTGCGCTTCGACCAAGTGCTTGGCGATCGCCAAGCCGAGACCGGTCCCGGTGTGCTCGCGCGAGCGCGAGCGGTCGACGACGTAGAACCGTTCGAATACGCGCGGCACATCGGCGAACGGGATCCCGACACCGGTGTCGCGCACCACCAGCACCGCGTCTGTGCCCTCGCGACGGACGTCGATCACGACGCTCCCGTCGGCCGGCGTGTGACGCAGCGCGTTGTCGAGCAAGTTGACGACGACTTGCGTGAGGCCGCCGCGATCCGCCTCGAGCATGACCTCCTCCGGCGCCTCGAGTTCCAGCTCGACGCCAGCCGCGTCGGCGCGCTGCGCGAACGTGTTGACGACCGACGCCGCGAGATCGCCCAAGTCGAAGCGCTCCCGGCGCAGCACGTGCGTACCGGACTCCGAACGTGCGAGCTCGAGCAGATCCTCGACCAGTCGGATCATCCGCTCGACCTCGCCGCCGATCTGCGGCAAGAACAGCGTGCGCGCTTCGGCGTCATCGTCGGAGACCAGAACCGTTTCGAGCATCAGCTTCATCGCCGAGAGGGGCGTGCGCAGCTCGTGCGAGACGTTGCCGATGAAGTCGCTGCGCATCCGCTCGGCGGCACGGTACGCGGTGCGGTCGGTCGCGATGGCGATCGCGCCGCCTTCGTACGGCTGCACCGTGACGCCGACGTACCGGTCGCGTGCGCCGCTGCCCAGCTCGACGTCGCGCGAACGCGTCTCGCCGTCCAGCGCCAGTTGCACCATGCGCTCGAGCTCGACCGACGGTACGACTTCGATCAGCGCACGACCCTGCGCACGCCGCGGATCGACGGCGAACAGCTCACCGGCGGCGGCGTTGAACACGCGAACGCGTCCGCGGCCGTCGACGGTAAAGGCGGCGAACGGCAAGGCCTCGATCAGCCGCTCGACGCGGTCGTGATCGGTCGTGACCGGGGCGGGGTCGTCGCGGTGTGCCGAAGTCCGTTCCGCTCTGGCGACGCGCACTATCGCGAACGTTCCGGCTATTCCGGCCAGCGCGCCGAGCGCGATCGCGACGAAGTCAGCCGTCGGCGGCTCCGCGCGTCACTCGCGGAACATGTAACCGCGGCTGCGCACGGTCACGATGTGGCGCGGGTTGTTCGGATCGACCTCGATCTTCTCGCGCAGCCAGCGCACGTGAACGCTGATCGTCTGGTGCTCGCCCTCGAAGTCGTAGCCCCAAACCTTTTCGAGCAGCATCTGACGGGTGACGATCCGGCCGCGGTTCTCCATGAGCACGTGCAGCAGGCGAAACTCCTTGGGCGCGAGCGCGACCTCGCGACCACGCACGACCAGCCGTTGCCGCGCCGGGTCGATGGTGATCGCGCCGGCGGTGATCGATTCGTCGCGTTCGTCGGCATCGACCTCGGCGCGCCGCAACCGCGCTTTGATGCGCGCCATGATCTCGCCCAGCGAGAACGGTTTGGTCACGTAGTCGTCGGCGCCGAGCTCGAGCGCGAGCACCTTGTCGAACTCTTGATCCTTCGCGGTGAGCATGATGATGGGAACGCTCGACGACTTGCGGATCTCCTTGCAGGCTTCGATCCCGTCGAGCAGCGGTAGCATGATGTCGAGCACGACCAAGTCGGGGCGCTCGCTCTGTGCGAGCATGACCGCGGTACGCCCGTCGCCGGCGGTCGCGACCGAGTAACCGTTCTTTTCGAGGTTGTAGCGCAACGACTGAACGATCGCCGCCTCGTCGTCGACGAGCAGGATCTTCTTCTTCGTTCCGTTCGGCGCGAGCACGGTCGTCACGCCGCCACCATCGCCTCGAAGACGACCCGCACACCGAAGGTCCGCTCGAACAGGTCGGCTTTCCCCATCGCCGCATCGACTTCGCCCGACGCGTCACCATCGGCCTGCGTTCCGATCACCACCAAGCCGCCTTCCGGGACGGCCGAGACGTCGGTCACGGTCCCGAGATGGCGTGAATCGAGCCCGTCGGCCACCCGCAGCAGGGAGGCCAGCACGTCGACCCGATGCCGGTCGGCCGGGCCGAGTGCCAGGTACTCGACGTGCGAGGGCTTGGGCATCGCGCGCCGGTAATAGCGCGCGACCTGCGCGACCAGCTCGCGTTCGTCGTCGCGCCACCCGTCGAGCTGTGTGTTGCGGATCAGGTACGCCGCGTGTTTGTGATGATCGTGGTTGGCGACGAACCTGCCGATACCGTGCAGCATCGCCGCGGCCCAGAGCAGATCGCGGTCGCTGGGCGCGAGACCGTGCAGCGGCGCGAGACGCTCGAACAGCACCAGCGCGAGCCGGGCCACGTGGCGCTGATGTCCGCCCAGCGATTCGTAGCGCCGGGCGACTTTTTCGATCGCTTCGATGCGTTGCGCGCGCTCGTCGCCCAAGCGCTGCGCAAGCTCGCGGTCCCGCTGCGCGAGATCGACGACGACGCCGTCGCGCAGCGCGCGTTCGCACACGGCCAGCTCGTCGCGGCCCAGCAGCGACAGCGCGGCGATCAGCACGGCATTGCCGGCGACAATAATGTCGGCCCGGCGCGGATTCATCCCCGGCATCCGCCGGCGCTCGTTCTCGCTCATCATCAGCATCTGCCGCTGCAACGACTCGAGCCGCGCGCGCGAGAGCGTATATCCGTGCACGCCCTTTACGGCAATGCCGCGTTGCACGGCATCGAGCGCGGCCAGCCCCATGATCGTGCCGGAGGTTCCGATGGTGAGATCGAGCCGGTAGCTGCGCACGCGCTGCACTGCCGGCCCGAGGACACTCATGATGTGCGCGTCGAGCTTGTGCACGGCGCGCAGCGGATCGGACACACCGCGCAGGTAGGCATCGTAGAGGCGCAGGCTGCCGAGCTTCACCGAATCGACCAGGTACGGCCGGTCCCCGTCGGCGACGATGAGCTCGGTCGAGCCGCCGCCGATGTCGATGATGCACGCGACGCGGTCGTAGAGCGGGTAGCCGTTGGCGACGCCGAGGTGGATGAGGCGACCCTCTTCGCGGCCGTCGAGCACTTCGAGCTCGATGCCGGTGCGCGCTTCGACCATCTCGCGAAATTCGGCGCCGTTCTCCGTTTCGCGCACCGCCGACGTTGCGACGGCGCGGATCCGCTCGGCGCCGCGCTCGATCGCGGCGTCATGGAAGCGCGCGATGGCGTCGACGCCGCGCTCCATCGCCTTGCGCGACAAGCGCCCGCTCTCGAGCGCGTCATCGCTGCCCAAGCGCACCATCTCGCGCGCCTTATAGACCACCCGCGAGGTATCGAAAGCGGCGTCCAACTCGACGACGATCAAGTGGATCGAGTTCGTTCCAACGTCGATCGCGCCGAACAGCACGCGAGACTCGCTAGCCGGGCTTCTTGCGAACGGTAACACCGGCGGCGCGTTCGTAGAACGTCGCGACCGCGGTGTAGTCGTCTTTGCCGTGCCCTTCGCCCGAGCTTGCCGTATAGAGCTGATACGCCAGGGCGCTGGCCGGCAGGGTGACGCCGAGCGCGCGCCCGGAGTCGAGCGCGGCGGCCAGATCCTTGCGCAACAGATCGAGCGCGAAACCCGGCGCGTGCGAGCCCGCCAGCCAGCTCTGCGGCAACCAGTTCTGCAGCAGGTAGTTCGAACCGGTCGCGCCCGCAATGACGGCCAGCACGGCGTCGATGTCCGCACCGGCTTTGGCTGCAAACGTGAGCGCTTCGACGTTGGCCAACATCGTGTTCGAGATGATGATCTGATTGACGAGCTTGACCACTTCACCCATCCCGACCGCGCCGACGCGGTTCGGCGTTCCCATCGCTTCGAGCACCGGACGCGCGTCGGTAAAATCAGCATCGGATGCACCGACCATAATCGTGAGCGTTCCGGACTTCGCGCGCGCCGGTCCGCCCGAGACCGGCGCGTCGACAAAGCGAAAGCCGCCGGCGCGCAAGCGGACATCGAAATCGCGCGTGGCGACCGGCGAGATGGTCGACATATCGATGAACAGCGTTCCCGGTCGCGCACCCGTCGCCGCGCCGTGGTCACCGAACAGCGCTTCTTCGACTTGCGGCGCGTCGGGGACGCAGGTGATGACGACGTTGCAGGCGGCCGCGACGCCGCGCGGATCGCCGCCGTCGGTCGCACCCTGCGCGACGAGACGCTCGACCGGTGCGCGGTTGGCATGCGCGCAAATCGTCGTCGGATAGCCGGCGCGCAAGAGCGAGGCTGCCATCGGTTCGCCCATCGTGCCGACGCCGATCATTCCGACCACAACTGTCATACGGTCGCCTCGCGTACGGCGCACGGGAGCGGACGGCCTGCGGGTGAATCACCCGGCGTGACCGCGCTGTTCGCGTTCGTTCGCCTCACGCGACCGCTGTTTTTGTTCGGCGGGTTCGCCGGCGTCGCACTCGGCGCAGCGGTCGCGGCCTGGTCGGGGCTGCGCCTGGACATTGGAACCTACCTCTGGGTGCAAACGCTCGTCACCGCGTTTCAGCTCATGGTGCACTACGCGAACGACTACTTCGACCGTGGCGGCGACGCACTCGACGCGCGCACCGTGTGGTCGGGCGGGAGCGGTGTCTTGCTCTCCGGTGAGCTCCAACCGCGCGTCGCGCTGATCGCGGCGATCGCGTGCGCGGCGATCGGGCTGGCGGCCGCGGCGCGTTTCGCGCTGGCCGGCAATGCGACCGCCGGCGCGCTGGGCGTCGCGATCTTCGTCTTTGCCTGGTTCTATTCGGCGCCGCCGTTGCGCTTGGCGGGTCGCGGTCTGGGCGAGATCGACACGGCGCTCGTGGTCGCCGTCCTCGTCCCGGCCGTCGCCTTTGCCGCGTTTGCGGGTCGCTTGAGCCCCGAGCTCGCTAGCGCGGCGGTGCCGGCGGCGCTGGCGATGTTCGCGATGATGCTCGCGGTCGAGTTGCCCGACGCCGGAGCGGATTTCGCCGCGGGCAAGCAGACACTCGTCGTTCGTTGGGGACCGTCCCGAACGTGGCCGGCGATCGGCGGAGTCTCGCTCTTCGCGGTGACGGTTGCGGCCATCGGCGCGTTCAAGCTGACGCCGCTCGCCGCCCTGGCGCTGCTTCCGGCGGCGGCGACGGCCTGCGCGCAGTTCTGGGCCGCCTTTCACGACCCGCGACCGGCCGCCATTGCCTTCGGCGGTGTGGCGCTCTATGCGACGCTGACGGCCGGCCTCGCCGTCGCCTACGGGGTCGCCGCCGCACTGCGCTGAGCGACCGGCGTCGTTGCGGCAGGCCCGGCGGCAGCGCACAATGGACCCGACGAAGGTCGCGGCGAACCCGCACGACGACCCACTCGCCGAAGGGAACCGACAGGATGCTTGCATCGATCCGCCGCCCCACGTTTGAAGACCTCAACCTCTCGACGGGGAAGCGCGCCCGGCTCTACTCGATGATGTACGAGCACGGTCCGGCCAACGGCACGTTGATGTTCTTGCCGATCGATCAGGGACTCGAGCACGGGCCGATCGACTTCTTCGACAACCCGGATGCGCTCGACACCGATTGGGTGCTGCGGCTGGCGGTCGAGGGCAACTTCTCCGGCATCGCCTACCACATCGGTCTCGCGGAGAAGTATCACAAGCAGTACGCGGGGCGCGTGCCGCTGATCCTCAAGATCAACGGCAAGACGAACGTTCCGTCCGACGACGACTCGTTCTCACCGCTGACGTCGAGCGTCGAGGATGCGGTGCGGCTGGGCGCGAGCGCGGTCGGTTACACGCTCTACGTCGGCTCGCCGGCACAAGGCGTCGACATCGCGCAGGCCAATGACGTGCGCCTCGAGTGCGAGCGTTACGGCATGCCGCTGATCGTCTGGGCGTATCCGCGCGGCGCGGCGATCAAGGCCAAGGGCGGCCAGGACTCGCTGTACGCCGTCGACTATGCGGCACGCGTCGCCTGCGAGATCGGCGCCGACATCGTGAAGCTCAACGTGCCGAACTCAGAAGAGGCCGCCGCGGCGGCGCCCAAACCGTACAACACGCTGACGATGTCCGAGCTCGACGGCCTGCGCAAGGTGGTCAAGTCGGCCGGCCGCACGCTGGTGCTCGTTTCCGGTGGTTCGAAGCTCAGCGACGACGACACCCTGCACAAAGCGCGCCTGGCGATGGAGTCCGGCTGCGTCGGGCTCATCTTCGGCCGCAACATGTGGCAGCGCAAGTGGGACGACGCGACCGCCATGGCCGGACGCATGCACGACCTGATGAAGGAGTTCGGCCAATAATCTCGCCGTTCGACCCGCGTCGCAACACCGGCACTGCCGTCGTTCGCGCCGCCGTGGCGGATTCGACGCAGCCGAACACGCTCGAGAGCCGCATCGAACGCGCGCTGGATCGCGTTCGGCCGGCGATCCAACGTGACGGCGGCGACGTCTGGCTGGTCAAAATCGACGGCGACGTCGCGTACGTGCAGATGATCGGCGCCTGCGGCGGATGCCCCGCCTCGAATGCCACCCTCAAAGGCGGCATCGAAGCCGTCGTCCGCGAGGACGTCCCCGAAATCCACACCGTCGAACAAGTCTGAAAAAGGTTGAGAGCCGCTCTGTCAAGCGGCCCTCTTCGGTCGCTGTCACGCTGAGTTTGTTGCGATGTCACGCTGAGCTTGTCGAAGCGCGAACGATCGAGCGGGATCGATAGCCAAACGCGCCGTGGCACCATCGCGCCGTCGCGCTGAGCGAAGTCGAAGCACGACCACCACCAACGACGACGAGGTCGTCGCGGTCACGACGTACGACGACGGCATGATTTCGGCCGAGCGCGTTTGGTTCCCGGCGTGCGACGATCGTTCGCGCTTCGACAAGCTCAGCGTGACAGCCCGACAAGCTCAGCATGAGATCTACAACGAGAGCGCGGTGGTGTAGCCGGTGAGCTCGACGTAGCCGACGCCGCGATGCTCGTGCGTCGTGGCGTCTTGGATCTCGACGGAACCTTCCCAGTACGTGGTGCCGCCGCCCGGTGCGACGAGCTCTTGATCCGCGAGCACCGGGACGAGGACGAGGTCGAGGTGCGCGGACGGGATGCGCACGTGCCAGCCGCTGGGATAGGTCGCGTTGGTGTGCGGGCTCTTCCAATGGCCGGTCACATCGATCAGCACGTCGTCGCGCTCGAGATGACGGACCGCACCGCCGGCGTCGATGAGCGAGCCGCTCGACTCGGGCGTGAGCGAACCGTCGGTTTGGCGCAGGCGGTAGTCCATGATCTCGCGCCGGTCGTCGAGCTGGATCGAAAACCAATCCCAGCCGGCTTGGTTCGGCTGCAACTCCTCCGAGCCGAACTCGTGATCCATCCACGAGGTGCCCTCGACGTGCATGCGTCGGCCGCCGTAGCGCAGCAAACCCGACGTGCGCAGCCGCGTCATCGAATAATAGTGCGATGCGCACGACGCACACGCGGCTTTTACCGACACGCCGTCGTGCCCGTGTACCGCCGGCGGCTTCTCGGCCACCTGCTGCAGATCGAGCCCGACGTCCCCGCCGTCGGCATGCAGCTCGAACGGCGACGTTCCGCGCAGCGTCCACTCGTTCACGGCGACATCGAGCGTCCGTGCCGACGCGTGACCCATCCCGAGCGCCTCGCGCGCAAACCGCTCGGCGTACACGAAACGTTTGCCGTTTTCGTCGGTCAGCGCGAGATGTGCCGGATACAGTTGCGTGCCGCGCCACCTCGACTGATCCGGGCCGGGCGTCGGATCGGTCGCGCCGATCGCTTCGCGAAAGAACGTCAGCTCGTAGCCGAAGCGCCGGCCGTCGGCCGTGCGCAGGTGGCCCGTATAGTACCACCACTCGGTCTCGAAACCCGGATGCGCCGCGTGGTCTCGTGGAAACACGAACTGCCACGGCTGTCGCGCGTTCTCGAAGCCCTTCACGCGCGGCGGGATCGGCGCGGGCGACCTCGGAGCGACCGCACCGAGCAGCGCGATGCCGCAGACGGCGAGCACCACGGCGCGCAACCTCATTCGCTGCGCACCGCGTCGGCGGTGCGGATGCGCGCGGCGACGGCGGCCGGATAGACGCCGGCGACGACCGCCGCAACGACGACCGAGACGATTGCCTCGCCGAGAAACGCCCACGGAACGTGCAATTCGATGAGCCATCCGAATGCCTGCCGGTTGATGACGAAGATCAGGTCGAGCGCGAGCAGCATCCCGACGGCGACGCCCAGCACGCCGCCCAGCAATCCGACCGAAGCGGCTTCCGTCAGCACGATGCGCCGCACGCCTCCGATCGTCACGCCGAGATAGCGCAACAGGCCGAACTCGACCCGGCGTTCGAGCACCAGTGCGAAGAGCGTCGAGACGATCCCGAGCACCGCGATCACGATTGCGATCACGTCGAGCGCATACGTGATCGCAAAGGTCCGGTCGAACACTTGGACGACCAGTTCGCGGAGCTCACGATTCGTCGATGCGTCGACCCGCCGCGGCGTCAGTTTTCGGACGATCTCGGAGCGCAAATGGAGCAGGTCGGTTCCCGGTCGCGCATATACGGCGATCGAGTTGAGCGAGTTGTCGTGAAATAAACGGCGGTAGGTGCGCGCGTCGAGCAGCACCGTGCCGGCGTCAGTCGTATAGTCGTTGTAGACCGCTGCAACGGTAAATGCGGTCGGCCCCGACGGCGTCGGCAGAACGATACGATCGCCGGTCCCCGCGCCGAACTTGGTTGCGAACGGTTCGGAGATCAGCACGCCGGTCGTCCCAGGGAGCGAGCGCGCAAGCCGACCGGGATCGGCACCGCCCAGCAAGCGCATGCGATCGCCCGCGTCGAGCGAGCCCAAGTCGGTCGCGCCGAGATTCGTGAGCCGTCCGCGGAACGGCAGCGTGATCTCACGCAGCGTCTCGACGCGCGCGACCTCCGGCAGCGCGGCGATGCGCGCGCCGACGCCGGGCGAGAATCGGGCGTCGGTCGATGCGTCGCCGATGCCGAGCGGGTGCACGAACAGATCGGCGCGCAGCGTCTCGTCGGCCCAGGCGATGACGGTGACGCGGAACGACGCGACGAGCACGCCGACCGCGACGGTCATCGCGATGGCGATCGCGACCGCCGCCACGGCGACTGACGTTCGCAACGGCGCGCCGGCCAGATTCGCCGCGGCCAGACCGAGTGCGGGCCGCCGCGCCGCGAGCCGCGCGCCCGCGCGAGCGAGCGTTGCGACGCCGAGCGGCGCGAGAAGTGAACCGCCGAAGATGATCAGCAATGCGGCCAGGTAGCCGAACACCGGCACGCCGCCGAGTGCCGGAACGCGCGTGCAGGGGACGGCGATGACGAGGAGCGCGAGGCCGGCCCACGCGGTGCGCGGCGCCAACCGCCGGATGCGCCGCTCGAAGCCGCGCGCACGCAGCGTGATCGCCGGCAGCGTGCCGGCGGCGTCGAGGGCCGGAAACGCCGCTGCGACGATCGCCGCCAGCACACCGAGCGCGAACGCCTTCCCGAACAGCAGCGGATCGTAGGCCACGTGATCGGCATGCGACGCGACGTACAGCGTGTCGACCGTACGCGAAACCGCGGCAACCGAGAACGTCGCCAGCAGCGCTCCGAGCGCGAGCCCCACCGCCGACCCGGTCACACCGAACAGCACGCCCTCGGCGATGAACGTGCGAAAAATCGCGCCGCGGGTGGCCCCGATCGCCCGCACCGTTCCGATCTCCGGACGCCGCTGAACGACCGAGATCGCGACCGTGTTGTAGACGAGATACACTCCGACGAGCAGCGCGACGTAGGCCAGAGCAGCCAAATTCAAGCGAAAGCTTTGCAACATCCGCGCGATCTCGTCGGTTCGCGTCTTCGGCCGAATCACGCGCGCATTCGGTGGAATCACCGCTGCGACCGCACGTTCGACAGATGCGACACGTTGCGGCGCGACGACGAGATCGATCCGGTCGAGCGAACCGATCTTGCCGAAGATCTCCTGGGCGGTCGCGATATCGACGAACACCACGCTCGAATCGATACCGGCCGTTCCCGCCGGCAGAATGCCCGCAACGCGCAGCGTGACGTCGCGATCGCCCGCGGTCGCGCGAACCGTTTCGCCGCGGCGCCAGCCGAGCCGCCGCGCCAGCGCCGCGCCGACGATCGCGCCGTGACCGTTCACCAACGTCCACGCATCGGCGTGCTCCGGCACGACGCTACCCCGTGGTCCCGCGTCCGGCGTCTCCGCCCGTGGATGCAACAGATCGACGCCGAGCACGTGCAGCACCTCGCCGGAGAACGGCTTGCCCACCATCGCGCCGGCAACGAGCGCGTCTTCGATCACCGGATTCGCATCGTCGACGCCGGCGACGCGCTGCACCCGCAGGAGCGTGCGCTCGTCGAAGCCGCCGCCGACCCCCAGCACCTGCACGTTCACCGCGTTCGAGATGATGTTGACGCTCGAGGCGAACGACGCGACGGCCGTCGCGTTGGCCAGATCGATCGCCAGCCCGATCGCGACGCCCAGCGCGACCGCGACCAGGGTCACCAGCGCGCGCAGCGCGTTCGCTCGGAGCGGGCCGAGTACCAACGCGCCGAAAAGCGGAGGCACCCTCATGCGATACGGCCGTCGCGCATGCGCACGATCCGATCGCAGCGCGC
>Ga0182024_10009162_pt1 | contig 20576 bp, 17 predicted proteins | sample P32metaG_FD_120480 | JGI IMG/M metagenome (GOLD analysis project Ga0182024, IMG submission 120480) | Permafrost microbial communities from Stordalen Mire, Sweden - P3-2 metaG (Illumina Assembly) | ecosystem: Environmental > Terrestrial > Soil > Wetlands > Permafrost | place: Sweden: Stordalen... | reverse complement strand
TGCGGTTGACGTGGTCGGCGTACAGGCCGCTCGGCTGAAGCAGGCACTGGCGCACCCATTCGTAGGCCATCACGGCGAACTCCAGGTAGGAGACGTTGTGGGTGATTCGGTACAGCTGAACGCCGAGCTCCGCGGCGGGGGCGGTCGAGACGGTGTTGCGCTGGCCGTTTTCGGGTTCGTTTGAGAACGGCACGCCGCCCGGGCAGCCCAGTTCCGGGCTCGCCTGCCAGCCGGCCATCTCGAAGGCCATGATCGTCTCCGCGCCCGCCAGCAGCGACGGGCTCCTGCTGATCTTGTAGAGGCGCGCGAGCTCGATGCCGACCCAGTCGTTGTCGTCGTAGTACTTGGCGCCGCCGGGACCGGCGGGAGGGGCGACGTTCGCATCGAAGGCGGCGAGCGTGCTCGTGAAGGTCCCTTCCGCGGTCCCGGAGTTGGAGCTGTCCAGGTAGTTGTGAAGGCCGGCGAGGCGCGCCTGCAGTTCGCGCGTGAGCGAGACCCCCAGATGGGGGATCCCGGCCATGCTCACCGTGGCGGCGAAGGCCTGGGAGAACGGCCACAGGGCGGAGAAGGGTTCCCCTTCATACAGCCCCGAGCCGGCGACGTAGTAGTGGGCCTGCATCTCCTGAAAGGCGAGCTCGGCGCGCAGCGGGTCGCCGCGCAGCGCCGGTTTGCGGGGCTTCTTGCGTGCATGCTTCGCCGGGCGGGCCGAGGTCGCGGAGGCGGGCGCCGGGGACGGCACGAGCAGAGCGCAGCCCGCCACCGCAGCCAGGAGCAACGGCAGGCTCAGGCTAAGCGTCCGACTGGGCCTCTGATCGGAGCGGGGGATCATCGGGCTTCAGGTGAACAGAACAGCCGGGGGGGCGATTTGATTTGGTATACCAGCGTGCGATTCGATTACACGACCGTCGGGCATGTGACGGCCGACGTGCTGAGCGACGGCTCCCGGCACCCCGGGGGCACCGCCTTCTACAGCGCGCTGCAGGCGGCTCGGCTCGGTCAGCGCGCGCTGATCCTGACACAGGGCGCGCCGAGCGAGATCGAGGAGCTCGTCGAGCCCTACCGCTCGGAGCTCGAGCTCGAGATCATTCCGGCCGAGCACACCACGACCCTGCGCACATCGGGAACGGGCCTCGCGCGCTCGCAGCGACTGCTGGCGTGGGCCGGCGCGATCGGCGAGGACGTGGTGATCGACACCTCGATCCTCCACCTGGCGCCGGTCGCGCGCGAGACGCCGGGCCGCTGGCGGGGAGCAGCCGGCTTTGTCGGGCTGACCGCGCAGGGGCTGGTCAGGGAGTGGGCCGGACCCAGCCGCCAGATCCGGCTGAGCCCGCCCGACCGCGGCCGGATCCCGGATGGATGCGAGGCGATGGTGCTGGGCGAGGCCGAGCGGCAGAGCTGTGAGGAGCTGATTGGGGAGTTCGCGCCGGCGGGCACGGTCGTGGCCGTGACGGCGGGGGCGTCCCCGACGACGATCCTGCTAGGCGATCGGGAGCTGACGGTGGAGGTGCCCCCGCTCGAGGGTCCGGGGGATGACATCGGCGCGGGAGACGTGTTCGCGGCGGCCTTCTTCATCGCGCTGTCAGAGGGCCGGGCCACCGCGCAGGCGGCCCGCTTCGCCAATGCGGCGTCGGCCGTCCGGATGGGCGGCGCCGGCGCGCGGGCGATCGGCGACCGCGCCGCGATCGAGACCCGTCTGCGGGCGGTCGCCTGAGAGGCCCCTCAGGCGCCGTGCCCGGGGGCCGCGTCGAGCAGGCGGGAGAGCTCCCCGACGCCGATCGCATCGCCGCAGCCACAGGCGCGCGCGGCGAGCAGCAGACAGCCGCCGACCGGAGCCATGGCCACCACCGAGACTCGGGCATGCGGGGCGGACTCGTGGATGATCCGCGACAGGGGCTCGACGAACACGGCGCCCGCCTTGAAGCCGCTGCCGATCAGGCCGACGGGAAACGGAGCCGTGCCCTGGGAGTCGCCGGCGAGTCCGGTTTCGCGGATGACCGCGGCGATCTGCCGGCCGAGCTCGGAGGCGCCCCGCTCGTAGAGCCCGACCGCAACCGCGTCTCCCCGTTCCGCGAGCTTGCAGGTCTCGGTCGCGAACATGGCTATCTCCCCCTTGGTGAGCGGCATTGAGTAGACCTGCGCGGCGAGCGCCTCCACGCTCGGGGAGCCGAAGAACTCCAGCGCGGCGTCGCTGAGGGCGGTCTGCGGTCCGGAGGCGTCGCGGTCGCGCAGCGCGGCCTTGATCGACTCGATCCCGAGCCAGTAGCCGCTGCCCTCGTCGCCGAGCAGGTGCCCCCAGCCGCCGACCTGCCACGGGCGCCCGTCGGAGCCGACGCCGAAGACGTTCGAGCCCGTGCCCGAGATCGCCGCGACACCGGGCCCGGCGCCGGTGGCGGTGGCCCATGCTCCGACGACGTCGTTGACCACGATCCAGCCATGCCTGTGCGCGGCGTCGACGTGACGCACGACCGCGGCGGTGTCGACGCCGGCGATGGCGAGCACCGCAGCGGCGATCTCCTCCCGGGCGATGCCGGCACGCTCGATCACCTCGTCAGCGGTCTGTAGCAGCGCCTCGACGGCAGCCGCGGGGCCGACGGCGTCCTGATTGCTGGGTCCGCCATGGGCGAGATGAAGCGCCCTGGTATCAAGGTCGAGAAGCGCGGCGAGCGTCTTTGTCGCGCCGCCGTCGACCCCCAGCAGGAAGCGGGCGCCCGCTCCAGGCCCCGGCTCGCGGAGGGCTACAGGAAGCTGCACGAGCGAGTCGCGGTTCATCCCGGCATCCTTCCAGGATTCCCGCGAGGGACTAGCATCGGCGCGATGCCCACGAGCGCGGTGTTCCCGCAAGCGCGGGCGCAGCGGGGGATGTATGAGTCCTTCTACCTGCGCGCCGTCTCACCCGATGAGCCGGTGGGAGTGTGGATCCGCCTCACGGTGAGCAAGCCCGCCGGCCAGCCCCCGACGGGGTCGGTGTGGTGCACCGTCTTCGATGCGGGCCGGGGGCGCCCGTTCATGCACAAGGTGACCGGTGCCGATCTGAGCGTTCCGGCGGGCGGATGGATCGAGGTGGGCGATGCGCGCATGACGCCCGCGGCGGCCGAGGGCACCTGCGGGCCGGCGCAGTGGTCGCTGCGCTTCGCCTCTGAGGAGCCCGAGCTGCGCCACCTCCCGCGGGAGTGGCTCTACCGCACCCGGCTGCCCCGCACGAAGCTCACGAGCCCCGCGCCGGCGGCCCGCTTCGGCGGTGAGCTGCAGCTGCTGGGCCGCAGCGCGATCGAGCTGCGCGACTGGCCCGGCATGGTCGGGCACAACTGGGGCTCCGAGCACGCCGAGCGCTGGATCTGGCTGCACGGGCTGTCCTTCCGCGAGGAACCGCGGGCGTGGCTCGACGTCGCGCTCGGACGGCTCAAGGTGGCCGGGCGGATGACCCCCTGGGTGGCGAACGGGACGCTGTCGCTCGGCGGCCGCCGCCACCGGATCGGAGGGCTCACCGGGCGGAGGCTGCGCGTCTCAGAGACGGCCGAAGGGTGCGTTTTGGAGCTCGCTGGCGAGCGCGGGCTGAGGATCCGGGCGAGCGCCGACGTGCCCCACCTCGCGGCGGCGGGCTGGCTGTATGCCGACCCCGACGGGGGCCGCTCGGGCACGCACGACGTGATCAACTGCTCGGTCGCCGCGCTCGAGCTGACCGTGACGCTGCCCGGAGAGCGGGGGTCGCGAACGCTGCGCACGCCGCACGGCGCCGCCTACGAGCTGGGGCTGCGAGAGCACGATCATGGTGCGCCGCTCGCGCCGTTCTCGGACGGCTGAAAAATACGACTGGGCCAGCGGGGGGATCCTGGCCCAGTCGTGAGGGGTGTCCGAGAGGTGCGCGAGCTCCGCTCGGACTAGGAGGAGACGAAACGTCAGTGTCCGTCTACACCGCCCGGTCATTCTCCGGACAATGTTCAGTAAGTGTATCAGGAAACTGACAAAACCCCTTCGCCGGCCCTTTCCCCCGCTATCGTCGAGCCACAGCCATGCTCGCGACGACGTTCTCCTTCCCGAATCCCGTCAACGAGAAGGCCGCCCGGACGGTGGCCTTCGTGGTGATGGCGCTTGCGATCCTCACCCTGGCCACCTCCGCCTACTGGCTGCTCGCGGTGCTGGCCTACGGCTTCATCGCCCGGGTCCTCACCGGCCCCACGCTGAGCCCGCTGGGACGGGTGGCCAGCTCCATCATCGCGCCTCGCCTGGGCCCGGAGAAGCCGGTCCCGGGACCGCCCAAGCGCTTCGCGCAGGGCATGGGAGCCGTGATCAGCTCCGCCGCCGCGATCGCGGCGCTGGGGTTCGGCGCCGGCGACGCGGCGGACGTGCTGCTGGTGATGCTGATCCTCGCGGCCGGCCTCGAGTCGCTGTTCGGCTTCTGCGTGGGCTGCCGGATCTTCGCCCTGCTGATGCGCGCCGGGCTGATACCGGAGTCGGTGTGCGCGGAGTGCGCGGACATCCGGGCTCCCGGGCACTCGGCCGGCGCCGGCGCCTAGCTGCACCGACGCCCGCAGCCGGCGCCCGTCGATCGGGTCCGGCCGCGGGCGGTTGGCGCAAGCCTCAGCCGGCGTTGATCGTGACCGGCGTGCCGTCGCCGATGCGCGCGGCCAGCCAGTCGATGGCCGGAGTGCCGAGACGCACGCAGCCGTGTGATTCGGCGGCGCCCAGCGTGCCGCCGAGGTTGTCCCGGCCATGCATCGCGATCTGGCCCGGCCCGCCTTCGAATTCCTGCAGGGCGTTGGAGCGGGCGCTGAGGGCCAGCGCGAACGGGCCGCCGGGCTCGCCGCGCTGCATCTGCACGACCTCCTCGACAAAGAACTGGCCCGTCGGCGTGGGCGTGGAGGGCTTGCCCACGACCGCCTTGAAGGTTCTCACCCTGCTGCCGTCGTTGTAGACGGTCACACGACGGGCGCCGAGGTCGAGCACGATGCGCCAGTCCGTCACGGCCGGGCGGGTGCCCGGCTGGGTGATCCAGCCCGTCAATCCGTCGGGCCGGCCGGGAAGCATCACCTGAAGCCAGCGTGTCCCGCCCGCACCGATCGAACGGGCCAGCACGGGCAGGGTGGTCTGCTCGCCGGTGATCGGCCTTTGCGGGGCCACCGCCGCGACCGCCGGGGAGCTGGCCTCGGGTGCCTGGTGCGCGGTCTGTGCCGCGAGGAGCACCACGAGTTCCTGCGATGCCTGCACGTGTGCCGCGGTGTTCGCGCGGCCCGCTGAGCCCGCGGTGCTCGCGCCCGCCGGCGAGCCGGCCGCGAGGCCGAGCACGCCGGCCGCGCCGAGCGCGGCGACCATCTGGCGTGCGAGCCTGTGCGAGCTCATCCGGTGAACGCGCTTGTGTGGTGCAGACGCACTTTGTGAGCCGCCGAGTGCCGTTTGGCCGCCGTGCGTTTGGCCGCCGCGCGCCGCCGGGCAGCCGCGCGTCGTTTGGCGAGCACGGAGGGCGGGACAACGGTCCTCGATCCGATCGGCGGCAGCGCGGTCGTCCCGCCGCCGACTACGCCGGGGGGCCTCGCGCCGTTGGGCGTTTCGGCGCCACCGCCGCTGCCGCTGGTGCTCGAGGCGCAGTTGGACGTGGTGATGGTGTTCGTGTCGAGGGTCACGGCGCCGTTCCGCGCCAACAGCCGGCCGTGAATGGTGGCGGCCGTGTTTGCGGTGATGCTGGCGAGGGACATGACCGTGCCGACGAAGCTCGTGCCCGTCCCGAGCGTGGCCGAGGAGCCCACCTGCCAGAAGACGTTGCACGCCTGCGCGCCGTTGATCAGCGAGACGCTGGTGTTCGAGCCCGTGATCAGCGTCGAGCCGATCTGGAAGATGAACACCGCGTCGGGGTTGCCCTGGGCGTCCAGCGTGACGCTTCCTGAGGACAGCAGCAGCGAGCTGCTGGCGGTGCGGACGCCAGGAAGGAAGACCTGGCCCGCCAGGTCGGTGCCGGCCGAGCCGCTGCTCGGCCGCGACGCGGCGTCGTTATAGGCGGTGGTGAGGTCGTTCTTGGCGGCGATCGCGACGGCATCGTCGACGTGTGTCTGGCCGAGCACGTGTGGGGCGCCGGTCACCGACGAGCCGGGGCTGAGGCCGAGGTCGCCGAACATCGTGGTGGGGCCCGTGTTGGTGACGGTCGAGCCGCCCAGCACCGAGAAGGGGGCCGCCGTGCCGAGGCCGACCGAGGCAGCGGCCGCGAGGGCGCTGCCGGTGAAGATGAGGGTGGACAGCATCCCGGTCAGGAGCAGTCCTGCCCGGAGGGTCCTGCGGCCGGCTCGAGCGGACGGACGCCGGATTGCTGCGAGGCGGCCGCTCGAGGGCGACGGGCACTTCGATGGGACGCCACTTTTCATCGGCGTCTCCTGACTGCGGTGCAAACCACCGCTGGGAAAGGGGATGGCTCCCCGGTCTTGTTCGACCTGCTCTCCCTACCGACAGCTCACCGCCGCAGGCTTAATCAAGCATGCGCAACTCAACATATGTTGAGCATGCTTTGACAACTCGAAATGTGTTGGTCAAACGTGCGCAAGCCGACCCCTGCGGGTCTATCCAAACGCGCGCAAACCGACGCATTACGCCGCCCCGACCCGGGCCACCGGCGCTGATCGAAGCCCGAGCGCTCGCGGCGCAGGGGTGAGGCCCATCTCACCCCCGCTTACCCCACAGGTCCACCCCAAGATCACCCGCATGGGAGGAAGATCGCGAGTGCCACGGGCCCGAGCATGTCGGCATGGCTCGTCTCCTACACCAGAAATCAGTGGCCCTTAGCCGGAGCGTGGCACGCCGCCTCGCCGGCATCTCCAATCCCGTGCTGACGCCGTCTCAGGACGCGGCTCGCTATACAGAGCTCTACCTGCCGGCGCCCCCTACCGACGATCAGGTCTACCGCTTCTTCGACACCGCGTTCTGGCGGTTCGTCTGGATTCTCGTGACTCAGCTGGCAATCCTGTTCGGGTTCATCATGGTGATGCGCCACAACGTGTACACAACCGTGTTCGGGCTCCTCTGTCTCGCATTCATGATTCCGCACATCGTCGACAGCGCGTACCTGCGCCTGCGGCGTCGCAGCATCAGCCTCGATGCACACCTCGCCCTCAAGCAGGAGTTCGCCGAGACCGCCGAGCACGACTCGAGCGTGGATGTCTTCCTCCCGGTCTGTGGCGAGGAGATCGCCGTCCTTCAGAACACGTTCCACTACGTCCGGCGACTCGACTGGCCGGGCCGCCTGACCGTCTACGTGCTGGACGATGCCGACAGCGCCGAGGTGCGGAAGCTCGCCGACTACTACGGATTCGAGTATGTCGTCCGCGAGAACCGCGGCTGGATGAAGAAGGCCGGCAACCTGATCAACGCGTTCGACCATTCAACGGGTGAATTCATCGCCGTCTTCGATGCCGATTTCGCCCCTCGACCGGATTTCCTCTGGGAGACCCTCCCGTATATGGAGGACCGAAAGATCGGCGTCGTTCAGACATCCCAGTTCTTCAACGTGGACAAGCGCTACAACTTCATCTCACGATCCGCGGGCGCGCTGCAGGAGTTCTTCTTCCGCTGGGTACAGTGCCAGCGCCAGCTCGATGACGCCGCCATCGTCGCCGGTACAAACCTGGTCTATCGCCGAGCCGCAGTGGACGCCGCGGGCGGCTTCGCACAGACACCCATCGGCGAGGATGTGCACTCCGGCATCAAGCTGTGGTGGGCCGGATACAAGACAAGGTACGTTCCCCTGGCGCTCGCGACCGGACTGGCGCCCGAATCGTTCAACGCACTGGCCAATCAGCAGTATCGCTGGTGTCGAAGCTCCATGCTTCTGATGATCAACACGCACTTCCGCGACGCTGTGTTGACCAGGAAGCAGCGGTTGTGCTTCTGGGCCGCATTCCTGTTCTACATGACATCGGCGTTGATACCGATCACCGCATCGACGACGGGGCTGCTGATGATCTGGCTGTATCCCACGAAAGTGCACCTCATCAACTACCTGCCACTGGTGCCCGGGGCGATAAGCACGTGTCTGATCTTTCGCACGCTGGCGAAAGGATGGTGGCTCGGGATCTACCGCGTGTGCATGATCAACAGCTTCTGCCACATGCTGGCCTGCGTGCACGCGCTGCGCGGACACGTGGAGCCGTGGGCGCCGACGGGGGACAAGACGATCAAGGCGAATACGCCGCGCACGGTGGCCCGCATGTTCAGAATCTGGTTCGTAATCGTGCAGGCGCTGATCTGGACGGGGGTCGTCAGAGATCTGCAGACCCACCCGATCATCCCCTTCCTTCCGGTCATATCGCTCGCCTGCCTTCAGCTGTACCTGCTCTTCCCGTCCGTCATGAAGCTGCCCTACAATCATGCCTTCGACAGGCGGATAGTGTGGCCTCACCACCCAGACCGGGGGCTGTTCATGCGGCCGGATGATCTCGTTGTGCTCGCGGATGCTTAGGCGGGCGTTGTCGGCCGCTGTTGTGACCGTACTCATGGCCCCATCGGCTGCGAGCGCTGTGCAGCTCGGGATCATAGGATCCCCCGCGCAGTACGCGACGCTCAAGGCCGAGGGACTGCCGCTGAGCACCCTGGCGTCGTGGACATCGTTCGAGACTTCCAGCGGCAGACTTGGCGCGATCCTGGCCGAAACACCCGCTGGGGCGGAGCCGATGGTGAATTGGGAGCCGAACGGAGTTTCCATGCCAGGCATAGCGGCCGGGGACAACGATGCATATCTCGAATCCTGGGCTCGCGTGATCGCGGCATATAAAAAGCCGGTCTCGATACGGTTTGCACATGAGATGAACGGGACCTGGTACTCGTGGCACGCGACCGGCCCGGCCGCCTACGTCGCTGCCTGGCGTCAAGTGGTCAGCGTGTTCCGGCGCGTCGGAGCTACGAACGCGGTGTTCGTTTGGTCCCCCGACGGGCTCATCGGAGAACATCAGGGACCGTGGGAACGAGGGGTGGCGCAGTGGTATCCGGGCGCCGGGTATGTCAACCAGGTCGGAATGACGACCTACGCATTCGCCTCGAACATCAGGTTTGGACTGAACGCCTGGATGAGCAGGGTCGACTGGCTGCATGCGAAGTACCACAAGCCGATGGTGCTACCGGAGATGAAGGTCGTTTTCAGCAGCCGCTATAGCTGGCTCCGCGAGCTTGCCCCCGCCCTTGCGGCGCGACCGTGGATACAAGCGGTGTTCTGGTCTGAGTCCCCCACAAGCCAGTCAGGCACCCCGGGGTTCGGAAACCTCAACTGGCTGCTTGAAAATGATCCCAAAGCCCGCAAGCTGCTGAGGCAAGCAGTCGCACGATAGTCAGCTGGCGCGACGGCGCTCTACTGGGAGTAGACCCGCACCCAGTCGACGAGCATGGTTGCCGGGAACGGCGTCGACGCCTGCGGCGCACCCGGCCAATTTCCTCCCACGGCCAGGTTGAGGAGCAGAAAGTAGGGCTTGTTGAACACCCACTGCTGGCCCGCTGACAGCGAGGCCGGAGTGCGCGTGCTGTAGGGAACGCCGTCGAACGTGAACGTGATCGCCGAGGGGGTCCATTCGACTCCGAACACGTGAAAGCGACTCGCGAGCGATCCGGCCGAGTGCTCGGCGGCGGTCAGGTGGTAGCCCTTCAGGGCGCCGGGTTCCGGACCGTGGACGCTCCCGTAGAAGGTGAACGGATCGCTGCCGAGCGACTCCATCACGTCGATCTCGCCCGAGTTCGGCCAGCCCACGCTTTCGATGTCGCCGCCAAGCGCCCAGAAGGCCGGCCACAGCCCCGGTCCGGCGGGCAGCTTGATCCTGGCTTCGATGCGCCCGTATTCCGTGGCGAACAGCCCCTTGGTCTGCAGCCGCGCGGAGGTGTATTCGCGGGTGAGGCCGCTGCCGCCCGTGTAGCTTTCCCGACGGGCGGTGATCGCCAGGTGTCCGTGGCCATCGAGGGCGACGTTGCTCGACCGCGAGGTGTAGTACTCGAGCTCGTTGTTACCCCATCCCCCGCCACCGGTCTGAACGCTCCACTTGGTCGGGTCGGGAGCGGCGCCGGCCGGTCCGTTGAATTCGTCCGCCCAGATCAGGTTGCCGCTCGCCGAGGCCGACCGGGCGCCTCCGCGGCGATGGGCAGGCCTGCTCGTCGCGTGGGCGTGGGGACGAGCGTGAGCGGCGTGGGCGCTTGAGCCTCTCAGCGCCCGTGCGGGCGCGCTCGTGGCGCCCGCCATGATCGGTGTCGCCGCTCCCAGTGCACCGAGCACGCACATACAGAGCATGAGGCGCCTGACCATGAGATCACCATCGCCGCGCTCCGGCGCCCCTTGAGCCCGCCCTTCATGGCTGGCCGAGTGTCTCTGCAGACCATCCCGCTGCACAACTCAGCAATCCTACTCCCAGCGACGAGAAAATGACTTTTCATACAAGGTCGAGGACCCTGAGTGGTCCTCCCCGGTGCCCTGTGCCGCTCGGCGGCTCGCTTCAGCGGTGTCTCAGGCCATGACCGCGCCGCGCCGCGCCCCGCATGCTCGTTAGGCGAAGCGGAGGACGCGCGGCTGGGCCGGGCTCCGGCTCGGGCTCGGGCGCGGGCGCCGCCGCAAGCTCGCGGCGGGAGGAGACGCCGAGCTTCCGGTAGATGTTGCGGGCGTGGGTGCGAACCGTCTCGACGCCCACCTGCAGGGCCAGGGCTATCTGTGCGTTCGAGCGACCCTGCTGGAGCAGGGGAAGCACTTCGGCCTCACGCCCGGTCAGCAGGTGTCCCGCCCCGGTCGATCCGCCGGCCGAGTCAGAGGCGGCACGCGGCATCACCTGAAGGCCCCGGGAAGCGAGATGGATGGCGTTGAGCACGTCGCGCGACTGGGTGTTCCTGCCGAGGCAGGCGCTCGCTCCGAACGCGATCAGCTGAGCGCACTCCTCCATCGACGGGTCGTTGGCGAGCAACACCAGACGGGTGTCGGGATGGCGGGCGCTCAGCTCCCGAACCTCCGCCAGCTTCTCCAGCGCACCGACATCGAGGATCGCCACGGCGGGGCGGTGTCCTCGCAGCACGACGGGGATGCGCCCGTACTCCACCTCGGCGGCGACGATCGTGAGGCTCGGATCGCCCTCGATCAGCTCGCGCAGACCCCTGGCGAGGAGATCGTCGAAGCGGGCAAGGACGACGGTGATGGGTGGCTGTGGCGTCATTGGCGGTGCTCGCGGAAGCTGTGTACAGACTCATCGGCAGCCCACCGCCGAAAGGTGAGCCCCCTCTCACCCGCCCCTACCCCGGCGGTCCCCCGCAGATCACCCGCGCCGGGGGAGGAGCCGCGCGGCGCGCGCCCCGAGCATGTAGGACATGGCTCGCCTGCTCACCGCGTTGACCCTCGCAGTCGCGCTTCTGTTCCCGGCGGCGGCCGGGGCCAGCGTCGCCGGCGCCCAGCATTCTCACGCCCGGGCGGCTACGCACGCCAGGCTGTCGGTCCGGCAGGCGTCGCTTGAAAAGCTCGCCCGGCGCGGCCCCGCGGCGCTCGCCACCGCGGTCGCGGAGCTGTACTGGCACGCCGTGCCCTGCGGGGGCCAGATCAGGGTTCTCGGCGACCAGCCCGTGCCCTCGAGCCTCGAATACGGTACCGACGCCTGGGTCACCTTCAACTCCTCGCTCGGGCAGAACAACCTCGAAGCGTCCGCCGCCACCTACACGCGCTGCACGATCTCGCTCGCCCGCTGGCAGTGGCCGAGCCAGAGGGCGATGGAGGGCGACTGGAACATGTTCTGCCTGACGGTGACCCACGAGGTCGGCCACCTGCTCGGCTACAAGCACACGCTGGCCCCCGGCGCGGTTATGGCGCCCGTGTTCACCAGCGAATCGAACGTCCCGGCGATCTGCCGGGCAACGCGCCGGCTGGGCATGATCATCGCCGGGCCAGCGCGCACCCGCTGAGCTCCGCCTCTCCGGCGACCCTATTTCAGCGCACCGATGACGTCGCTGTAATCGTCGGTCCACAGCCTCGTGCCGTTGTGGCCGTTGAGATATGAGCCCTGACCGGTTCGCGCCAGCTTTGCGGCGAGCGTGCGATCGCCGGTGACGAGCACCCACTGGGCCCTCTTGATCGGAGCGCCGCTTTCGTCGCGATCGCTGTCGATGAACACCGCGATCTTCCCGAGCGCGCTTGCGGCGCGAGCGACCACCGGGGCCAGGTGCAGATAGCGGTTTGAGACGTGCACCGCGACGACGCCACTCGGTGCCAGGTGGCCGAAGAACAGCTGAAACGCCTGCAACGTCAGCAGGTGGATCGGAACGGAGTCTCCGGTGAAGGCGTCGACGGCAAGCACATTGAAGCGCTGGTCCGGCTCCCTTTCCAGTGAAAGGCGCGCGTCGCCGCCCACCACATCGACGTGAGCCGGCGATTCCCTCAGGAAGCTGAACTGCGTTTTTGCGATCTGGGTCACGAGCGGATTGATCTCGTAGAACTGGTAGGAGTCGCCGGGTCGTCCGTAGGTGGCGATCGTGCCGGCGCCCAATCCGATCACGCCGACGCGGAGTCGCCTGTGAGCGCGGCCCTCGGTGCGCAGGGCAACACCGACGCCGGAGGCTGGGCCGTAGTAGGTGGTGGGCTCCCGCGCGCGTTCGCGGGCCAGGAACTGCTCACCGTGGACGATCGTGCCGGAGTAGAGTTCGCGCAGGGCGAACGGACTCCCCACGCCGGAATCCCGGACCGTGAGAGCGCCGTAGAAGTTCCGGACCGCGACGCGATCGCCGCTGTTGTGGTCGCGCACCTTTCCGTATACGTAGAGGCTGAGCAGGAGCGTCAAGGCGGTTGCCACGGCGGCGGCCGCGCGGCCGGGCCACGCCCCGCCCGGAGCTGGCCTGAGCCAGCCCGCCGCCAGCACGACCAGCACCACAAGCGCGCACAGGACGAGGCCGAGCGCGAGTTCGAAATAGCCCGAGAAGACCTGCGGCGCGACAACCGCCACGAACAGGCCGCCCACCGCCCCGCCAACGGCGACCATCAGATAGAACGAGGTCAGGTGGATGGCCGGGGGCTTCAGCCGCGCCAGCTCGCCGTGACAGACGATGCAGCACACGAGCAGGCCCGCGGAGAAGAAGGCGATCTGGCCCGTGATCCCGACCTCGAGTTCCTGTGGGAAGAGGTTGTAGGCCATCAGACCGAGCGCCAGTGGAAACAGCGGCAGGAACAGCTTGCGCCGGTAGCCGCCGCCCTCGAAGCAGATGATCAGGCTGAGCAGGTAGATGCCGAACGGAAGCACCCATAGGAAGGGAATCGGCGCGATGTTCTGTGTCAGCTGGTTGGTGACGGCGAGAAACATCAGCGACGGGACCGCGGCGAGGGCGAGCCACAGCAGGTGCGCTCTGAGACCGGGTCTTCGGGTCGATGCCGTGGAGACCGTCGCGGGCGTGGAGGCCTTGGGCGCAGAGCTGCTCGCGCGGACCGCGATACCGATTCCCAGGAGCACGAACAGCCCATAGGCCGCCGACCACGCGTCCGCCTGGACATGGGTCCGAAGATGCGGTTCGACCAGCACGGGATAGCTGAGCAGGCCGAGCATCGAGGCCGCGTTGGAAAGGGCGTAGAACCGATACGGACGGCCGGCGCCACGCGCGTACCAGGCCTGGAGCAGCGGCCCCGTGGCAGACAGCGCGAAGAACGGCAGCCCGACCGTGACGGCGAGCAACCCGAGGATCCGCAGGGTGGGGTCCTGGCCGCCCACGGGCTTCCAGATCGGGTTCGGCAGGATCGGCAGCACGAGCAGGGTTGCGAGCAGAATCGGGACGTGCACGAGCATCTGTCGCCGGGCCGGCACATGGCTGATCAGGAGATGCGCGTACAGGTAGCCCAGTACGAGGACCATCTGAAAGAACAGGACCGTCACCATCCAGACGGCGGCGGAGCCGCCGAACCAGGGGAGGATGAGCCGCCCCATGATCAGCTCCACCTGGAACAGAAGGAAGGCGCTCAGGGAGATCGCGGCCGCGTAGAGCACCACGGTTCCCCGGCGCTTTGCGCTCGGCTCGGTGCGCGTGGCGCCTGCCGGCGGACTGCGAGGCGGCTCCCCCGGGCGCGCGCGCGGCCGCCGGCGCCGGCCCGGACGCGAGGCGCCGTCGACAGTCAGGGGAGGACCAGGCCGGCCAACGGCGCGGGCCGATGAGATGTAGTGGGACAGGGGCACCGTGTTGCGCGTATCGACCGCGCGCAAGCAACACTGGAGCACAAGGACCGCTGGCGCTAGACCGGAGCGCGATGTGGGTCCATCCCCACCGCCCCCCATTGGTCCAGCGTACGCGGCACGCTACACCTGCCAACCGGTTTCGACGAACAAGAGGACATGGCCCCACGTCCTCACGGGCCGCGTCTGCGCTCCTTGCCTGACTGGCCGACGCTCGCGGGTCCGATCGCAGTTGCGGCCGTGGCGGTGTTCATCCTCCTGACGAGCCTGCACACGGGCAATTCGGCGGCCTGGACGGCCTTTGACAACATCGGCGAGGCGCTGGCCGCCGTGCTCGCCACGATCGCCTGCGCGATCCGGGTGAGCAGGGAGCGCTCGCTGCATGCGTTGACTCTGGAGGTGCGGCGAGAGGGCTTCGCCGGTGCGTCGGCCGTCGCCCTGCAACGGCGGTCACGGCTCGCCTGGCCGCTGCTGACGGCAGGCGTGGGGGCCTGGGCGCTCGGCCAGATCGGCTGGACCGTCTACGAAACGGGCTTTGGGATTGAACCTAGGTCGCCGTCTGTCCTGGACGGCCTGTTCCTGCTCTCTCCGGTTCTCATCATCTGCGCTCTGCTGGCGATGGTGCGTACGCCGGCCGGCTATCTCTCGCAGCTGCGGGGCGCAGTGGAGGGACTCTTCATCGCATCCGGCTTCTTCCTGTGCAGTTGGAGCCTTGTGATCGGCTCGGTGCTCGCGCACGGCCAAACCCTGACGCTCGGCGGCCTGATCAACCTGGCCTACCCCGTGCTCGACGCCATCGCCCTCGCTGCGGTGTTCTTCGTCATCCTGCGGGGCAGGCAGAGCCCGTCGGCCGGGCTTGGCCTGCTCGCTCTCGGCATCGTCTGCGTGGCGGCGTCCGACTCTTCCTACTGGTACCTCACCCAAACCCAGCCCGCGTTCCCCGGCGTGAGCCCGCTCGACGCAGGCTGGGTCGCGGGGTTCCTGGCGATCGGTATCGCGACCATGCGGTCGGGCAAGCCACGCCGCTGGGTGCAGAGACTCGCCGGCAGCAGGCTGTCGCTGGCGCTGCCCGAGCTGCCCGCAACCGTCGGCGTCCTGACGGTCCTCGCGGGTTGGCTGCTCAGCGGCAGGGTGGCATCGGAGGAGGCGGTGCTGGGGATCATGGCGGTCGTCTTGATGCTCGGGGTCGCGCTGCTCGTGATCGTCACGTATGAGAATCACGCGCTTTCGACCGACCAGGAGCGTCGAGTCGAGGAGCGAACGCGTGAGCTGGTGGACGCCCGCGCTGAGACGCTCCAGCGCCTGGCCACCGCAGCCGAGTACCGCGACGGCGACACCTTTCGACACACCGAGCGGGTCGGCGTCACCGCCGCCGAGATCGCTGCTCGGCTCGGTCTTGCTGCGGAGGAGGTCGGACTTCTGCGCGAGGCGGCGCCGCTGCACGACGTCGGGAAGCTCGCGATCTCCGACACGATCCTGCTCAAGCCGGGGAAGCTGAGCACCGAGGAGTATGAGGTCATAAAGACCCACGCAGAGCTCGGCGCGCGCCTGCTCTCCGGCAGCAGCTCGCCGGTGCTTCAGATGGCGACGGTCATCGCCGCCAGCCATCACGAGCGATGGGACGGGGCAGGGTACCCCGCGGGCCTGGCCGGAAAAGCGATCCCACGGGTGGGCCGCATAGTCGCCGTGGCCGATGTCTTTGATGCGCTCACCCACGATCGACCGTACAAGTCGGCGTGGCCTGTTGAGCGAGCGATCGCGGAGATCGAGAGGGGCGCGGGGTGCCAGTTCGACCCAGGTGTCGTGGCGGCATTCCTCGCGGTGCGACAGGACGCCTCGGTTGCATCCGAGAACGACGGTCAACAGCGGCCGCGAACGGTCCGCGGGACGCGACTACGAAGGGGGAGACGTACCTCCCCGACCGCGGCTCATGTGGCGTGACTCACGCGGATGGTGGTCCTGTCTCGGGGCTGCGGAGATAGGCTGCGCTGTGCGCGCAGCGCGTGAACGACACTCGGCGCGATCACGAGGCCATGAGCAAACACGGGCACTACAGCGAGCAGGAGTTTGAGGCACTCGTCTCCTCGGCGCTCGACGAGCTGCCGATCGAGTTCCAACGCGCGCTCGAGCACGTGGCGGTTGTCGTGTCCGACCGCGGTGCCGAGAACCACGCCTACGGCATGTACGTCGGCTCCAAGCTGGGTGGTATGCCCTACTTTGGGGGTGGTGGCCTGCCTGAGGAGATCCTGATTTTTCGCGACACACTCGTGCGCGACTTCGGGGACGATCCCAAGCGCCTGCGGGCACAGGTCATCCAGACGGTGCGTCACGAGGTTGGCCACCACCTCGGCTTCGACGAGACGGGCGTCCGCAAACTCGGGCTCTGATGCCCGGGGTTCAATTCGATCAAATGGGCGCTGGGGTCGCGCGCGTGACGCGCTCACGCAGGCGCACACGCAGGCCCTGCGGGACCATGGTGAAGGAGAGTTGCTCATTCACCTGACCGTTCGTGGTGTCGAGCTCCACTTCAAAATTACGAGCGATCATCGCCATGGCGCTCTTGGACTCCAGGAACGCAAGGTTGCGCCCGGGGCAGAAGCGTGGACCGGCTCCGAAGGGTAGGAACGCCTTGGGATCATGCTTTGAGCGAGCCTCGTCGCCGTCGCCAAGCCAGCGCTCGGGTTCAAACTCGCTCGCGCGCGCATAACCACCCCCGTGAATACTCGCGTGGCGGGTCAGCAGCATGAGGTGAGTCCCGGCCGGCATGTGGGTGCCGGCGATGGTCGTATCGAACAGGGGCTCAACGCCGATGAAAGGAGCCACGGGCTTCAGCCGCATTGACTCCCGCAGCACCGCCTCCCCGTATTGAAGCCGCTCGACGGTCTCATATGAGAGGGGAAACGGATCCTCCTCGAGCACTCCGTCTGTCTCGCGTGCGCAACGCGCCTGGATCTCGGGCCTGCTCGCGAGCAACCAGATCGTCCACGCCATCGTGTGCGCCGTGGTGTCCTCGCCTGCGAGCAGGAGCGTGAAGGTGTTACCGATGATTTCATCGTCTGTGAAGGCGCCGTCAATCTCCTGAGCCGCGAGCATCCCCTCCAGGAAATTCTCGGGTGCGTCGCGGAGTTGCGGTCGTTCGGCAATCCGTGCCCGAGCCTGCTCGATGAACCGCTCCACGGCGCGGCGGATCTCAGCGAGCGAACGATCCGCGGCGCGATCCGCCGGCAGGCGGACCCAGCGCCAATACCGAACGGGCATGGCCACACGGCGACCGCCGGTCTCGATGACCCGTTGAATGTGTCCCTGCAGCTCATTGTCGCGGCGCTCAAGCGTGTTGAGGTCGTGGCCGAAGGCCAGAGCCGAGGTGACATCGACGGTATAGGACGCCAGCTCTTGCCCGATGTCGAGTGCCGCTCTCGCCTGCGCCGCCTGGTTCAGTCGGTGATACAGCCGCTCGGTGCTCGTGCGCACGATGTGGAAGTAGCGGTTGAGGTGATCGGAGTTCAGCGCCGTGACAGCCAGGCGCCGCTGGCGCCGCCATTCCTCTCCCTCCGCGACGAACACGCCCGAGAGACCCGTTTCATCAGAGCCCTCCTTCATCTCATGCCAGCGTCTGTAGGCCTCAGGACGGTTCCGCAGGATCGTGTTGATCGTGTTGATGTCACCGATCCCCACGACACGACGCGGGCCAACATTGAAGCGGAAGACCGGGCCGTAGCGCCGGCACCACTCCTCGGCCACCAGATGCAACGTACTCGGGCGCAGTTGGTGTGCGTTCCCCAAGAGCGGTAGCCCGGGAGGTCCGGGCAGGTCGTCGACTGAGCTCGCCGGTGCCATAGCCGTAGAGGGACTGGCATCCCTGTGGAGGAACCATATCCGGGTCGCAGTCGCTCGGCCGAGGACACGGCCGAGGCGTCCGCGCGCATGCCTGCTGTGCTGGGGCCCTGAATGGCGCCGATCTGATTGCCGGTATGCTCCGCGCACTCGGCGCCGAGGGGACGCTGCCATGACTAAGGAGGGCTAATGAGAGCTGAACGGAAATGGCAGGGAGCGGCCGTCATCGGAAGCGCTGTGGCGCTGCTCATAGGCGCCGCTGCGCTTGCACCCGGGGCCTCGATCGCCGCGAGCACCCACAACTGCGGGACGAAGCGCGTGACGATCGAACGCAAGGCCGAAAACGGCGTGCCGGCCAGCAAATTCACGGTGACCATCAACAAGGTCACCACCCAGGGAGTCAGCTGCCAGGCGGCCGAGTCGTTTCTGAAGAAGCTCTACGGCTCGGGCACCGGAGTGCCGGAAAAATACAAATGCGCGATCGGCCACTTCAAAGTTCCGCCCGGCAAAGTCCCGGAGGTCTGCACCCGGTCAGGGAAAAAGATCCAGTTCGCCGGGCAGGGTGGCTAGATCGGTCGCGGCGGGGCCCTGAACGGCCTCCTCGATGCAGAAGACGGCCGCACCGAGGCTCGAGGCGGCCTCGCGGATGCGGTTCTCGTGGACGAAGCGTTCCACGCTGCCAGGATATGGGGTCCTGCGACGCGCCCGAGAGGATTCGAACCTCTGACCTTCGGTTCCGTAGACCGACGCTCTATCCAGCTGAGCTACGGGCGCAGAGCCCGCCAGTCTAGGACATCGGGCCTCGCCGCCGCCCGGATCGCTCGGCCATATCACGAATAAATCACGATTAAGTCGGCTCGATCTGGGTCAGAGCCTCCGATCGAGACCTCCAGTGGGGTCGGCCTTGTCCTCGGGCCGCCAGTGACCTGCTCCCACGCAGAAGCAGGAGCACGACGGGCTCGTCCTCGGAGCGCTGGTCCTCGTCCGTTGCGGCAGTGAGCCGCGTCTGATGCGGACGCCTGCTTCACGCGCAAAGCGCAACTGGACGAACGCGGATGTGAGAGTCAGGGCTCGGCTGCCGGCTGTGGGGCGAGCAGCGCCGTCGCGCGTGGCTCGAAGAGCCCGTAGCCGTGCTCGCGCGACAGCTCGAGTGTGCGCGTGGCGTGCTCGCGCGCTCCCGCTGAGTCACCTCGGACGGCGAGCGCCTCCGCCCAGCCCAGCTGCGCGCGGGCGGCCCACAGCGGCATGCTGTTCGTCTCCTGAAACTCGCACGCGAACGACAGGTGCTGATCGGCGTGCTCGTGTTTGCCGAGGATGGTGGCGAGCAGGCCCAAGTACATGCGGGCGTGCCCATAAGCGGCGACACCGTTCCAGGCGATCTGGTCTGCCCAGGGCTCAATGAGCTCATGGAGGATCGAGGCGGCGTCGCAGTCGCCAGTCTGCGCTGCCACGTCGGCGTAGAGCACAAGAGCGGTGAGCTCGTTTACTCCCGGGAGAATGTGCTCGAAGCGGTCGCTCGCGGCCTCCTTCAGGATCGCCGCGGCCTCACTACGACGGTCGAGCCAGCACAGCGTCCACGCGAGGCCAGTGCGTACAGCCACGATGCCCGGTGTGGCGCTTGCCCTCTGCTCGAGCGCCGCAATGATCTCCTCCCCACGCCCCTGGGCCCGGCGAGCAAAGGAAAGCTGGATACCGTAGATCAGGATCGCGTCTGGCTCTCCCGCCTCCTGCCCGATCTGAAACGCGCGCTCCGCGATGCGCTCTGCGGCCGCCAGATCGCCGCACAGGAGTTCCAAACCCGCGTGCTGGAACGTTGCAAACCACTTCAGCGACGGCTGCGCGAGCTCGCTCGCGATCCGTCGCGCAGACTCGCCCGTGGCCTGTGCCCGAAGCAACTCCCCCCCTTCAACGTAGACGTGCGATTCGACCTGATGCGCCCAGAACTGCAGTGCGGGGTCGCCGGATGCTGCAGCGCACTCGGAGAGCTCCTTTATGAGGGCGCCTCGCAGGTCGAGCGTCTGCGCAGACCAATATGCATAAAATGCCTGGCGCAGCACTTCGGCGAGCGTCCTCGCGTCGCCCGTCTCGCGGGCCAGCGAGACCGCCTCCTCGGCGAGCGAACAACGCCGGTCGAACTCGGGGCCATAGGTGAGCTCCATGGCCTGAAGTCCCAGCAAGCGCGCGCGGCGCGTCGGCTGCGGCGGGTCGTCGAGCTCGAGCGCCCGTTCGATCGCTCCAAAGCGTTCCTCGTCGAGCTCCCCTATCGTGCTCGCGAAGCCGCGGCTATTGGCGAGCGCGCCGCAAGCTCGGCGTCGGCGAGCTCGGAAGCGGCGCGTGAGGCCTCAAGCAGCGTCTCGCGGTAGGCGGCCTGCCCGATCTGGCGCTGGGCCTCGCCCAGGCTGATCAGCGCCTCACAACGCTGTGCGTCCTCAGTGTCCCCGGTCAGCTCGACGGCATCGGCTAACAGCTTTCGCGCCTCGGCCGGGGCTAGGTCGCGGTGGGAGAGCACCGCCAGAACCATCGAGTCGATCTTGTCGGTCTTGCAGGCCAGCGGCGCCAGGCCCTTGACCTTCTGGGCGTCGGCGATCTCGACCGACCAGCCGCAGGCCT
>Ga0182024_10009161_pt1 | contig 20577 bp, 23 predicted proteins | sample P32metaG_FD_120480 | JGI IMG/M metagenome (GOLD analysis project Ga0182024, IMG submission 120480) | Permafrost microbial communities from Stordalen Mire, Sweden - P3-2 metaG (Illumina Assembly) | ecosystem: Environmental > Terrestrial > Soil > Wetlands > Permafrost | place: Sweden: Stordalen... | reverse complement strand
ATCGCCGATTGTGCCCGTTACGACAACCTCAGGAGAACCATCTGATGGAACGAACTCAACTCTTCGACCTCATGGGCGAACTCAAGCTCTACGGCATGAAGGCCGCCTTCGACGAGATCATGGCTACGGCCGTCAAACGCCAGCACGAACCTCAGCGCATCGTCGGTGATCTGCTCAACGCCGAGATCAGCGAGAAGCAGGCGCGCTCGATCAAGTACCAGCTCACCAGCGCCAAGCTGCCGCTAGCCAAGGACCTCGACGACTTCCAGTTCGAGGGCACGCCGATCAACCAGACACTCGTCAACGAGCTTGCCGGCGGGGACTTTATCGCCCAGCAGCGCAATGCCGTGCTGGTCGGCGGAACTGGCACCGGCAAGACCCATCTTGCCATCGCCATCGCCAGAAGCTGCATCCGGTCCGGTGTCCGCGGGCGATTCTACAACGTGGTCGATCTCGTCAACCGGCTCGAGACCGAGACCCGCAACGGCCGGCAAGGTCGGCTCGCCGACCACCTCACCAGGATGGACTTCATCATCCTCGACGAACTTGGCTATCTGCCATTCGCCCAATCAGGAGGGCAACTCCTGTTCCACCTCGTCAGCCGACTCTACGAGCGCACCTCAATCATCGTCACCACGAACCTCGCCTTCGGGGAGTGGCCGAGCGTCTTCAGTGATCCCAAAATGACGACCGCTCTGCTCGATCGCCTCACCCATCACTGCGATATCATCGAAACCGGCAACGACAGTTGGCGCTTCAAAAGCCGGGCTGACGATCAACCGACAACCCGCGCTCGCGCCGTCTCCGCAACCCCGACCAGCTCCGACGGCGCGACCGCTACCGCCCGTACTCGTCGCTCAAGAGGGTCAAAATTGGACGCCGATCGGGGGTCAAATTTGGAAGCCGATTGACAAATTGGCGTGACAGTCGCCAATCGTGCGGTAGCGCGGCAGTCCCTTGGGGATGGGTTGCCAGATGTACCGCTTGCCGAGCCGCTTCAAAATGTCGGGCACGCTCGGCGCGCACCCGACGCAATTCAGGCGATTGGGGTCGCTCATAGTCATCGCCTTTCGCTTTCTGTTGCGAGGCGGACGACTGAGCGGGAGGGATTACACCGTTGACCTTTCGCTCCGATGCGCCCGCCTCATGAACACCCTCGTTGCCGGGGTGACCCTCCCGCTTTTGGACACGGGAGGCTGTGGACTTGGCACCGGACGCGATAGTCGCTTTCGGTGTCGTGGCCTACATAGGCGCGACCGGAGCGCCGTGCAAGCAAAGTTGGCGGGAAGGTTAATTCCGGATCGGTTCCTTTTCTTGTTAGCTTTCTCTTCTTACGAAACTCTCGAAAGGGTGCACCAATGAAGCGTCTGACATCGCGATATAAAAAGTGGTTGATGCACCGGCAGCGTTACGCCTCAAGAAGGCGTCGGGCAGCAGCAGCCCGTTTATCCCCGCCCTTCTCGACCCAGCGAATGGTGCAACTTTACACAACGGTTCAAAAACTTGCGCAGCAATTGGCTTACCGCGACAGCTTCTACGTTATCTGGGCCTATAGCCAATATTTGCAAACCAAAGGCTTTCACATCCCAGATGACATCGAAGTCGCTGCCCAGTTTTTATCGGCAGTTTCGCCACAGTCTCTCCTCTCAGAATGGACGTTAGAGCAGATCACGCGTGAAGTGATCCAGTCCGCGCACGAAGCGTCTCAGGGAGGTCGAAGCCTCCGGCAATGGGCAACGCTCGCACAGATCGCAAACGCACTGCGGGACCTTGAAGGCGAAATATACGCAAGGCTGGTGGGCGGAAGGAAAATTCACCTGGAACTGATGAGAATTTCGCATCGTCAGTTTATTTGGCAGCAGCAAAGCCTGAATTGGCGCTGGATCATACGCTACTACAAACTATTCAATACGCCACCGATTGACGCGTTATCGCAGAAGTCCATCGGTCTCACCATCGATCATATCTACTTGATTGGGATGTCGTACCTAGGGATGTTTCTAACAAGTCCGTTCGCGATGCGGCAAATCAAAGTCGAAATACCTGGTCTCACCGAAGGACACATCGATCGCTTTTTGCGGTTTACGTCCCTCGACCTTGCCGAACTCCGTGACAGGCTTCGTGCAGAGCATGCTTTAGATGAGGGCTTCGCCTACCGGTATTCGTCTCTCCGAGAATTCCCGTTAATCGGAATTTCGCAGGGAGGCTTAGCTGAGATCGCGTGCCCAATCCCGACGTTGCTCTTTTGGCGCATAACCACCGGTCTCTATTATACTTTGAAGAACGAAAAGGGCTTTCCAACTGCTCTTGGTCAATCCTTTCAGGACTACGTCGGCGAGGTGTTGCGCCACCGGATGACCAATAAAGCGATGCAGGTTCTTGGCGAGGCCGAATATCAGATCGGGAGACATCGCAAGGATACCGTGGATTGGATCGTTCAGCGGGGCAACGAGGCCGCCCTATTTGTTGAATGCAAGACGAAACGATTGACGTGGGCGTCCAAGACCGGCTTGGCTGATCTCTCAGCCCTTGAGCAGGACATACGAAAGCTCGCGGGCGCGGTCGTACAGGTATACCGGACGATCATCGATTACCGGGCCAACCGCTATCCTCAGCTGCCTTTTTCCGCCGACCGACGCATCTATCCAGTGGTTGTGACCTTAGAGCCGATCCGGGAAGTTCTTGAGTCTGATGAATCGGATGTGATTCATTGTTGGGCGCTTGATTCTCGATGGAGCGCCCCATGTGGAAGCCCGAACACCGCCAAGCTGCGAACCGCAGTGGCCTTCGTTACCCGAGCGATTTGACTGATATCGAATGGGCGATTGTGGAGCCCATGATCCCGCCTGCACGACATGGCGGGCGCAAACGCTCCGTGAACGTGCGTGAGGTGCTGAACGGGATCTTCTACATCCTATGGACCGGCTGCCAATGGAAGGCTCTGCCAAAAGACCTGCCGCCGAAGAGCACCGTGCACGACTATCTGGAGCTATGGAACTGGGACGGCACGTTAGAGCGCATCCACCATGCCCTCTACGTCGCGGTACGCGAACAGGCCGGACGTGAAGCAAGTCCGACGGTAGCGATTATCGACTCGCAAACCGCGAAGGGTGCTCAAAAAGGGGGCCTTGGCTCGATCCTTCGGGCTACGACGCGGGCAAGAAGGTCAAGGGTCGCAAGCGGCACATCCTGGTCGACACGCTGGGCCTCTTGTTGAATGTTGTCGTTCATCCCGCCGATGTTCAGGACCGTGACGGCGCCTTCCTGCTGTTGCGCCGGGCAAGACGACTGTTCCCGTTTATCAAACGCATCTTTGCTGATGGTGGCTATGCCGGAGAGAAGATGGCGCTCGTTGTCTGGCGAACAGGAGCATGGAAGCTGGAGATCGTGAAGCGATCCGACGTTGCTGGCTTCGAAGTCTTGCCCAAAAGGTGGATTGTCGAAAGGACGTTCGCCTGGATCAGTCGCAATCGCCGCCTGGCTCGCGACTTCGAGCGCTACGCTATCACCGTCGCCGCCTTCGTCCGCCTCGCCATGATCCGCATCATGCTCAGGCGACTTGCTGCAAACGCCTCGTCATGAATCCAAACTTCCCGGATGGGCTCTTAGAGGACTGGTATTTCTTCGGACACGAGCTGCCAGTTAGATTGGAGATGGCTGTCAACGAAGTCATGGTAAGGGCGGACTTACCCATCGATTGGTTGGAGGAAATGCCCTATTCGATCATGTCAGTTGACGAGTTTGAGACCGCGACGGGCGTCATCAATACGATCGGCATTCATCCCTTTATTTCCGGCAAGGTACTCGACCCGCAACGTCGCCATTGGAGTTATGGCCCTTACGGCAATGATCGGTACCCGAACGAGGTTCGCAATCTTCCCCCACTCTTTGAGGGCGAGTACGAGGCGATGTTCGCAGGCCTGGTGCCGTAGCTTGCAGCACTCAGCACTTAAAAATTTCCTTGGGGCTCGATACGACCCAGCGGCAGGCACTACGCCGCTCCACGCGAGCAAGCATGCCTCGCGCGCGCGAATAGGCAGCGAAAGTGGCTAACGCGGGGCTATGTATTTTCTGAATTGTTGGCGCTTTTCAGAGTGTCCCCGTAGCTGGCGATCCATAGGAAGGTCATCCGTCAACGGCTCGCGCCCACGTAGAGTGAAGAGAGTGAGCAACGCGGACGGCACCATGCGTTCGCTGTCGCGGATGCGCCGCCGATATTCCCCCGACCATCTCCGGCGAAGCGGACGCGCCTCTTCGTGCAGATGACCCGAGACGGTTCACACGTCGTCGGTATCGTCGCCCCGCTCACACGGCACGGGTTGCAAAAATAATGCTCGCCGCAGCGCCCGCCGTCAGAGTTACGCTAACAGAGGCTTCGATCGGGCCTCTTCGGCAAATCGACCGTAGGGTGTCGTCCGCCTCGGCACCGCAACTCGACCGGTAATCCAAGCTTGTGAACCTGCACCGTCTGCCGCGGTGGAAGAAGGGCGTTTACCAGCACTACGGAAAGCGTCATTTACACAGCTATCTTGCCGAGTTCGATTTCCGCTATACTCGTCGCGAGGCGTTAGGCGCGAATGATGTGGCGCGAACCGGGCACGCATTGCGCGAGATTGCCGGCAAACGTCTAACGTTCCGGTCAGTTGGCAGGGCGCGATAGACCAATGTCCACGGATGGCGAAATAACTCTCACGATCCACGGCCTTGACGCGGACAATGGGAAAGTGCGCGCCGACGCCTTCATAGAAAAATTTCGCGCACTGCTCCGATCTCTGAAGCTGGCGGATAGACAGGTCAACGAGAAACGAAGCCATGAATATGTGATCGTTGGCCTTGAGACCGCGAGCGCTCATGCTTCTCTGCGTGAAAAACAGATCAGAACGGCCGTTCCGGCTTCTAGCGTCGAATATGTCAGCGCGGTAGTCGAGGCGGTCTATAACGGTGATCGGAATGTGCAGCGATTTCCCAAGCAGATCGTTGCTGCATTGAAGCCTCTTGCTAATGGCGTAGGCACTCGTTTTTCTCACGGTGAATTAAAGTTTCCCGGTGGGACCGTAGTTCGAATTGACGACTATCTGGAAAAGCAAATCGATAAAGCGATACGGCGGACGAAGGGCGAGGCGACGGAGGAACACCGGAACTTCGAAGGCGTCGCATTTGAAACGCTTGATGGAATTGTGAAAGAGATGGATGCGCGTGGCTCTTTAGTGCGCGGCAAACTAGTTCTTACGGTCGGCGGAAAGGAATTAGATTGCATCTTCCGCACTGAAGACATGGAGGTTTTGCGCACAAGCTTCGATAAGCGCGCTCGAATTGAAGGCATTGCCCATTACGACGGTGTGAGTTTGCTGCCGGTGCGCGTCGACGTTCGAAGGATCGAATTAATCAAAGAAGATGGCGACCTCTTGAAGTGGAAACAGGCCCTGAAGCGTGGTCGTGGTGGGGGCCTCGACGATGGCTGATGTTGCGTCAAATTTGTTTTGGGATAGTTGTGTGTTTTCAGCCTTCTTATATGACGAGAAGGACACATACGACTTGGCACCTATCGAGCAATATCTCGCCGAAGCCAAAGCGGGGAAGCACAAAATTTACACGTCCTCGGTAGTTTTCGCGGAAGTCGCTACAAGCAAGATCAAACATAAAAAGCTCGGCACGATGGGAGATTTGATTAGAGATTTCACCGGTTCCGTTATCGTAATCGATCCCTCTGTCAATGTGATGCAATTGTCCGGAAGGCTCAGAGATATTCGATACAAGAAGGGACAATCCGACAAGCGCGTTCTATCCACAGGCGATGCCGTGATGCTGGCTACCGCGCTTCATTTGGAAGACGCCTACAATGTGAAAGTGGACGTGTTTCATACGTATGATAATGCGAAAAAGAAATTTGTGCCGATATTGAGCTTCCAAGACTGGTGCGAAGGATTGATGGGAGATCAGGCTAAATGCGCTAAACGCGTCTGTGACCTTAGACGATCAAAGCCAATACACTCTTCTCCGCGACTACCTGGGACATAGTGGGGCGACGCCGGGCATCGTGAAAGCCATATGCCGTAGTCAGGGATAAAAGGGGGGCGATTTTCTTTCGACTGCTCGCCACCTCGAATGCGAGGGCGATATCCGGCCATGATCGAACGCGTCGAGCCGAACGGGAGTTATACTGTCCGCTGGAAAACGAACTGGGGTGACGTGGAAAAGCCGTCGACATCAACGGTTGCTCGTCGCCGCAGTTAAATTGTCGGACAACATGCAACCGAACCCTACAACGAAGGAACTCTTAGCAAGTGTTGTGAAGTCTGGATTTTGTCGATTTATCGGGACGGCGCGCTACGTTGAAGAAATAATTCAATTCCTTCAGCACCATCAGTTTACGGTGTCGAAGACGTCGCTGCAAATGAAGAGTGGAATGACTGCGAGACCGAATACGCTATCTGCAAAATATGGGACAGGAGGCTTTCCATTTCATACCGATTTTGCGTTCTGCGCGATGCCTCCGCGCTATATTCTGTTGTTAAATGCAACCGAAGCTCAGTTTCGAAGGCCAACACTGGTCGTACGAATGGAGGAGCTAGCGGTACAGCTTCAAAGCTTGATCAGACAATCAACCTGGAACCTCAGACGCTCACAAAAGCATTATCTTGTTAATGGTCAATTCGTGCAAAATGGACAGATTGTCTGGCGCTGGGATTGTGATTTTCTGAAGCCGGCTAATAGCGAAGCGGAAGAAGCATCCCGCTCAGTGCCGACGGCAATGAATGAGCTAGCTGAACCGATTAATTGGGGTCTGCATAGCGCAGTATTAATTGACAATTGGTCTTGTGCTCATGCTCGGGGTGAGGAAGAATTACAAGGTCCGTGTGAACTAACTCGCGCCCTCACAAGATATGAGTTTTGGGCCTATGCAAGAATGGTCAACTGACACTCTTTGGAACAAAGCAAAGCTCTACCTTACGCGCGCGTTTGAGCAAGATCGTCGCGCAGACCTCTTTCCATTTTATGCGTCGCTCGGGCTCGAATTTTTAGGTCGGGCGGCACTTGCCGGCGTACATCCCGCGCTTCTGGCAGACCCGCAAGATGGTAATAATATCCTATATGCGTTTGGCTTCCCTGCAACATCCCGGCCAATGGCCATCCCCGCAAAGACCGTCTTCTCTCGCCTTAAGTTCGTTATCGCCGATTTTTCGGATGACGACCTGTCCCTTTGTACATTTCTATCGGAGTTGCGCAACCAAGAGCTACATACGGGGACGTTAGCGTTTGCCGATCTTGGAACGGGAAAATGGGTGACGGGTTTTTATAGGGTCATTCAGAAGATTGTGAAACAACTCGGATATACGCTGGAAGATATTTTAGGGAAGGATGAGGCTGCCCATGCGTCGTCGCTAATTTCAAATACAGCGCAGGATGTGACGAAAGTAGTGAGGGAGCGCGTCGGAAGGCTGCGAGGCAAGATAACTGTTTTGAGTAAAGCCGAACTGGACGAGCGGCGAAAAGAGCACGGGCCGAAATTTGCCAATGTCCACTACACTTCTGGGATTGCCGTATTTAATCGGAAGTGCCCCGCCTGCGAAAGCGCGGGCTTTCTCATTGCAGCACCTATCGGAGCAACTCCGGCTCGCCTGAAGAATGATGATATCGTGACACAAAGCATATTCTGGCCAACCAAGTTTGAATGCAAGGTCTGCGATTTGAAACTCAATGGCTATGAGGAGTTGCAAGTTGTGGGATTAGGCGACCAAATCGTCGATGAGGACAGCCACGACCCGATCGAATTTTTCGGAATAGACGTCGCCGACTACATTACCGATGAAATGATCAGAGAGAAGGCCCGCGACGATTACGGCAATGAATGATCGGCCGGTTTTCGGGGCTTCAACCCGCACGCTAGACATCAGGGAGCCTCCAACTGTAAATGCGGATCGTTCTGCATCGGGACAATCGCCACCCGCCTCTTTACGCTCACCTTGGGGCCGCAGTTCCTTCGGGGCGGTTGTCATGTCGCGCATTTTTTTAAGCCATTCGAGCGCCAACAATGCCGAGGCGGTCGCCTTGCGCGACTGGCTGGCGAATGAGGGCTGGAAAGATGAGATTTTCCTCGATCTCGACCCGCAGCGCGGCATTGCGGCCGGAGAACGGTGGGAGCGCACACTCAACGAGGCAGCGAACCGTTGCGAGGCGGTGCTGTTCCTCGTCTCGAAAGCATGGCTCGGCTCGGGTTGGTGTCTCAAAGAATTCCATCTGGCGCACCGCCTGAACAAGCGGCTGTTCGGCGTGCTGATCGAGGATTTGCCTGTCGACAAGCTGCCAGAGGAACTCGCCGGGACCTGGCAAATCGTGCGGCTCGCTGCGGGCCGCGATCATGTCATGCTGCGCGCAGTTCTCCCGGTCACGCACGAGGAGGCGCATGTCACCTTTTCGGCGGAGGGTCTGCAGCGTCTCAAGCATGGGCTGGAAGAGGCCGGCCTCGACGCCAAGTACTTCGCCTGGCCGCCCCCGGACGATCCGATCCGTCCGCCCTACCGTGGCCTGCGCCCCCTCGAAGCCGAGGACGCCGGTATCTTCTTTGGGCGCGATGCACCAATCATTGAGGCACTCGACCGGATGCGCGGCTTGCGCGAGACCACTCCACCGCGTCTGCTCGTCATCCTCGGCGCGTCTGGTTCCGGGAAGTCGTCGTTCTTGCGTGCGGGCCTCCTTCCAAGGCTTAGGCGCGATGACCGGCACTTCCTGCCGCTGCCTATCGTCCGGCCAGAACGGGCGGCGATCAACGGCGAGTCCGGCCTCCTGCCCGCACTGGAAGATGCGTTCAAGGCGGTGGGGATTACGACGACACGCGCAAAGCTGCGAGCGGCCATCGAGGGTGGTACGTCAACGCTCCGGCCGCTGCTACAGGTGTTCGCCGACAAGGCGACGCCAAGCGTCCTCGATGCCGACAGCAAGCCAACGCCGCCCACGCTGATCATATCGGTCGATCAAGGTGAGGAACTGTTCCTTGCCGAAGGCCAGGACGAGGCCAAGACCTTCCTCGTCTTGCTGCATGACCTGATGATCCAAGACGAGCCCGCCGTCATCGCCGTTTTCACTATCCGGTCAGACAACTACGAACGCCTTCAACTCGCCAAAGAACTGCAAGGTGTGCGGCAGGAAATGCTCAGCCTGCCTCCCATGCCGAAGGGCTCTTACGCCGAAGTGATAAAGGGACCGGCGCAGCGGCTGGCGGGGACAGAACGACCGCTTGCGGTCGAGGACGCCTTGGTCAACACGTTGCTCACCGACATCGAGGCGGGCGGTGCCAAGGACGCCTTGCCGCTGCTCGGCTTCACGCTTGAGCGTCTCTACGTCGAGCATGGCGGCGACGGCGACCTCACCGCCGCCGAGTATCGGAGCCTCGGCGGCATCACGGGCTCCATCGAAGCGGCCGTGGAGCGCGCTCTCAAAGCTGCTGATGCCGACCCGGCGATCCCGACGGACCGCGTTGCTCGGCTGGCGTTGCTGCGACGCGGCCTCATACCCTGGCTGGCTGGCATCGATCCCGACACCGGCGCTCCGCGTCGCCGCGTCGCCCGGCTGTCTGAAATCCCCACTGAAGCACGGCCGCTGATCCAACACCTTGTCGAGCAGCGCCTGCTCGCGACCGATGTAAATAAGGACACTGGCGAGGCCACCATCGAGCCTGCACATGAGGCGCTGCTGCGGCAATGGGCCCTGTTGCAGGGCTGGCTGACAGAAGATGCCGGGCTCCTTGCCGTGCTGGAGGGCGTCAAACGCGCAAGCCGCGATTGGGATGCGAACAACCGCGGCGGTTCCTGGTTCGCGCACGCGACGGATCGACTGGCCGCGGCGGAGTGGCTGAGCGCGCGGCCGGACCTCGCCGCCAACCTGGAGCCGACCGATCGCGCGTACCTCGCCGCATGCCGCAAGGCCGAGGCGGACGCGAAACGCGGGAAGCGGCTCTTGCTGGCCGGCATTTTCGTGCTGTTGATCGGGATGATTGTCGGCCTCGTCGGCTGGATCGAGCAGTTGTACATCAAGGGGCAGTGGACCTGGTACGCGACCGACCGGCCCTTCCTGGCCGCGAATATGTGGCCTTACGTGCTGACGCCGGCGGCCGAGCAGGCGCTCAAGCCCGATCCGAACAAGAGTTTCAGGGAATGCGCGCCGAAGCAGCAGGACAAGGATTATTGCCCCGACATGGTGGTGATCGCGGCTGGATCGTTCATGATGGGCTCCCCCACGACTGAGCAGGGTCACCAGAAATCTGAAGAACCGCAACACACCGTGACCAACGCCAGGCCGTTTTCCGTGTCGAAGTATGAACTGACCTTCGACGAGTGGGACACCTGCGTCGATTATGGCGATTGCCCGCAAGGTGTCAGCGATAGCGGCTTTGGGCGCGGCCAGCAGCCGGTGATCAACGTGACCTGGAACGACGCTCAGCGCTACGTGGCATGGCTGTCGAAAATGACCGGCAAGACCTACCGGCTACTGTCCGAGGCCGAATACGAATACGCGACGCGCGCGGGGACGACGACGGCGTATCCCTGGGGCAACGATATCAAACTCAACGGCACGGCAATGGCCAACTGCGCCGGCTGTGGCAGCAAATGGGATAACACCGAAACCGCGCCGGTTGGCTCCTTTGCTCCGAACCAGTTTGGTCTCTATGACATGGTGGGAAATGTCTTCGAGTGGGTCGAGGATTGCTTGCACAATAATTACAATGGCGCTCCGACGGATGGTTCGGCGTGGATCGAAGGCGGTAACTGCAAGAGCCGTATCGACCGCGGCGGTTCCTGGGTCGGCTCTCCAGGCTCCCTCCGCTCGGCGTTCCGCGGCAGGAGCTCCACCGTTGGCCGGCTCAGCAGCTTGGGCTTCCGGGTCGGGCGGACGCTTCTTACCCCTTGAGCCTTTACCTCTTTACCTCTTGGGTCCAGGGCGCAGCCCTGGTCGAATTGTTCGAGAAAGTGGCCGCGATGATGGACAATTCCAAGCGCACCGGCGCGGCGCTTGAAGCGCACTATCAGTTTCTGGTGTGGCTTCTCCCGACCGTTGAGAAATTCCCAAGAAGCCACAAATTCACTCTCGGTAACCGCATCGAGACCACCGCACTCGACGTGCTCGAAGCGCTGATCGAGGCCACCTACTTCAAGGAACGCACGCAACATCAGCTCCGCGCACTCGCGAAGGCCGGTTTTGTTGCTCTGGCGCGAGCAAGATTTGCGGTCGGGTTTCTTTTTCCTATTTTTCGGAGAGAGCGCCGAAGCAAGGGGGATACACTGTTTTCCAAGTTGCCCGCCATTGCGACCTCGACCCCGTACCTCACAGGATGGGTCCCGAGCGTGCCTCGCGCGCGCACGCGTGAGATGCGCGAAAGTGATTAGGACACGCTGTTTTCCAAATTGCCCGCCATTGCGACCTCTACCCCGTACCTCGCAGTATGGGTTCTGAGCGTGCCTCGCGTGCGAGAGAGCTGCACAAGAGTGGTTAACGCGGGGCATATGTATTCCCCGAATTGTTGGCGATTTTCAGAGAGGCCCCGTAGCTGGCGATCCATGGAAGGTATCTGTCCACGGCTCGCGCCCCCGCACTCGCGGAAGCGGACCTAACTGAGGTACATATTTTCATCATTCGAGTGCGAGGGTCTCTCACGATTGATTGGGTGTCTGCCTCGACCAGCAGTTCCATTTGCCGAACCAACGCTGACCATCAATTTTCGCGCGGTATGAAAAGTTCCACACTCACCGTGCCGTTTTGTTGGCTGAGGATTGCCGCCCGACCACCGTCACGCCTTACGCCAAACGCGAGAAGCAATGCGAGCTGATCCGGGCTGCAATCGTCGGTGGTGCGTCCAGCCGAGATGACCTCAAGCAGTAATATGGTTGTTGTCGACGAGACGGCTTCCGGCAAGTTGACCTGCATACCGTGCCAATCGATCGGCAAGCTCGGCAGCGGCGTTTCGCGCCACTCGATACATGCTTGTGGGAACAGAGCATCGACGTGATTGCAGCCCTTGGCGTTGGCGAACATGTGGACCCAACCGGGCATCTTGTGGTGGCCGTCAAACTCCGCATCGACCATGTTCAGAAGATCGCCCAACCTCATCGTGAAAGGACTGCCATCTCTCCCAACCATATCCGCGCAATGGACCGCCACCGATCCGGCAACTGACGCGATGCGCTGCCTGTGCGGCGACAAGCTTTCATAGGTGGCCTTCACGCGGTTTTGCTCCAAAGCTCTTGCGCCTGTTGCTCGGTCATAATGTCGCCGACTGTCGCACCGGGCGGCGCATCGGGCGGGAAGCTCGCGGCCATGGCTTCGGCAAATCTTGTCGCGCGCTTGTGCCATCGCTTCCGCGTGAACCAATCGACAAGCCCTAGCGCGGTTAGACCTCAAGGATCACGCCATCGGCTTGTGCGTCGTTTAGGTCATCGTAAGTGGCGCGCTCGCCGTCGAGCGCGTCGGCGATCTCTAGAACCCGGTCAACCTGTCGGCTGAGCAAGTCGCGGAAGCCGGGGCCGTGTCGCGCTTCGTCGTTAAAGAAGTTCGTGCACAGCTGCGTTGCGATTTTCTCGCGCTTCGTGGTTTCGTCAAGTGTCATTGCACGCTCCCTTTCGGTTCCGGAAACCATTGAACGTCGCCGCCGTCAATGATCGGCACATCATCGGGCAAGCCGAGCATGGCCCGTACTTCGGTTTCGGATGGTTCGTCGCCGTCGTGGTTCTCAAAAACGACGCCCGGCTTGATCGGGACCCAAGTGCGCGCCTGCGGTGTGCCCGGATGGCCGCGATAAGCGATGCGCTCGCCGCCGACAACCAAATAAAGTTCATCGTGACCTGTGCCGCTGTTCGCCGCGCTCACTTCCTCGATTGCCGCGCTCGGCACTAGCTGGCCGCCGCTCGCCACGCTTTCATCAAGCGTTACGCTCGACCGTGTCGCACGTCGGCGCATTTCTCGTTCAAGACTTCCCATGTTATGCCGCCCTCCGTCGTCGCGGCTCGTGTCGTGCCCGCAATTCGTCGGCGGCTTCCTCAAGCGTCTGGAAGCCTAAGCACTGTGTCGCGTCGGTGAGCGCATAGCGGTCGCCTCGCACACGGCCGTCGATGTTGGGCCATGTGACAAGGCGAAAGCCGAGCCGAGCGGCGCGCTTGCGGATTGCTTCGCGCTTGTTCCGTTCGTGTGCCCGCTCATGCAGGGTTAGATCGTCCATCGTCATTTCACTCTCCGTTTGTTTGCGCGCGGATCGCGTGCGGTGTTATCCGGCTCAAGCCGGAATTCGTGGTCAGGGATCGCGGGAGCCTCTGACGCTCCCGCGCTCACCTTCTCGGTCACGTCGGCCGAAGTGGCATTGTCCTTGCCGGGTCTGCCGTGGGGACTTGCCGACATGTTGCCTTCACCGAAACGACGGCCGCCGACGCGCTTTAGCCCGTTGGCCCCGGCGACGGCCGCCGAGTTTTCGTGCGTCGGTATTGCGCACGCATACATCCGGGACGGGCTAACTGTGTTCATGGCTTCACCTTGTAGTGCGGTGCTGTGAGCGAGCCGCCATAGTCGCGGTCGACGTTCACGTAAAACGGCGCTATCCATTGCTCGCGTCGGCCGGTGCGACCCTTGCCGAGCACAGTGATCCGAGTCTCCGGCGGTTGTGGAGTGACCGTCGTGTCGGAGACTTGATTGCGGATGTGGCCGCGCACCATGCGAGGCTTTAGGAAGTCGATGCGCTTGCGGCCTTCCGCCATGTCCATTTCATCGGCGGGCGGCGGCCGGACCACAGTGCGCGAAAGATAGGTGATCCCGTGGCGCTCATAGATCGGAATGCTAATGCCGTTGAACGTGCGCCGCCCGCTGTGGCGTTCCTCTTTGATGACGTTCCGGCACGCCAGCGACGCAATCAAAATCGTCAACGCCTCCGCCGCCAGTGCGGCCATATCGCTTGAAGTGCTCGCGTGCTCCTTGTCCGCGTCGTGTAGATTTTGGATGGTGCGGGTGCGTCCCCTGTCGTCAACGATAACGTTCGGGTGAATTCCGGCATTGACGACAATGCGCTTACCGCTCTCGCCGGTCGCGACTTGCGCCTCAAGTTCCTCTCGCGTGAAAGGTCCGAGCGTTGTGTCCTTTTCGGAAGTTGTGTAGATGGGCGTGAGCGTCACCGGCTTGCCGCTCATCGTGAGCAGCATCGTGTAATAGACGCCATCGCATTCCGGTAAGCGAGGGAAGCCGCATTCCTTGCCGACGCGCTCGCCGTGAAAGCGAACGAACATCGGATCGTGCGGCAAGCGGAGCATTCCCCACTTTTCAAGATCGGCAATGATCGCGTCGCGCTCGGCGAGCGTCGCCGCGTCAATCGCTTCGTCGGTTAGATCAAAGAGTGGGAATGGCATCGGCTCTTTCGGCACGATGCTAGGCGCACCGAACACATACGGTTCGGGCTTCGCCTTGATCTTCGCCAATGCGGCATCAAGCAAATCGGTCACGACGCGCTCCCGTCGACTTTGGCGCGCTCGATTTCCCAAGCGATCAGGTCAACGAGCTGCCAACGCCGTGCGCTAGTCTTGCCGCCGAACTTAATTTGCTTGGGAAATGGGTTTTTCTGGATTTGTCGGCGTACCCACACGCGCGAGCAGCTGTAAGGACGCTGCAAATCGGCGTGGGTAAAGAAGACAGGAGCTTCAACAGAACGCACGACAAACCTCACTGTGCTCCGAAGAGCACGATTGAGGATTGCTGCGAACCGTAAGCTATCCTTGTTGCCTGAGGAGTTCTGCCGCTTTTGGCGACCCAACCGCGTCCCCTAGGGGAAGCTTCGGAGTTCAACTAATTCTCAGGTCGCACCAGATGGTGCCATTGCTACGCAGGCCCGGTTACTGCCGCATTTGCACGGTAGAACCAATCTGCATAACGACACCGTACTTAGGCCAGCACGGCAAGCCGATCAACAAGAGCTTGTTTCTATGGTTTCTACTTCGTTAACATGATCCCAGAAATGTGCGCCGACCATCTCTCTTGAACGAACGTCTCGTTCGGTCGAAGGCGTGATCAATATTGGCTAGCGAAAAAAATCTGAGACGTTGTTATTGCGTCCCTCACGTCCACATCCGCTGCCGACCCTCGTATTCCGCCGGGTCCGCACCGAAGTCATCTTCAACCGACGAGAGTGTGTCGAGACGCGAGCCGTCCGCCAGCTTTTGCAGGTTGTTCAAGCCAACGGAAAGCGACTTCCACTGCAAGTTCGCAAACGGTGTGACCGATGCGCGTGCGTAGCAGCCGGCATAGAATTCCTCGGGGCCATATTGCGTGATCGGCGTGACGCCGTCTTTTGCGATGATGCCCGGTCGGCGGTTCTTTGCCGACATGGTGAAATAGACTAAGCCGGGTCCGTACCCCTCGTATTCTTTTTCCTCGCCGCGATGGAACGGTAGCGTGTACACGCTGCGATCAAGGTCCTTCATCGGCTTTTTGAATGCCTCGATTGATACCTTGTTGCACGCGGCGACCAGCGCGCCCCACTTCGTTTGATCCTTCTCTGACCACGACGCGGGAGCCTTGATGATCGTGCGACCGGCCTTCACTTCAAAGCCTGAGAACAAAGCAGCGCAGGCGTAGCGCCCGCTTTCCTCGCCGCGGCCCTGAAAGACACGCTTCACGAAAACGTCCGGAAAGCTCACCCGGAACATCGGTGTTAGTAGCGGGATGCGTTCTGATTTTATCATTGTCTGACCATTCCCCGTTCCATATTAGGTGAGTGCCGCTGGCGGCCGAACGGCTATACGCCGTGGCGATCACGTGCGCTGGCACTACGGCCCCTTCGCGCCAGGTATTGTGCCCAATATAAACCGGGCTTTTCGCGGGAACGATTTGCCGGCGGCGAAGCGGCGGTACGTACTGCCGGCCGATACCCGAGCAGCGGTGGCACCGCTCGCGCACGCTTGCGGAAATGGCGTGCCGAAAATTCGCGGCCTCGGCGTATAAAATCCTGGGCTATATTGTTTTCGGAAGTGCCCACCATTGCGACCTTGACCCCGTTCCCTCACGGTACCGGTCCTGGGCGTCCCTCGCGCGCGCGAAAAGGCAGCGAAAAATGCTTAACGCGGCCGGCATCGGTGACTTCTACGTCGCGGTGCACCCCGATGCTCAGTTTGCCGCGCAGGCTATCGAGCGGCTCAGGTTGCAGGTCCCCTAGATGTTTTGCAATTGCGTCGAGCCCGGCACGGGTGCACAGCGCATAGCCGTTTTGCATGCTCCATAATGCCTTGACTGGCTGATTCAGAGCGTCGCCCAGAGCCGCGCCAAGATCGGCCAACCCGTCGAACTGTCGTTCCCTCGTCTGGCTATCGCTGCCGCCTACCGGCGCGAAGTAGTTGCGATAGATCGTGGCCGCGCCAGCGGCGATTGCGCATGCTGGGCCTTGAGTATGGTCGTGTTGGTAGCGGGTAACGCCATGCTCCGGTGTCACATCGTAAGAGGTCATCTCCAGCAGATTGAACTGCGATGCCACCTGAAACAGCGCGCCGGCGTTCTCGGGCGACTGATGCATTTGTCGCACGTCGCCGGTCACCACACGTGCCTTGAGCCTCCCGGGCAGTTCACCCGCGGATTTCACCCTCTCGCGCAGCGCTTGTAGTGGCACCAGCTCAAGTTCGCCGATGCCATAGCTTTTCCCATTAATCAGGGATTGCAGTCGGCTGCCATCGACCTTGAGTTTGGCGCGGGTGTCGTCGTAGTTCGTTTCACGAAATCCCGTAAGTCTTTCAAACCAGTCCATTGATCGCTCCTGACGATCAGTGTCGCGGCCTTCTGATACCTAGGACAAACTCCTCTTGCTCGCTTGTCTCGATTGCGCCTGGGCGCGCCGCGCGCACACTCGCGATCGCTTTCTTCGGCTCCATGCCGAGCTCGATTAAAAGCCACGCGGCTATTGTACCAGCACGTCCGAGCCCTCCGCGGCAATGGATCAACACATCCAGCTTGCGGCGTAGAATCGAGCGCAACTCTTCACCTGCGACGCCCCACTCCTGCTCAAATTTCTCGTTCGGGATTGATACGTCAACGATTGGAAGATGGAACCACAACATATTCCGGCGCAATACTTCTTCACCGAGCCGTTCCACCCTTAGCAGGGTTAGCTCTTTGGGCTCCAAAAGTGTGACGACGGCAGCCGCCCCCCAATCGCGGATCGCATCGAGATCGCGACTGAGATCGCGATCCCATGCCCCGCTCATTCCGTGAGGGTCATATTTTCCCGGACAGAAAGTAATTCCTATCCGCCCGAACGCGGGTCCAGCAGTTACGACAGCAATCCGCAGAGGATGGGATATGGATGTTCTCATGGAAATCTACTCATAGCAGCATGCCAGAATTTAGTTTCCATCAGCGTAAGCCACAGCACCCGGGGAGTCCGGCCAAATTGATGGAAGTGGTATATGAACGGCGGGCCAGTATCGATAGACTTGGGTTTAATCGCTAAGCAACTAGGAACAGCCCATGTCCGACGAAGAGCTGAAAGCTGAACTCGAGCGCCTCCGCGAGGAAAACGAGGCGCTCAAAAAAGGGGCGTCTTCCGGTATCCGCATGAAGGTAAGCGCAAAGGGAGCAGTCTCGATCTACGGAATGGGGCGCTTTCCTGTGACCTTGTATAAAGAACAGTGGCTGAAGCTGCTGGACATGTCGGCCGACATTCGCGCGTTCATTGCTACGAACCAAGCGCAGTTGAAGACGAAGGATTAAAAATGAATAGCGTTGATCAATAACAAATCAGCGATTCGAATTATGTATTATCATCTGCTGGACTAACCCCGTTAGGAACGAACTCCCCATCACGGCGAACCAACACATCGGACACTCTCTATCGAAAGGCGTAAATATGACCCTCATCCATTGGGGCAATCGCCTTGTCAGACAATCCTGATGACGGCTTGGCGCGGCTTTCGCCCACACTCGCTGCGACTTTCCTCGGGTGCAGCGCATCGGCCGCGTGGACCTTGGAAGCTCGTCGAGGCTTGCGCGGAGCCGCTGAGCCCCCCGACGATCCTCAGATCGCACTCGTCGTCCGAAAGGGTCATGAGCATGAAGCCGCATGCCTCGCGGGGCTGAAGAAGCTGTACGGCGATTCTGTTGAGATTCCATCAGGGCCGCTGCAGGCACGCTTCGCCGCTACGGTCGACGCGATGGAGCGCGGCGTTCCCTTGATCTATCAGGCGGCCCTTACGGCAGGTTCTTGGCTCGGCTACGCCGATTTCCTTGTACGCGTTGAGGACGACTGTCCACGCTGGGCTTGGTCCTACGAGCCGTGGGATGCCAAGCTGGCACGCACGGCCCGGCCAGAACACGTCCTTCAGATCGCCCTTTATGGTGACTTGCTCGGCACCGTACAGGGCCGGGCGGCGTATCAAGGCTCTCTCATGCTTGGGACCGGCGAGCTCGAGACGCCTTACAAGGTCGAGAGCTTTCCGCTGAACGAGGTCCGCTACTATGTCCGTCGGGCCGCTCGTCGACTGGAGGCGTTCGCGGCTGACTTGCCGACAGGCCTGATGCCGGAGCCTTGCGGTTATTGTAGCAAGTGCGACTGGTCGGCGGCTTGTGAGGCACGATGGGAAGAGGCAGATCACCTCTGTCGCGTTGCCGATATTACAAAGAAGCAAACCCGGCGTCTCGTCGAAGCTGGCGTCTCGACTGCTTCCATGCTCGCAAAACTCCACGATGTGCGGATCGCCGGCATTGCGCCGGATAGTCTGGCTCGCTTGGCTCAGCAAGCGCGTCTACAAAAGCAGAGCGTCGAAACGGGATTGGGTGTCCTCGAAATTATGCCTCATCAGCCCGGGCTTGGCTTCGACAAACTGCCATTGGCCGATGCGGGCGATCTTTTCTTCGATTTCGAAGGCGACCCGATGCACCCCGGCGGTCTCGAATATCTGTGCGGGGTACTTTGGCAGGCGAAGATCGACCACGAAGAAGGCGAGCCAGTTCCAGGCCATTCTAACCTACGCTTCTGCGCGTTCTGGGCTCATGATCGCGTGCAGGAGAAGCATGCCTTCGCCGAACTCATGTCATTTTTAACAGCGCGGCTCGCCCGTTCGCCTAGCGCACATCTCTATCATTACGCACCCTACGAAAAGACGGCGCTCCGACGCTTGGCCTCCATGCACGCTATTGCAGAGACGGCGGTGGATGAGATCCTGCGCACAAACCGCATGGTGGATCTCTATCGCGTGGTGCGGGAAGGCGTGAGGGTCGGTGAGCCGGGTTATTCGATCAAGAATCTTGAGCGCTTCTACATGCCCGCTCGCACCACGGCGGCTTTGTCCGGGGGAGATAGCCTTGTTATCTATGACCGCTTTCGTGAGACCGGCGAAAACTCGCTCCTGAACGATCTGCGCGACTACAATCGAGACGACTGTCTGTCCACCCTCCTGCTGCGTGACTGGCTAATCGATCGCGCCAAGGAAGCGGGCCATTGGCCGCCAGCGGTCGCGGCCGCGGCCGAACTGTCTGTCGAAAAGCCCACTCCAAAAGACGATGCACAGATCGCGCGGGAAGAAAGAGAGCGAGCGCAGGAAGAACTCGAAAATGTGCTCGTTGTTGACCCGAAGGTGCCGGACGCAGAGGCTCGGCAACTCATGGCCGATCTGGTTGGCTTCCATCGCAGGGAAGCAAAACCAGCTTGGTGGGCATTCTTCGATCGTCAGGAGCGGAGCGTAGAGGAACTCCAGGATGATAGCGAGTGCATTGGCGGCTGCGTAGCCGACAGCAAAGACTGGAAAGGTCAAGACAAAAGAAGTCTGACGTTCCGTTACCGCTATCCCGAACAAGAAACCAAGCTTCGCGAAGGTTCGCCCGTTCACATTGCTGCAGGGGGAGAACCCGCGGGTACTATTTTCGCTCTTGATGAAGCGTCAAGCGTTGTCACTCTAAAGCGTAGTTCAGCGAAAGGCGAACTGCCAAAAGAGCTATCGCTGATGCCGGGTGGACCGGTGAACACTGATCCACTTCGCGATGCCGTGTGGATGGTCGCCCGCGACATGGCCGCCGGAGGCAATGCTTTCCCGCACGTCGGAGCGATCTTGCGGCGTGACGCACCAAGGCTATTGGGCCGCTCTCCCGGGGCACCAATTATTGAGCCTGTCGATCGCGACGACCCTGACCGATTGATCGAGGCTTCAAAGAGAGCGGTTCATGCACTCGACCGCTCCTGGCTTGTAATCCAGGGGCCGCCCGGCGCGGGCAAGACCTACACCACGTCTCACCTAATCGTGTCACTCATTCGCGCTGGCAAGACCGTCGGCATTGCCTCCAACAGCCACAAGGCTATCGATAACGTACTCAATGCCATCGAAGAGCGCCTAATCGAGAACGGTGAACCCGTACGTCCACTTGGCCAGAAGAAAGACAGCGGAGGTGAAGGGTATACGGGGCGCGGCTTCATCGAGAGCGTCACAGGCAATGACGAAATAGACCCAACCGTACCAATCATTGCCGGTACCGCCTGGGCGTTTGCGCGTCCTGAGTTGGCAGCCAGCCGGGACGTGCTCTTCGTCGATGAGGCCGGACAGGTTTCACTTGGAAACTTGGTGGCGATGGCAACTT